>Ga0228535_1000544_pt1 | contig 99949 bp, 101 predicted proteins | sample SJ1metagenome_FD_168457 | JGI IMG/M metagenome (GOLD analysis project Ga0228535, IMG submission 168457) | Enriched culture of PCE-dechlorinating microbial communities from Ithaca, New York, USA - SJ1 | ecosystem: Engineered > Modeled > Simulated communities (microbial... > Unclassified | place... | reverse complement strand
CCGTCCTCCGCGACAACCAGCCATACCGCCCCGTCCTGCCGGAAGCGGCTTGATATATACCTCAGTTATGCCGGATTTATACCACTTTATAGATTAATTATGCTTTACGGATTGATAGCCGACTGCTTGTCCTTGACGATCATCAGCATGGCCTGGTCCTGGGCGATCCGGGAGGTGCTGCTTTCCGCGGCCTCCAGCGCTTCCTGCTCGCAGGAGGCCACGACCCGGGCGGTGTCCCGGGCGGCGGCGATATAGTCCCGCTCCACCTTTTCGGCGCCGATACGCAGCTGGCGCAGGTTGTTGCCGGCCACCAGGGCCGCTTCCTTCAATTCCGCCACTTCCCGGACAGCCTGGTCGTAAAGGGCCTGTTTTTCCTTGATCTGCTTGGAGGCGAAGTGATGGTCGCCGCTGTTCATCTCCACATTGGTGGTGAGATCCAGCATTTCCTGTTCCGCGGCCAGGCAGTTCTGGGCGGCCTCGGTCAACAGCTTCTGCGCCTCGTTGGCGGCCTGGCGCTTTTTAGCCGCGGTACCCAGCACGGCGGCCAGGGCGTTTTCCACTTCCAGCAGGTCGGTCTGTTTTTGTACGGACAAATGCTCCGCTTCGTCGGCGGCGGCGATCAAAGCCCGCTCCATTTCGTCCACCTGGCTGAACATATCCCGGGAGGCGTTGGCTTTGGCGATGGTGGCGTCGGCGGCCAGATTTTTGGCCACCAGGGCGGCGTTGCGCAAATTCTGGCTTTCCCGCCGGAGGACGCTGACCCGTTCGGTCAGCCGGTTCTCATACTCCTCGGCTTCCCGGGCCTGTTCCTTGATATTGGTAGCCACCGTGAGGATTTTGGTATAAGCCTGGCGCTCGCTGAAGGCGTGTTTCAGCACGGTTTCCATGCGGTCCGACAACGCCCTGGCTTCTTCCTGGGTGGACGAATACAGGTCCTGCAATTCCTGGGTGAGCCGGAGCAGCTTTTCCTCGGCCGCGGTCAGGGAAGCGGCGGAGATCTCAGCCAGGGAGCGGGCTTTTTCAATCTCCTCCAGCTGGGCCTGATGGACGGCGGCCAGGGCTTGCTCCGCCTGCCGCACCGCGGCCACAGCTTCGCCGTTGCGCTGGCGGATGGCTTCCTCCTCCACCTGGCGCATTTGGTAGAGCTGTTCCAGTTCGCCCTCCCGGCGCCGTATCTCCGCTTCGGTATCGGCCAAAGCCGCGGTTACCTCAGCCAGGGCTTTCTCCGCCATAGCCAGGGATACTTCCGCAGACTCCCGCTCGATATGGGCGACGGAATTTTTGGCCGCGGCGGCTTTGACGGTTTCGTCCAGCTGCTGACTGATGCGGTCCAGCTCGTCCTGGAGCAATTGATGCTGGGATGCCAGCTCGTCCGCCGTCTGCTGGGCCAGGCTCTGCTGTACGGTAAGGGCCGCCAGGGCCACCTCGCATTGCTTGGCCTTTTGCGCGGCCTGCGTCCGGGCCTGTTCCAAGGCAACGGCCAACGCGGCCGCCCGCTGGTCCGCCGCCGCCAGCTCCTGCCGCTGGGCGTCCGCCAAAAGCCGGAGCTCCTCGCTGCTTTTGATCTGCAGCTCCGCCTCTTCCTTCTGGGCCAGCGCCAGGGCCTCGATCCCCTGGCTTTGTTCCCTTCTCAGCTCCGCCAGAAGAGTTTCGGCCTCGGCAACGCCTTGCAGCGACTGCTCGCGGCTATATGCCAATTCCGCCAAGCGCTCCTCGGCGGCCTTTATGTTCTGCTGATTGGTCCTGATCTGAGCAGCCAGTTGTTCCGCAGCCGGCTCGGCCGGGGCGGCAACACCGTTTCCCTGGTTCTCCATCGTTTCCTCCCGCGCAACCTGCGATGAAATCCCGAACACCGCAGGCTGATTTACCATATAATTATACAAATTTAATATAGCAGAAAAAGCGGGCGCTGTCACCATCTTTTCGTAAAAAATCGCAAAATAATGGAAACTGCGAACCTCTGACTCTCAGGACCGCAATCAGCGTTTCATTGACTAAAGTCCGCCTGTCAGTGTATAATAAATATTTGTAAACACTGTAAAATATAAGAGCGGGAGTATGAAAATGTTTGCCGATTACGCGAAGATCTATATCAAGGCCGGGGACGGCGGCAACGGCGCCGTAGCTTTCCGCAGGGAAAAATTCGTGCCCCTGGGCGGGCCTGCCGGAGGCGACGGCGGCAAAGGCGGCTCGGTGATTTTGCGGGGGGACAGCAGCCTCTCCACCCTGGCGGATTTCAAATACCGCCGCCATTATAAAGCGGAGCGGGGCCAGGACGGCCTGTCCAAAAATATGAGCGGCGCCTGGGGGGCGGATCTGGTCCTGGCCGTGCCCGCCGGCACCGTGGTGCGGGCGGAGGACGGCGCCATCCTGGCGGACATCAACAGCCACGGCCAGGAAGTGCTGATCGCCAAAGGCGGACGGGGCGGACGGGGCAATACCCGCTTCTCCGGGGGCAAGGACAAAGCGCCCCAGTATTCTGAGCAGGGCGAGCCGGGCCAGGAGCTCAATATCATCCTGGAACTGAAGCTCATCGCCGACGTGGGGCTGATCGGGCTGCCCAACGCCGGCAAATCCACCCTGCTCTCCCGGATCAGCGCCGCCACGCCCAAGATCGCCGATTATCCCTTCACCACCCTGGAGCCCCAGTTGGGCGTGGTGCGCCTGGATGAGGAAACCAGCTTTGTGGCGGCGGACCTGCCCGGGCTGATCGAGGGCGCGGCCCGCGGCGTGGGGCTGGGACACCGTTTTCTGCGCCACGCGGAGCGCAACCGGGTGCTGGTCCATGTGCTGGACGTCAGCGGTTACGCGGAGCGCCCGGCCGCGGAGAGCTTCCGCCTGATCAATGAGGAGCTCAGCGTGTACCGGCAGGATTTCCTCTCCCGGCCCATGGCGGTGGCGGCCAACAAGATCGATATGCCGGGCGCGGAGGAGCGTCTGGAAGAGCTGCGGCAGGAGATCGGGGCCGGCTACGAGATTTTTCCCATTTCCGCCCTGACCGGCCAGGGCCTGCAGCCCTTGCTGTGGCGGGTGGCGGAATTGCTGAAAGAAGCGCCGCCCATCCTCATCCAGCAGCCCACGGAACAGACCAAACACACGGTGGTGCGGGAGGAAGCGCCTTTTGCCATTCAGCGGGACTTGGGCGGCGTCTGGCAGGTGGGCGGGGCCCGGGTGGAAAAGGTGGTGCTGATGACTGACCTGGAAAACGACGACGCCGTCTTGCGCATGCAGCGTATTTTTATTAAAATGGGACTGGAGGACGCGCTGGTCGCAGCCGGTGTGCGGCCCGGAGACACGGTCAGCATCGCCGGCAGCGAATTCGAGTACCAGGAGTAGCCGGCGGGCAAGCGCAGGCGCGGGGCCTTGTCAGCGCAAAGCGTAGCCGGAAGCGGAAGGGGAAATGACAGTTGAGCCAGGGCATCGGCATTATGGGCGGCACCTTCGATCCCATCCATTACGGCCATTTGGCGATCGCCGAGACGGCCCGCTATCAATTGGCTTTGGAGCGGGTGATCTTTGTCCCGGCGGCCCGGCCTCCCCATAAGCTGCGGGAGGGCGGAGACGGCGAGCTGCGGGCCCGCCTGATTGAGCTGGCCATTCACAACAATCCCCATTTTCAGCTGTCCCGTATCGAACTGGAGCGGCAGGGATACTCTTATTCGGTGGATACGATGCAAACCTTCCGGGAGCAATTCGGCCCTGACGCGGAACTGTGGTTCATCACCGGCGCGGATATGATCCTCTCCGTCCGCACCTGGATGCGGGCGGAGGAATTGCGGCGGCTCTGCCGCTTCGCCGCGGCGCCCCGGCCCGGCTTTCATTTGGCAGCGCTGGAACAGCTGCCCCGGGAATGGCGGGAAGCCATCACGCTGCTGGACGCGCCGCTCCTGGAAATTTCCGGCAGCGGGATCCGCCGCAGAGTGGCGGCGGGCGCGCCCATCCGTTATTTGCTGCCGGAAAATGTAGAAAATTATATTTTAAGGCAGGGTTTGTATATTTAAAACAGAATATTTCTAATAGCCCGAAATTTGCGGAGGCTGTGATCATGCTGACTAGACTGTCAACCCTGGATCGGAACTGGCTCAAGGAGCAGATGATGCTGCTGCTCAGCCCCAAGCGCTATATCCATTCCCTGGCCGTGGCGGAACTGGGGGAGCAGTGGGCGGCCCGTCACCAGCTGGACGCCGAGCGCGCCTATATGTCCGGGCTGCTGCACGACGTGGCCCGGGATATGACCGACGAGCAGTTGCTGGCCGCGGCGGAACAATACCGCATCCCCATGGACCCGGTGAAACGGAGCAATCCGCTTATCCTCCACGCGGAGGTGGGCGCCTGTTTTGCCCGGGAAGAGTGGCAGATCACCGACGCGCAGATTCTGGAAGCCATGACGCGCCATACCATCCCTGAGCCGGACATGAGCGATCTGGCCAAACTGATTTACCTCGCGGATATCTGCGAGCCCAACCGGCGCTGGTGGCCGGGACGGGAAATCCTGATCCGCCTGGCGGAGCAGGACCTGGACCAGGCCATGACCTTCGGCCTTTCCGAGACAATGGAATATTTGCAGGAAAAGGGCGAGGTCCCCCACCCCCATACCCTGCAGGTGTTGGAATATTTCCGCAATAAAGCCGCGTCCCAGACGCGGCATGCCCGCTAAAACAGGAGGAATGCTTATGACGGAACAACCGGCAGCCGAACAGCTGCTGCAGCGCGCAGTGGAGCTGGCGCAGGAGAAAAAGGCCAAACAACTGACCAGCCTGGCCCTGAGCGGCCTGACCCTCATCGCGGATTATTTTCTGATCATGTCCGCCGCCAATACCCGGCAGGCGCAGGCGATTGCCGACGCCATTGCCGAAACCCTGAAGGCCGAGGGCCGCTCGGCCTTGCGCATCGAAGGCTACCGGGAAGGCCGGTGGATTCTGATCGATTTCGGTTCGGTGGTGGCGCATATCTTCCTTGACGAGGAACGCGCCTACTATGACCTGGAACGGCTGTGGGGCGACGCGCCCCGCCAACAATATTAGCGCCGCTTTCCCGCCTGATGGATAGGCGGGACTTTTTTTGCCGCAGGCGCGGCGCGGTAGCGGGAGAACCTGTTCCCGACGCAAAAGCGGGCCGGCCGCCCGCTCCTCAGAATATTATGAATAGACGTAACAAAGAGCGCCGGGCCGGGTATACTGACCCGCCTGCGCCAAAACGCCAAAGACCGCCGTCCCGCGCCGCCGGGGCCCGGCGGGATGAACCGCCAAGCTTCCCGACGCTCCGTTCAGGCAGGCTGATGGGCCTGGGCTTCCGCGGCCCGCGCCTGGTCGCGCAGATATCTTTCCACCTTCCGGTCGGCCAGCTCCTCCGGGCCGCTCTCGTTCACTTCCTCCGGGGCGTGGAAGGCGGGCACAAATTCCTTCAGCAGCGCCACCATCTGCCGCTGGTCGTTATTGTTCAGGGCCTGGCTCAGGCGGTCCAGGGCGGCGTCGATAAATTTCAGATCGTACCGCTGTGCCTGCGCTTCCACAAAAATCCTTTCATGGGCGGTGGCAAAATGCCGCTCCTTATTGATCAGCAATTCCTCGTACAGCTTTTCGCCGGGCCGGAGCCCGACCTCTTTGATCTCGATATCCACATAAGGCCGGAAGCCGGACAAGGCGATCATCTTCTCCGCCAGCTCCCAGATGTTTACCGGCTGCCCCATATCCAGCACGAACACCTCGGAGCGCCGGGCCATGGCGCCGGCCTGCAGCACCAGGGAGGCGGCTTCGGGAATGGTCATGAAATAGCGGGTGATGCGGCGGTCCGTCACGGTGACGGGTCCGCCGTGTTCGATCTGCGCCTTGAACAGCGGTATCACCGAGCCGCTGCTGCCCAGCACATTGCCGAAGCGCACCGCCACGAATTCCGTGACCCCCTGGTAACGCGCTGCCATGGCCTGGACCATCATCTCGCAGAAACGCTTGGTAGCGCCCATCACATTCGTGGGGTTCACCGCTTTGTCCGTAGAGATCTGGACAAATTTGGCGCAGCCGTATTTCACCGCCAGGTTCATCAGATTATAGGTGCCGAAAATATTGTTCTTGATCGCCTCGTCGGGGACCGCCTCCATCAACGGCACATGTTTATGGGCCGCGGCGTGGAAAATGATGTGCGGGCGGTGTTCTGCCAGGACGTTTTCCAGCCGCCGCGGGTCGCGGACGGAAGCGATCTCGATGAAGATGTCCTGATTGGCCGGGAATAAATGCTTCAGTTCCTCTCTTAACTCGTAGACCTGATTCTCAAAAGCATCCAGCAGCACCAGGCGCCGGGGCTGATAGGCCGCCACCTGGCGGCACAGCTCCGAGCCGATGGACCCGCCGGCGCCGGTCACCAGTATGGTTTTGCCGTGTAAAAACGGCTCCAGTTCCGTACAATCGAACTGCACGCTGGTGCGGCTGAGCAGGTCTTCGATCCGCATATCGCGCATGGCGCCGGAATAGCTGAACTCGCCCCGATCCATGGCCACCAGCATATCCGGCAGTATTTTCAGCCGGCATTGCAGCTTGCTGCAGATGCTGAATATCTCCTGCCGCCGCTCCAGCGGCAGGGAGGGGATCGCCAGCACCACGTCGTAAACCGGGCTTTTCTTCACCAGCTCCGGCAGGCTGCTGATCGGCCCCTTGACCTCCACGCCCCGGATGCGGTGGCCGATTTTGGCCAGGTCGTCATCGAAAAAACCCCATACCCGGTAGGGGTTGTCATACTTGCGCTCGATCTCCTCCATCAGGGCCACGCCCGCCGAACCCGCGCCGATGATCGCCAGATAACGGCGCTGGTCCTCCTGGGCTTTGGCGCCGCCGGCGCTCTTCTCCCGCCGGTAAGCGCGGTATAAAAAACGCACGAACAGCATGGCCATCAGCGAGCTGCCCATCACCGCCACCATATAAAGGCCGGCCAGGCGGCGGGGAAACAGGAATGTGGTCATCAGCAAAAACAGCCCGGTGCCGCAGAAGAAGCCCATCAGCAGCAAGATGTATTCGCGGCTTTCCGCGTAGCGCCAAAGACTGTCGTAGGTTCTGAACATGACCTGGAAAATAATAATGCAGGACAGCCAGATGCCCAGGTTGATAAACAGGGGCTCCAGATCCCGGCCCCCGGTGCCGTTGCCCAGCGGGCTCAGCAAAAACAGCGTCACGCTAACCATGCCCATGATCAAAATATCCATCAGCAAAACGATCAGCTTACGGTATTCGGATAATCGGTATCTGGTCATCAGCAACAAACCCCGTCTCCTGTTCACTCAGCAACGCCTACCAATAAGTCCGTCTCCCGGCGCACAGCCTCGCCCAGCGGGCCCAAAACCCGGACGGCCCGGACGAATTCCCTGTACCCCCTGCCCGCGGAACCATGATTATCGCTGCCTAAAGCCACAATGAACCCTTCCTCGATCCAGTGAATGAAGCGCCGCCTTCGCACCGGGTTCAACAGCGAGACGGCGTTAAGCTGCCCAACATAGCCGCTTCTTAAAAGCGCTTCCGACATGTCCGGAGGAAAGCGCTCCGGGTGCGCCAACACCACGCGCAGGCCCCGCTCCCTGCCGATAGCCTCCAGGGTGCGGAGATGGCGGCGGTTCCAGGGCGGGTCCGGCATCTCCACCAGGAGAGCCTGCTTTCCCCCCAGACAGAAGCGGTCCAATTCCGGCAAATGGTGCAGGCCTTCGCAGAGCAGCACCTCAGCCCCGGGCAGCAACGCGGGCCAGGCCGGATCAGCCGCGGAACGCAGCAGCTCCAGGGCCCGGTCCCGCCGGGCCAGAAACTCGAGGGCGACGTGCCTGTCCGGATAAAAATGCGGCGTGGCCACGATGGCGGTGATCCCCGCCTGACGCGCGCATTGGAGCTGCCGGAACGACGCCCCCACGTCCACGCTGCCATGATCCATAGGCAGGATGTGGGCGTGGCAATCCGTTCTAAGCATGGGTATCGTCAGTCATCGCCGGGGCGTCCCCGCGCCTGACGGCGCTATCGCCGGCCGCGCCGCCGGCTCTGCCGTAACCGTAGCGGCCGTAATCTCTGGCGTAGCTGTATTTGCTGTATCTATTGTGGTATCTGTACTTATATGAACCGTTCTTCGCCTCCACATCGTTGAGGATGAAGCCGATGATGTTGGCGTTCAGCTGCTCCAGCCGCAATATCGTATTGCGCAGGGCGTCCATGGGCGTGACGCCGGCCCGCACCACCACGATATGTCCCTGTACCTCGGGAATAAGCACCGCCGCATCCGTTACCATGGATAAAGGCGGCGTATCGATGAGGATATAGTCAAAGTTTTTCCCCAGAATACCCAACAGCAGATGCATACGCTTGGAGGCCAGCAGCTCCGCCGGATTGGGGGGCGTATGCCCGGAACAGAGGACGAACAGATTATCATATTGGGTCTTATTCAGCAGCACATTGTTGTTGTCTTGCTCGGTGAGGCCAGCCAGTATCTCCGAAAGCCCTGTTTCGGCCCTGACGTTGAAAATACTCTGCAGCACCGGGCTGCGCATATCGCCGTCCACCAGCAGCACCCGCTCGCCGTTGGCGGCCAGGGTAATGCCGGTGTTGACGCAGGTGATCGATTTGCCTTCAAAAGGGAAGGTGCTGGTGAAGACGATGGTCTGGCAGCCTTCGCCTTTGCGGGTAAAGAGCAGATTGGTACGGGCGGCCTTGTATGCTTCCACCGCGGCGAAACTGCTGTCGTTGGTCAGGATATTCCATCGCCGCTTCTGCATGTCATAGCCCTGGCGGCTCCATTCGCGGCTCATTTTCCACGTTTTCCTCATCCCTTGTGCACCCCCTTGCCCCGTTCCGCCAGTGAGGGGATAACGCCCAGCACCGGAAGGGTAAAGGCTGCGGTCAGGTCCTCCTCCGAGCGCACCGCCGTATCGGCCATGGCTGCCAGCACCGCGATCAGCATTGCCAGCACCAGGCCGATCAAAGCGCCCAGCGCCGTATTTCTGGGGATATTGGGCGAAGACGGCTCCACGGGCAGCGAGGCGTAATCAATGACCTCCACGGCTCCGGCTTTGACCACGCGGATGATCTCCTCAGGCGCCACCTGGGCAATGGTATTGGCGATCAGCTGGGCGGTGGAGGGGCTTTGATGCGTGATCGTGATCCGGAAAGCCTCCGTGTCGTTGATGGAGGAGGCGGCCAGCATTTCCCGGATTTGCCTGGTCGAATATTTGCCGCCCAGTTCACGGGATACCGAGTCCAGCACGGAATTGCTGGTGAGGATCACAATATACGTGGATACCAGTTTCTGCGAGGTAGCCAGGTCGGAAGAAGTGATGGCGTCGCTGCTCCGGCTTTCTTCATTATAAACGTACATGGAAACGGAAGCGGAATACATCGGGACGATAACGTACCGGGATATGGCGTAAGCCCCGCCGCCGCTGATGATCAACAAGAAGAGAATCAGCCACCACTTCCTCAGCAGGATACGGAACAGCTGCCTTAAATCCAGTTCTATGTCCATGGATACCTCGGCCGGAATGTATTTTCACAACGGTGGGGAATACAAATTACAATAATTTATTGCAAAATATCTAAGATATGGTATTATTATTTTATATTTGTAATTTATTGATAACGATTCGAGCTGGGAACTAATTTTATTGTAACCATAGTTCCAAAAAATGTCAACATTAATATCATTACCGCGCAATTCCGCAGGCGCCTGCGCTCCGCTTTTGCTTGGGCGGAAAGGCATGGGGTCAAAAAGCATCAGGCCATCTGTTTATGGAAAAATATGCCGGTCTTTCCGCCAAAAAATGTTTAAAAATTTTACTCTTTATGATATAGTAAATATCGGACAGATCGTTTACAACGGTAAATCTTATTAATATAATTTATTTTACATAAAAATAAACAATTATCTGAGGAGGTGCCCCGGTGAAAAAAGCTCTATTCGCGTTGCTCCTTTCGGCTCTGATACTGATCATGGCGGCGCCCGCGCTGGCGGCGTCCACGGACAATTTCCCGGACATGCGGGAAGCGGATTTCTGGTCCTACAGCGCCCTGACGGCGGCCGTTGATAACGGCCTGCTCTCAGGCCGCAGCGACGGCAGCCTGGACCCGGGCGGTTATCTGACCCGCGCCGAGCTGGCCGCCATTGTCAACCGGGCTTTCGGCGCTGTCGAAACAGCCGCTCTCAGCGGCTATCTGGACGTCCCCGCCGGTTCCTGGTATGCTCTGGACATGGCCAAAGCGGTCAAGATGCGCGTATTTGAGGGCAGCGGCGCTTTGCTGCGCCCGGAGGACAGGATCACCCGCGAGGAAACCTTTGTGGTGCTGGCCCGGGCCATCGGCCTGACCGGGGGCGGGCATGACGCCGGTTTGCTGGCCGCCCGCTACCGCGACGCGGCTTCCGTCAGCCCCTGGGCGCTGCAGGCGATCTGCGCCATGGCGGACGGGGGGTATATTAGGGGCAGCGGCGGTATGCTCTATCCCCGGCAGAACATTACCCGCGAGGAATTCGCCCAGGTGATGTCCAATCTGTTCGCCCAGTATATCACCGCGCCCGGCGTCTATACCGCCGTTACCCCGGGCAATATCCTGATCCGCTGCGCCGGCGTGACCTTGAGCGGCGTGACCGTCGGCGGCGATCTGATCCTGGGCGACGGCCTGCAGACCGGCAGCGTGACGCTGAACCGGGTGCAGGTTGGGGGCCGCACCGTGGTCCGGGGCGGCGGCGTCAACACCGTCCATATCGACGGCGGCGCTTATAGCGGCGGCATCCATATTATCCAGACGCCGGCGGGCGGAACCCGCATCGTGGTCAAAAACGCCGACGGCACGGAACTATATGTGGGGGACGTGCCGGCGGGTGAAGAAATAATCGTCACCGGCAAGATCGCAGCCCTGTACATCGAGGGGGAAAACGCGGCGGTGACGCTGCAGGACGCCGACGTGGAAACCCTGCGGATCGACGGCGCGGGCAGCAAAGTGACGGTGGACAAGGATTCCACCGTGGATACCCTGGAGATCAACGCTTCCGGCGTTGACGTGGCGGTTGCCGGCTCTGTTGACCGGGTCGAGATTTCCGACGGCGCGGAAGACGTGAACGTGGAAACGACGGGCAAAGGCCGGATCGGTTCCGAAGACGAAGAGTCCCGGCCGAAGCTGACCGGCAGCATGATCAGCGGCTTGACCTTCCGGGTCGATTATTCCAGCGGCCCGCAAAACTATCCGGCGGCAGGCAACACCTCTACCATTAATCTGGGCGCGGTGTCCGACCCCACCAGCGTCACGATCATTTCCGGCCAGATCACGGCCTCCTTCTCCGGCAAATCCAATACCACGCTGACTTTCCATCCCGGCTACGGCAGCGGCTTTAAGCTGAATACCACCTATACCTTGGCGGAATTTCTGGGCGCCGGCACGGAGTACACCGGCTCCAGCTTTACCGTGGCCGGTTTCAAAACGCTGCTGAGGGACGAAGAAGGCGACAATAAAACCAACTGGGAGGCCCTGTCCGGCGAGAACTGGCCCTCCGCCATCACCTATGAGACGCCCGACGCCACCAGCGCCACGGTCAACGGCTATATCACCGCCAGCGGCTATTCCGGCTCGGTGCCCTACACGCTGGTGTTGACCTGGTAAAGCGGCATGGCTAAAAGATCCCCGTTCAAAGTTGTTGTGATCCTGCTGGCCGTCGTCATGGTGGCAGCAGCCGGGCTGGCGGTCTGGCAATGGGAAAATATCCAGGCCTTGCGGCTATACCGGCACCATTCCCGGGAAGATCTGGCAGCCATGGCGACGGAGCTGAAAGCGGAAAAAGCGCAGGTCCTGGCCTCCTATGGCCAATTGAGCGCCCAGGACCTGACGCCGGAGGAAGAAGCGGCCGTGATCAGCGGGGAGCTGAGCGTGGAGAAGGCCCTGGCCATCATCGGCGGGCCGGATACCAGCACCGGGCTGGACGTTACCGTCAGCGAGCCCACGCAGATCCTGGACTACTATCTGGCGCAGATCTATGCGCTGAAGGCGGAATTTTTGGGCAGGCTGGGCGCGCTTTACAGCCAGGCGCTGGAGGATTGGGCGGCCCTGCCTCCCGGCGAACGCAACGAGGGCAGCAAAAAATCCTTTGCCCTGGATTACACCATTCAGGCCTATAACCTGGAGGGCGAATGCGACGCCCGCATTGAGCATCTGCTGGCCGCCCTGGCTGCGGACCTGAAATCCATCAACGCGGACACCTCCGTCATCGACCGGATCCGCGCCGCTTACAAGGAGGAAAAATCCATTCAGAAGGCTTATTATCTCAGCCTGCTTGAGTAGCCGCGCCGGAACGCGCGAAGCGCCGGGCAGTCCGGGAGCAGGCTTGACCGGCCGCGGCGGGTAAGGCCGGCGACCGGCGTTTCCAAGACGGCGGCACAGCGCTGCAACGGGAGCTGGGACAGGCGCGGCGAACCCGCGCCGGCGGCGGGCCGAAGTGATTGACAAGCGTAACAGACGCCGGCCCTTAGCGCCGGCGTCTGTGCGTTGGACAGCCGGACGCCCCTTTTCCTGACGCTACCTGACGCCCCTGTTCGGCTTGCTCAGCAAGGCTTCCTCACGGCGCGGGCTTCAGCGGCGGTCGGACTGCCAGCCCGCTTGGACAAGGAACGTTTAGCATGAAAAAGACGGTTTTTGCCGCCGATCCGGCCGCGCTTCCGACATTTTCACCCCGCTTTTTTTGACAAAACCAAGGGCTAGGCAGCAGAATTTCAGCCATTGTGTTCAGGCTTTTCCGCAATAACTTGGGCTATGTATTTTTATAACTTTTAACGCATAAGAATTGTGGATAAAAAGTGGAGAAAATGAAAAGAAATCACCGTATTTTTATATCCTGCCAGCTAGTGCCCACTGGCCTATGCCCACACCAATTGTGGACAACTTTGGTATATTATAGTTCCGCAAAGGCCGATTTTTCGTTAAAAATCATGGGAAGCTCTGCTTAAGGGCACAATATATAGAATATGATTTTATTAGGAAATGCTACCAGTTATGTCGAAAACTGGAAAAATCAGCCACATTCGCAGCTTGCGCTCCCGCGACATTTTTCGCTAATATTTTTTCACTTTATGCACAAACCGACTTTGGCGGCCCGTAATCCTTGCGTTGACAATCCGTTGTTCCGCAGCCTATAATTACCGTAGAGGCTAAATTTAATTTGGAGATGAAGCTGCTTGAAAGAGAGGAGCTTTTATTTTGCCGACAATTCCGGCGCCTGCCGGCTCCTGGCGCAAATCTGGGAACCGGAGGAACGGCCCCGGGCGGTGCTGCAGATCGTCCACGGCATCAATGAGTACGGGGGACGGTACGCGTCCTTTGCCGCTTTTCTGACAGCCCATGGTTTTGCGGTGGCGGCCCATGATTTGATGGGTCATGGCGGCAGCGTGGCGGAAGGGCAGCCCCACGGCTATTTCGCCCAGCGGCAGGGCTGGCTCAATTGCCTAGCTGATCTCAGGAATTTCAGCCAGGAGCTGCGGCGTCAATATCCGGGGCTGCCCCTGTTCCTGCTGGGGCACAGCATCGGCTCTTTCATGGTCCGGGATACGCTGATCCGTTTTGACGACAGCTTTGGCGGCGTCATTCTTTCCGGCACCGGCTGCAATCCCCGGCTCCGCTATGATCTGGGCCTGCTGGTGTGCGGGGCGGCCAAGCTGCTGCGGGGGGCCAAGGGTAAAAGCCGCCTGGTCCGGGATATGTGCTTCGGCCGTTTCGCCAAAGCCTACGCCGCGGAACACAAAATCATTGCCTGGCTGAGCCGGGACCCGGCGGTCTACTCCGCCTATGCCGAGGACCCCCAATGCCGCTTCCTGCCTTCCATCGAGCTGATCAGGCAAATGCTCCTGGGCATGCGCCATATGGACGATCTCCGCCGCTACCGCCGGATCCGCCGGGATATCCCGCTGTTGCTGGTTTCCGGCGCCGCCGACCCGGTGGGCGACTTTGGCAAGGGCGTCAGCCGGGTCTACCGGCGGCTGCTGGCCGCCGGCTGCGCCGATACGGAATTGTTGCTTTATCCCGGCGCCCGTCACGAGGTGCTGAGCGACCCGGATAAAGAACAGGCGTATCACGATATTCTGGAATGGCTGGAAGAAAAACTCCCTGATCGGGCCGCTTGTGGCTAAGGTGGGGCTTGCAATTTCAAAATGATTGTGTTATTATAAATTTTGCCGTGGCGCCGTAGCCAAGTGGTAAGGCAGAGGACTGCAAATCCTTTACCCCCGGTCCGAATCCGGGCGGCGCCTCCAAACCTTAAGACCCGCGCCGCAAGCGCGGGTCTGCTCATCAGCCGGAATGGCGGAATAGGCAGACGCATGGGACTTAAAATCCCACGGTGGCAACACCGTACCGGTTCGACCCCGGTTTCCGGCACCAATGAAAAAGCCCCACTAAAATGTGGGGCTTACTTAATATATCAAGTCTCAGAAAACAAATCATTTTAGAAGCTCCGCGACTTGTGCCTGTTTTTTATAATCAGTATGAACGTAGATATCAAAGGGAGCATTAATATTGCTATGGGCCAGCCGATCTTGCAGGCGTGCTTCAACTGTGATTCCGCAGGAAAAAGCCGGCCGGATGTTAAGCCGGTTAGCAGGAAATAATAAGGCCCCCTGGGCAAAGGCGCTTTGATGTTTGTTTTCAGCGGCTTGACTATTCAGGCCGTTTGGTGGATAATGATAGGTGTAAAGCGATCGGTTGCCCTATTATTTTAAGCGATCGGTTATTTTATGGACAAAGGAGCTTGCATGGGCGGTAAAATTTCCGCGGTCCTTCCGGACAGCATCGGCGAGGAACTGGGTATCGAAGCAGGGGACCTGCTGCTCAGCATCAACGGCCAGCCGGTCAGGGACGTGATCGATTATAATTACTGCGTTGACGACGAATATCTGAAACTGCTCATTGAAAAACCGGACGGCGAAGTTTGGGATTGCGAGGTAGAGAAATATCCCGACGAGGATCTGGGACTGATTTTCAAGGACGACCTGTTCGACGGCATCCGCCGCTGCCGCAACCATTGCCTGTTTTGCTTCATCGACCAGTTGCAGCCCCATCCCCGGAAGACACTGCTGCTGAAAGACGACGATTTCCGCATGAGCTTCCTGCTGGGCAACTATATCACCTGCACCAATATGACGGAAGCCGATTACCAGCGCATCGCGGAGCAGCGTCTGACGCCCCTTTATATCTCCGTGCACAGCGTGGACCCGCAGCTCAGGCAAAAGCTGCTGGGCGCCAAAGAGCCGGCGGAAATACTGCTGACCCTGCAGCGCCTGATCGCCCTGGGCTGCCGGCTGCATACCCAGATCGTGCTCTGTCCGGGCATCAACGACGGCGCCGGCCTGGACCGCACCCTGGACGCCCTCACCGCCCTGTGGCCCGGCGTGGCCAGCGTGGCCGTGGTGCCGGTAGGCATCACCAAATTCCAGCACAACCCGGAGCTGCGTCCGTTCACAGCGGAGGAAGCGGCGGCCGTCATCGACAATATCGAGGCCCGGCAGCAGCAATTCCGGGGTCCGGGCAAGGATGCCCTGGCCGGCTCCTTTGTCTACGCGGCGGATGAATTCTATGTGCGGGCAGGGCGGGATTTTCCCCCCGCCGCCGCTTACGGCGATTTTTGCCAGATCGATAACGGCGTGGGCATGGCGGCCCGCTTCCGCCAGGAGTATCAGGAAGCGCTGGGCCGGGTAAAAATACCCAGGCAATGGCTGCATGAGCGGGTGGGCATTGTCACCGGCGCGGCCGGGGCGGCGGCCCTGGATGTTGTCGTCAACGATCTGCGCGGCCGCTGCAGCTGTCGGATCGAGCTGGTCAAGACGCCCAATACGTTTTATGGCGAGACCGTCACCGTGGCCGGGCTGCTGACCGGGCAATGCCTGCTGGACGCCATCCGGCCCGGCCAGTACGACCGGCTGCTGATCCCGGGGAACATGCTCAAATTCGACCGGGAGGTTTTTCTGGACGATCTGACCCCCGGCCAGGTGGCGGGGAAATTGCGCACCCCCCTGCAGGCGGTGCCCTGCCAGGCGGAGGAATTGCTGAAAGCCCTGTTTACGCCCAGGGTGAAACGGATCTAAACGAAAGGACGGCAGCGATGTCAAAACCCATTATCGCCATTGTCGGCCGGGAGAACGTGGGCAAATCCACCCTGTTCAACCGCATTATCGGCGCCCGCCACGCCATTGTGGAGGATACGCCGGGCATCACCCGGGACCGCCTGTACCGGGACGCCGAATGGCTGGGCCGGGACTTTACCATCATCGATACCGGCGGCATCAAGTTCAATACCGGCGAGGGGATGATTTACGGCAAGGTGAAGCAGCAGGCGGAGCTGGCCATTGAGGAAGCGTCGGTCATCCTCTTCGTCGTGGATATGCAGGCGGGCCTCACCGCCGAGGACCGGGACGTGGCGGAACTGTTGCGTAAAAGCGGCAAGCCGGTGGTGCTGGCAGTCAATAAAGTGGACGATTTCACCAATCCGGACAGGCTGCTGCCGGTGTACGATTTCTACGATCTGGCCCTGGGCGAGCCCATCCCCGTTTCCGCCACCCACGCCCTGAATATCGGCGATCTGCTGGACGTGGCGTTGGAGCATATCCCTTGCGGCCCCGGGTCTGAGGAAACCGGCGACCGGGTGTCTTTCGCGCTGATCGGCAGGCCCAATGTGGGCAAAAGCTCGCTGGTCAACCGGCTGCTGGGCGAAGAGCGGGTCATCGTGGCCGATCAGCCCGGCACTACCCGGGACGCCATCGACACCATCCTGAACAAGGACGGCCGGGAATACGTGATCATCGACACCGCCGGCATGCGCCGCAAAGCCCGCATCAACGAGCCGGCGGAGAGCTACAGCGTCAGCCGGGCCCTGAACGCCATCGACCGCTCCGATATCTGCGTGCTGGTGCTGGACGCCACGGCGGGCATCCGGGACCAGGACAAGCATATCGCCGGCTACGCCCATGAGGCGGGCAAGGGCCTGCTGGTCCTGGTGAACAAATGGGATCTGCCGGACAAGGAAACCCAGACCATGAAGAAATTCGAAGACCAGATCCGTCAGGAGCTGGCTTTCGCCTCTTATGCCCTGACGCTGTTCGTTTCCGCCAAAACCGGGCAGCGCTGCGACAGGATTCTGCCCCTGGTGGATTTCATCGCCGAGCAGGCCAGCCGCCGCGTTACCACGGCCCAGCTCAACGAGGTGCTGCGCGAAGCGGTGGCCCTGAACCCGCCCCCCACGGACAAAGGCCGCCGCCTGAAAGTACTGTACGCCACCCAGGTGGGGGTCAAGCCGCCCAAGCTGGTGCTGTTCCTCAACGACCCGGAGATCATGCACTTTTCCTACGCCCGCTACCTGGAAAACAAGCTCCGGGAAGCCTTCGGCTTCGCCGGCACGCCCATTTCCCTGATCTGGCGGAAACGGGACAAGGATGAGGAATAAACAAGCGGGCCCGGTTGAAACCGTCCTTCTTTTACAAAAGAAGGACCAAGAAAACTTTAAACTCTATTAATAATTCTATATTATATTTATAATAGAGTCCGGTTAAGTTTAAAGTTCTTTCGCTTCCTTTCTTTCAAAAAAGGAAGGGTTTTAACAAAAAGAGTATCAGCCAATATCAACCATAGCGATTAAAGGAGTAGAGGGCGATGTGGTTCTGGTGGATCATTTTTCTGGTCGGCGGATATTTACTGGGCTCCCTGCCTTCCGCATATATCTTAGTAAAGGCTAAAAAGGGGCTGGATATCCGCAAATACGGTTCCGGTAATGTGGGCAGCACCAACACGATGCGGGTGGCCGGCGCCGGCACCGGCCTGATCGTGTTCCTCATGGACGCCCTGAAAGGCGCCATCCCGGTGGCGCTGGCTTTATGGGTGATCCGGGAACCGGATCTGGCCGTCTGCACCGGCCTCACGGCTTTCCTGGGCCATCTCTATCCCATCTGGCTGAGCTTTTCCGGCGGCAAGGGCGTGGCCATCGCCATCGGTATCGCTTGCGTGCTGGTGCCGAAAATCGCTCTGCTCACGTTCGCCATATGGCTGGTGGTGGTGCTGGCAACCGGCTATGTTTCCGTGGCCTCCTGCAGCGGCGGCGTGGCGCTGGCCCTGTCCTGCCTGTTCTTCGGCCAGCCCTGGCTGTATACCCTGGTCTTTTCCGTGCTCTGCGGCATGGTCATCGTCAAGCACCGCCGCAATTTCCAGAATATCGCCAACGGCACGGAAGGCAAGGCTTTCGGCAAGCTGTTCGGGAGAAAGGTATGAACATCACGGTGTTAGGCGCCGGCAGCTGGGGCACGGCCCTGGCCCGCCTGCTCTATGATAACGGGCACCGGGTGACGCTGCAGAGCTGGCAGCGGTCGCATGTGGCGGAAATGCTGCAGGACCGGGAGAACCGCCAGTTCCTGCCCGGCGTGGCGCTGCCGGAGGGATTGCGCATCACCGCGGATCCGGCCGCCGCGGGCCAGGGGGAGCTGGTGGTCTTCTCCGTGCCTTCCCCGGCGCTGGACAGCGTGGCCCAACAGGCCCGGCCCTATGTGCGCCCGGACGCCATCCTGGTCAGCACGGCCAAGGGCCTTTACCAGCCGCCGGAAGGCGGGGAGATGCTGCGCCTTTCCCAGGTGCTGCGGAGAGCTTTGCCCGGGCGGCATTGCGTGGCCCTCTCCGGGCCCAGCCACGCGGAGGAGGTGGGGCGGGAGCTGCTGACCGCCGTCACGGTGGCCGGGGACGATCCGCCCATCCTGAAGCTGGTGCAGGAAGCCTTCAGCAACGACTATTTCCGGGTCTATACCAATAACGACCTGGTCGGCGTGGAGGTGGGCGCGGCGGTGAAAAACATCATCGCCCTGGGCTCCGGCATCCTGACGGGCCTGGGCCAGGGGGATAACGCCCGGGCGGCGCTGATGACCAGGGGCCTTGCGGAAATCACGCGCCTAGGCGTGGCCATGGGAGCGGAGGAAGCCACCTTCGCCGGGCTGGCCGGCATCGGCGATCTGATCGTCACCTGCACCTCGGAAAACAGCCGCAATTTCCGGGCCGGCCGGGAGATCGGCCGGGGCCGGCCGGTCATGGAGGTGATCGAACACATGGGCATGGTGGTGGAAGGCGTGTACGCGGCGGAGTGCGTGCGTCAGCTGGCCGGCCGCTACGGGGTGGAAATGCCCATCAGCGCCCAGATCTACAGCGTGCTGTATGAAAACGCCGACCCGGGCCAGGCCATGCGCTCGCTGATGCTCCGGGAACGGAAAGAGGAGCGATAATTTTCTGTCCATCCAATCATAAAACAGCCCTGACGGACATAGAAAGTATGGAGTATTCCATACTTTCTTTTTTCTTTTGCAACCAAATCCATAATGAGGGAGGGAAAAACGTGGAAAGTTTTGATGTGCTGAAAGACGTCTCCGAAAGAACGGGAGGGGATATCTATTTGGGCGTGGTGGGGCCGGTGCGCACCGGCAAATCCACTTTCATCAAGCGCTTTATGGAAACATTGGTCCTTCCCAATATTGAAGATTTCCATGAGCGCGAAAGAGCCACCGACGAACTACCCCAAAGCGGTTCCGGACGCACCGTGATGACTGCGGAACCCAAATTCATCCCCGCCGAGGCGGTCAAAATCAATGTGGGCGAGGGCATCGATATGCGGGTGCGGATGGTGGATTGCGTGGGCTATGCCGTGCCGGGAGCCCTGGGCTTCGAGGACGAGAGCGGCCCCCGCATGGTGGCCACGCCCTGGCATGCCGAGCCGGTCAGCTTTGAGCAGGCTGCGGAGACCGGTACGGAGAAAGTGATCACCGAACATAGCACCATCGGCATCGTGGTGTTGACCGACGGCAGTTTCGGGGATATTCCGGTGGAAAATTACCAGCCCGCCACGGAACGGGTCATCACGGAACTGCAAACCATGAACAAGCCCTTTGTGATCGTGCTGAACAGCGCCGATCCGGAGAGCGAGGCGGCGGAAGCGCTGGCCGGCGACTTGGCGGAGGAATACGGGGTCACGGTGATCGTGCTGGATGCCAAGCATATGGACGAAGAGGATATCCTGGCGGTGCTGAACGCGGCCCTTTATGAATTCCCGGTCACCGAGATCAGCATCAGCCTGCCCCGCTGGGTGGAGGAGCTGGAGAGCAACCACTGGCTGCGGATGCGGCTGGAAGAGGGCGTTACCGAGGCCACGGAGAACGTGAAAAAGGTGCGGGATATTTCCGGCCTGCTGGAAAAGCTCTCCATCCCCGATATCACCGGCAATGTCAGCCTATCCAAACTGGCCCTGGGCGTCGGCACAGCCTCGGTGGACGTGGCCCCGGCCGAAGGGCTGTTCTACCGCATCCTCAGCGAATACGCCGGCGCGCCCATCGAGGGAGAGAACAATATCCTTTCCCTGATGCGGGAGTATGCCAAAGGCGCCAGGCAGTGGAAGAAAATGGCCGCGGCCATGTCCGAGGTGTCGGAGAGCGGCTACGGCGTGGTGAACCCCTGCCTGGATGAGATGTATCTGGACGAACCGGAGCTGATCAAGCAGGGCGGCCATTTCGGGGTGCGGCTAAGGGCTTCCGCTCCCAGCTACCACATTATCCGCGCCAATGTGCTGACGGAGATCACGCCGCTGATCGGCACGGAAAAACAATGCGAGGACCTGGTCCGCTACATTATGGATGAGTTCGAGGACGATCCCCAGAAGATCTGGGCCACCAATATTTTCGGCAAATCCCTGCAGGAGCTGGTCAGCGAGGGCATTTCCGGCAAGCTGTACCGCATGCCCGAGCAGGCCCGGGAAAAGCTGGCCGACACCCTGCAGCGCATCGTCAACGATAGCGGCGGCGGCATTATCTGCATCATCATCTGATCCGGCAGCCCTCTCCGGGCCGTCAGCGCGCGCCGGAAAACCGGAGCGGAAAACTTTAAGCCCGCAAAAAAACGCGCCCCTCAGCCGGGGCGCGTTTGCTGTTGTTTGAAATTTAATCGCGACATCAATAAACGCTGACTTGTTTTCTTTCCGCGTCTTTACGCTCAAATTTGACCTTGCCGCTGATCTTGGCGAACAGGGTATCGTCCTTGCCGATGCCCACGTTGTTGCCGGGATGGAACTTGGTGCCCCGCTGGCGGACCAGGATGGAGCCGGCGCTGACCTGTTGGCCGTCGCCGCATTTGAGGCCCAGACGCTGCGCCGCGGAGTCGCGGCCGTTACGGGATGAACCGCCTGCCTTCTTATGAGCCATATTCTTTCAACTCCTTTGTCTGAGAATTCGTCCGCTACCGGCGGCAGCGCCGCGGCGTTACCCCCGGCGGTTTGCCGCTGCCGGACCCTGTTTACAGCGTAATGGATTCCACCTGCAGCTTGGTGAAGGGCTGACGGTGGCCGTTTTTCACCCGTATATTCTTCTTGGGTTTATAATGGAACACCGTGACTTTTTTAGCCTTGCCATGCTCCAGGACTTTGCATTTGACTAAAGCGCCTTCCACATAAGGCTGGCCGGCGGTGAGCTTGTCGTTGTCGTACACAGCCAGTACCTTATCGATGGCGAGCGCGCTTTCCGGCTCCACATCCAGCAACTCCACCCGGAAAATATCGCCCTCGGCCACTTTGTACTGCTTGCCGCCGGATTCGATGATCGCAAACATGCTGTTGCACCTCCCTACTGATTTTTCGTAGCCTCGCCCGACGCAGGTAGCTCGCGCTTTAAAGACCCGCTCGGCGCGGTGTGGCAACATTCGAATATTACCATAAAAAGACCGGGTTGTCAATTAGTTTTTGACTGCCGATTATTTTAGCGTTTGAGGCATAAAGAATTTTCCTGTTTTGCCGTTGCGACAGGCCAAGCGGCTTGTTATTGATTCTCCCGCTGATAAGCCAGCAGCCGCCCGTAGGCTTCCCAATCGTCCGCGTCCATCACCAGGCCCGGGTCCGGCAATTCCAGCACGGTTTTGGGCCCGGCGTAGGCTTCGATGGCCCCCTTCAGGCCGCCTGCCCCCCGGAAGGCCAGCAGTTCCGGCACGGCTTTTGCCGCCAGCAGCACCGGATGCCCGTGCCGGCCCTGAAAGGCGGGGGTGGCGATCCGGCAGCCCTGTTCCTCCATAGCCGCCAGCAGCGCCAGCACGCTCTCAGCCGTGAACAGCGGGGCATCCGCCGGCGTCAGCAGGACGGCGTCGCAGCGGTTTAAGACAGCCCGGAGGCCCAGCCCCACGGAATAAAACATGTCCGTTGCGGCGAAATCCGGGTTCGGCACGGTTTCCACCGGCAGGTCGGCGAGATGCGACCGCAGACGCTCCGCTTCCCGGCCGGTCACCACCACGATGGGGGCCGCGCCGCAGCTGAGCAGCGTGGTGAGCGCGGTGCGGATCACGGTGCTCCCGCCTAAAGGCAGCAGCGGCTTGAACGCGCCCATACGGGAAGAGCGCCCGGCCGCCGTAATCACCGCCCCCGCCCTCATGGCGCGGACAGGTAGGCGTGGATGCGCTCCGCGATATGCTTGGCGGCCGCCACCGCCTCCACCACGGTCTTGGGCCCGGTGACAATATCCCCGGCCGCGTAAACCCCGGGCCGGCTGGTGCTCCCGTCCTCGTTGATGGCGATCAGGCCCCGCTCGGTAGTTTCCACCGCGGCCATGCTCCGCAGATAATCGGCCTGGGGACCCTGGCCTAAGGCCACGATCACCGTATCCGCGGGGATCTGCCGCAGCTTGCCGAAATTCTCCTCAAACACCCGGTTGCCCGCCCCGTCGGCCGTCACGTCCACCTGGGCGCAGATCACCTGGTCCGGCGTAATGCGTACCGTGGAGCAGCAATGGATGAATTCCACGCCGTCGATCCTGGCCATGGCGATCTCTTCCCGGCTGCCGGTCATATCCTGCTCCTCCCGATGATGGATGATACAGACCCGGCTGCAGGAGGATTTGCGCACGGCCATGCGGGCCGCGTCCATGGCCACGTTGCCGGCGCCGATCACCGCCACTTGATCGCCCAGCCGGTAGCTGTCCGGGCTTTTCAGAAAATCCACCGCATAATGCACATGGCCCAGCGTCTCGCCCAGCAGTCCCAGCCGGTTGGGCCGGCTGGTGCCGGTGGCCAGAAAAACAGCCTGGTAGCCGTCGAGCATCATATCATCCACGGTGATGCTCTGGCCGATGGGCGTATTGGGCCGGAATTTCACGCCCATTTCATACAAGATCTGATCATAGCGGTCCAATACCGCCTTGGGCAGGCGGAATTCAGGGATGCCGTAGCGCAGCACCCCGCCGATCTGCTCTTTTTTATCGAACAGCGTCACAGCGTAACCTTTGGACGCCAGCAGGATGGCCATGGCGATACCGGCCGGGCCGGAACCCACCACGCCCACGCGCTTGCCGTTCTTCTCCGCAGGCCGGGCTTTGAAGGTTTGCAGGTAAAAACCGGAAATATATTGCTCGATATGGAAAAACTCTACCGGCAGGCCCTTTTTGTTCAGTACGCAATTGCCGAAGCAATTATTCTCATGCGGGCAGATGGTGGCGCAAACGGCGGACAGTGGGTTGTTAGCGAACAGCAGCTCCCCCGCCTCCCGCAGCCTGTTTTCCTGAAACAGGGCGATCGCCCGGGGGATGGGCGTATGCACCGGGCATTTGGCGGAACAGGAAGGCTTCTTGCATTGCAAACAGCGTTCCGCCTGTTCGATGATGGTCGTCATGGCCGCCTCCTGAGGGGAAAGATATTTTTAAGTATCAACCGTTCTTCTTTTGTAAAAGAAGAACCAAAAATTAAACTTTAATGGATTGTAGCTGATGTTTCCATCCCTGGGATTTCTGCACGCACGTCGAAATTATACCATGATCCGCCTTGCTTGTCCACAAAAAGACCGCCGCGGTTCGCGGCGGCCTTGCACTGCATGCGTATCCTTAATCGTAGAGCGGATATTTGGCGGTGAGGCTAGCCACGGCGGCCCGGGCTTCCTGCTCCTGGCCGCGGAGGCCGAAATTGATGGCCTTGGCCAATTCCACCATATCCTCCTCCTGGAAGCCCCGGGTGGTGCAGGCGGCGGTGCCCAGGCGGACGCCGCTGGTAACAAAGGGCTTCTCCGGATCAAAGGGGATGCCGTTCTTATTGCAGGTGATGCCCACCTCGTCCAGCATATGCTCGGCTTCCTTGCCGGTGAGCCCCACGGGACGCACATCCACCAGGGCCAGGTGGTTGTCGGAACCGCCGGATACCAGGCGCAGGCCGTGGCCGGTAAGCTGCTCCGCCAGGATGCGCATATTCACCACCACCTGATGGATATAGTGCTTGAATTCCGGCTGCAGGGCCTCCTGGAAGGCCACGGCCTTGGCGGCGATCACATGCATGAGCGGGCCGCCCTGAATGCCGGGGAACACGGCTTTGTCAATGGCTTTGGCCAGGTCTTCGTCATTGGTCAGGATCAGGCCGCCCCGGGGTCCCCGCAGGGTCTTATGGGTGGTGCTGGTGACGATATGGCAATAAGGCATGGGGCTCAGATGCTCGCCGACGGCCACCAGGCCCGCGATATGGGCCATATCGGTCAGGAGCAGGCAGCCCACGGCGTCCGCGATGTCGCGGAGGGCCTTAAAATCAATGGCCCGGGGATAGGCGGAAGCGCCGGCCACGATCATTTTGGGCTTGACTTCCCTGGCCTGGGCCAGCAGCTTATCGTAATCGATGACTTCGGTGTCCGGTTCCACGCCGTAAGCCACGAAGTTGTACTGTTTGCCGGAAAAATTCACCGGAGAGCCGTGGGTCAGATGGCCGCCGTGGGCCAGGTTCATGCCCAGGATGGTGTCGCCCACGTTCAGGCAGGCGAAATAGGCGGCCATATTGGCCTGGGCGCCGCTATGGGGCTGCACATTGGCGAAGGCCGCGCCGAACAGCTGCTTGGCCCGCTCCCGGGCCAGGTTCTCCACGATATCCACGCATTCGCAGCCGCCGTAATAGCGCTTGCCCGGATAGCCTTCGGCGTATTTGTTGGTCAGCACCGAACCCTGGGCGGCCATCACCGCTTTGGAGGTGAAATTCTCCGAGGCGATCAGCTCGATCTTGTCCTGCTGGCGCTGTTTCTCCGCCAGGATCGCCGCGGCTACTTCCGGATCGGCAGCCTGCACATAAGAAAAATCAAACATCTCTCTTCCTCCTTAAATAGAATTAGTATATTTTAGTATATAATTAAAATATCAAAAAACGATCAAGGCGGGACAACACCAGCAAGCCGGATTGTTAGTCTAAAGTTTTCTCGGTTCTTCTTTTACACAAAGAAGAACGGTTTGGGATTTTCAAACCCGCTTACAGTTCCTGCAGCAGGCCGGCGGCCTCGTTGAATTCCCGGATCAGTTCGTCGATGTCCCGGGCCTGCCGGTGCACGTTGTCCCAGTAATCGTCATGATCATACCACTGGGCGTTCAGCTCGGCCAGTTCGCGGCCCTGCTGCTCGATCCAGGTATAGTATTTAAGGTTGTGGATGCGCTTGCGGGACTGATAGGTCAGCTCCTCCATATTGTCCACGCGGACGCCCCGCAAATGGCCGGCGAAATCCGCCGCCGCCCTGTTGAGGCTGTAAGGGCCCTGCTGCTCGTCCAGCTCCCGGATACGGGAGCCGTACAGTTCCACGCTGTCCGTCAGCACCGTGGCCACCACGTCTCTGGCGGTCAGCTCGTAATATTTGGCGAACTTGATGCAGCAGAGCAGATTGGCGATGCCGCTGATACCCAGCAGATCCAGCCGCTCCACCGTCTCCCGGGGCGTCCAGGCTTCCCGGACCAGATAGTCCCGGCCCTCCTCCTTGTTGAACAGGCGCAGCAGGTTCTGGCTGTCCTCGTCGTCGATGGCGATGACCAGATCGGTGTTCTTCACATCGTGGATCCAGGGCACATGCTTGTCGCCGATGCCCTCGATGCGGTGATCGCCGAAGCCGTTGTTGAGTAAAGTGGGGCATTGCAGGGATTCGCCCACCGCCAGCTTGGACCGGGGGAACACCTCTTTCAGATAGCTGCCCGCGCCCAAGGTGCCGGCGGAACCGCTGGTAAAGCAGGCCCCGGCGAAACGCCCGCCAACTTTGGCCACCGCTTCCTGCAGGGCCGGGCCGGTGACCAGATAATGCCAGAGATGATTGCCCAGCTCCTCGAATTGGTTGAAGATGATCACGTCGTCCCGGGTGGTCCGCAGCTCCCAGGTCTTATCGAAGATTTCTTTGACATTGCTCTCGCCGCCGGGGGTGGTCACCACTTCGCCGGCGATGGCGGACAGCCAGTCAAAACGCTCCCGGCTCATGCCCTCCGGCAGAATGGCCACGGCCTCGCAGCCCAGCAGGGCGCTGTTATAGGCGCCGCCCCGGCAATAATTGCCGGTGGAGGGCCAGACCGCCTTATGCAGCGTGGGATCGAACTGGCCGGTGACCAGCCGGGGCGTCAGGCAGCCGAAGGCGGCCCCCACCTTATGGCAGCCGGTGGGAAACCACTTGCCCGCCAGGGCCACGATTTTGCAGGGCACGCCGGTGAGCTCCGGCGGGAATTCCAGATAATTTACGTCGCCGTAGAGGCCGCCCCGCTGCATTGGCTGGTTTTTCCAGGTGATGCGGAACAGGTTCAGGGAATTCAGGTCCCAGAGCCCCACCTCGGTCAGGCGGCGCTTGATCTTTTCCGGTATCTCCTCCGGATGGGCCAGCTCGCGGAAGGTGGGGATAATGATTTGCCGCTCCCTGGCCCGCTCTACCCCATGAGCCAGCCAGGTTTCGTTGACCGTCAAATCGATCACGCCGTATCACTCCTTAAAGAAAACGAACGGATCAAACCGTTGGGACGCTGCAAATGACCCGTACGCCGTTATTTATTCTCCGTTGGCCGCTCTTTACCTGCCCGCCTGCTCCAACAGCCAGGCAATGCGGGCGCTCTCTTCCAGCAGTTCCGCCGTGTTGAAAGCCGCCTCCGGGTCCGCGCCCAGGGCCACGGCCCCGTGTCCGGCCAGCAGCAGCGCCACCATATCCGGCGGCGCTGCCGCCAGGGTATCCTCAATGAAAGCGCAGAGTTGGGGCGAGCCCGGCTCCGCGTAAGGAACCAGCGGCGTGCTTTTCAGCAGCTGCCGGGCAGGGGCGGTGCGCAAAGGGATCTCCCGCCCCGCCGCGGCGAACAGCGTGGCGTAAGTGGAATGGGTATGCAGGACGGCGTTCAGCCCGGGCCGGGCCTGGTAAATGGCGGCGTGGAAAGCGGTCTCGACGGAGGGGCGGCAGCCGGGGGGCGCCGCGGGGGCGCTGCCGTCGGCCGCCACATAGAGGATATCCTCCGGCCCCATGGCCCGGAGCGATACGCCGCTTCTGCTGACCAGCAGGCCTTCCTGCCAACGCAGGCTGATATTGCCGCCGCTGCCGCAGCATAGCCCCCGCCGCCAGGCCAGGCCGGCGTAGAAGATCAGGAGCCGCCGGGCCTCTTCAACGGAGCCGTTCATCTCAATAATCCTCGATCAGGCAGCGGCCGGTCATTTCCGGAGGCTGGGGGATAGCCAGCAGCCGGAGGATGGTGGGGGCGATATCCTCCAGGCGTCCGTCCCGGAGCTGCATGCCCTTGGCGGTTGGCCCGGCGATGATGAAAGGCACCCGGTTTACGGAATGGGCGGTCATGGGCTTGCCGTTGTCCAGCATCTGCTCGGCATTGCCGTGATCGGCGGTGATCAGCAGGGTGCCGCCCTTTTCCGCGACGTCCTTCTCGATCAGGCCGATGCAGATATCCACGGTTTCCACGGCTCTGACCGCCGCTTTGATCACGCCGGTATGGCCCACCATATCCGTGTTGGCGAAATTGAGGATGATCACGTCGTATTGGTCCGCCTCGATCTCTTTCAGCACCGCGGCGGTGACTTCCAGAGCGCTCATCTGGGGCTGCAGATCATAGGTGGCCACCTTGGGCGAAGGGATCAACAGCCGGTCCTCCCCCGGCAGTTCCTCCTCGGCGCCGCCGTTGAAGAAAAAGGTCACATGGGCGTATTTTTCCGTCTCCGCGATACGCAGCTGCTTCAAGCCCCGCTCCGCCAGCACCTGGCCCAGAGTGTTCGTCAAACGCCGGGGCGGATAGGCCACGGCCACGTTTTTCAGCAGCTCGTCGTAAAAGGTCATGGTGACGAAACGGACCCGGGGCGGGGCCGCGCCCCGCTCGAACTCGGCAAAACGCTCGTCAACAAAAGCGTGGCTGATCTCCCTGGCCCGGTCGGAGCGGAAATTGGCGAAAATGACGCTGTCCCCCTCCGCGATGCGGCCCAACGGCAGCCCTTGCGCGTCCGCGACGATCACCGGCTCGATGAACTCATCGGTAAACCCGGAGGCGTAGGCCTCGGCCACGCCCTGGGAGGCCGTAGAGGCGGGCGCGCCGTCGCCGTAGACGAAAGCCTGGTAAGCCCGGTTGACCCTGGCCCAGCGGCGGTCCCGGTCCATGGCGAAGAAACGGCCCACCACGGTCACCACCCGGCCGATTCCCAGACGGTTGCAATACTGTTCCAGGTCCGCCACAAAGCCCTGGCCGGACTTGGGGTCCGTATCGCGGCCGTCGGTGATGCAGTGGACGAACACCTGACGCAAGCCCTGGTCTTTGGCCAAGGCCAGCAGGGCCTTGATATGGTCGATATGGCTGTGCACGCCGCCGTCCGAGGCCAGCCCCAACAGGTGCAGGGCGCGTCCGCTTTGTTTGGCCTCTGCCATGGCGTCCAGAAAGACCGGGTTGCGGAAGAAGGCGCCTTCCGCGATCTCTTTATTGATCAGCGTCAGCTCCTGATAGACCACGCGGCCGCCGCCGATATTCATATGTCCGACCTCGCTGTTGCCCATCTGGCCCTCGGGCAGGCCCACGTCCAGCCCGGAGGCGGAGAGGCGGCAATGGGGGCAGGTGTTCCACAGCCGGTCGAAATTGCGGGTTTCCGCCAGGGCGATGGCATTGCCGGGTCCCCATTCGGCCAGTCCCCAGCCGTCCAGAATGATCAGCATCAAAGGCTTGTTGTGTACGCCGTTCTGATGATTGTCCATGATCTCCACTCGCTCCGTTAGAAATTTCAGCGAAACCGCCGGCTCAACAGAAGCTGTTCGATAGAAATTTATTCATATTCAAATAGGAAAGTTATTCAATAGATAATTATATCCTATTCATGGGAAAATGTCGAGGAAAACATCAAAATCGCCTCCCGGGCCGCAGGAGAGGCGGCCAAAGCGCGGCGGACCCGGCGCTACCGGATATAAATACCGCTGCCCAGCTTCCAGACCAGCGGCTCGAAAGCCACGCCCCGCTCAAAGACGTCCTCGATCTGCCTGCCGTATTCCATGCAGTCGTGAACGAAGCGGGCGGCGCTGCCCACGCTGGTCTGCAGATCGTAGCCCCGCATCAGCCCAGCCACCATGGCGCTGGTGAACAGGTCGCCGGTGCCGTGCATACGGTAGGGCAGCAGGCCGATGGGCAGCTCGAAATAGCCCTTGCCCTGCTCGATGCCGCAATTATACAGCGTGTCCCCCCGCTGCACGCCGGTGAGGACCACGTTCCTGGTGCCCCGCTCCACCAACTCCCGGCAGACGGCGCGGCTTTCCTCCGCCGACAGGGCATTGGCGCAGTAGGGCCTCCCCGTGAGGATGCAGGCCTCGGTCACATTGGGCGTGGCGTAATCCGCCCTGGTCACCAGCCGGCTCATGGCGCGGCACATGGCCTCGCTATAGGTCTTGATCACCCAACCGTCGTCGCCCATCACCGGATCGACGACGGAGACGCCGCTTTCGAAATCGGCGATCAGCCGCTCCACATAGCCGATCTGCTGCTCGGAACCTAAAAAACCGCTGTATACGCAGTCAAAGGTCAGGCCCAGCTGCTGCCAGTGATCCAGATGGGCCGCCATATAGGGTGTATAATCAAAAAAGGTGAAGTTTTCGATCTCGGTATTGGTGGAAAGCAGGGCCGTGGGCAGCGGGCAGACCTCCACGCCGGCGGCGGAGATCACCGGCAGCGCCACGGTCAAAGCGCATTTGCCGTATCCGGAAACGTCATGGATCGCCGCCACCCGGCGCAGGTTCTCGGTCATGCGCATTCCTCCCGGTCAACCGTGGACTCCTAACGGGACTCCGGAGAGCCCCGGACGTTATCCGTTATTGTACCATAACAACCCTGCAAATACAAGCCCGCCCAGGGCCTTGACCCTGGCCCATGAAACGGCCCCGGCAGCCTCCGCAACGCAAGGGCGGCGGTTCCGGGAGGCCGTTTTACCATTATATCTTGCATTTCCCGCCGGCTTATGATATATTTAATCAATATTTGCGGGCCGGAACGCGTTTTCTAAAGAAGCGTTCCGCCGCAAACAAATAATACATATAAGGATGTGAGATCATGGGCAAGTACTGGGAACCGGAAATGGAATGTGCTACGCGCAATGAATTGGAGGCGCTGCAGAGCTTTAGGCTCTGTCAGACGGTGCGGCGGGTCTTTACCAACGTGCCGGCATACCGGGAACGGATGCTGGCCGCCGGGATCACCCCGGCAGATATCCGTTCGGTCCATGACCTCTCCAAGCTGCCTTTCACCACCAAAAAGGACTTGCGGGACAATTATCCCTACGGCCTGTTCGCCGCGCCCATGGAGGATATCGTGCGGCTGCACGCCAGCTCCGGCACTACCGGCAAACAGATCGTGGTGGGCTATACGGCCCATGACATCGGCATTTGGCAGGATTGCTGCGCCCGGGCCCTGGTGGCCGCCGACGCGGATAAGCATGATTTCATGCATGTCTCCTATGGCTACGGCCTGTTCACCGGCGGCATGGGCCTGCATTACGGCGCGGAGAAGCTGGGCATGACCGTGATCCCGGTCAGCACCGGCAATACCCAGCGGCAGATCACCATCATCCAGGATTTCGGCTCCACCGTCATCTGCTGCACGCCTTCCTACGCGCTGTACCTGGCGGAAACCATGCGGGAAATGGGCATCGGCAAAGAAGACATCCATATCAAATGCGGCCTGTTCGGCGCGGAGCCCTGGACCGAGGAAATGCGCCGGGAGATCGAGGACAAAATGGGCCTGAAAGCCTATGATATCTACGGCCTCACCGAGGTCATCGGCCCCGGCGTGGCCTACGAATGCGAAGAGCAAAGCGGCATGCATATTAACGAGGACCACTTCATCCCGGAGATCATCGACCCGGATACCGGCGAGGTGCTGCCGGTCGGCGCCACCGGCGAGCTGGTGTTCACCTGCATCACCAAAGAGGCCTTCCCCATCCTGCGCTACCGCACCCGGGATATCGCCTGCCTGGACGCCGCCCCCTGCTCCTGCGGGCGCACCCTGATCAAAATGAAAAAGCCCCAGGGCCGCACCGACGATATGCTGATCATCCGCGGCATCAACGTCTTCCCCTCCCAGATCGAAAGCGTACTGCTGAACACGGGCATGACCGCCCCCTATTACCAGCTGGTGGTGGACCGGGTCAACAATATCGACGTGCTGGAGGTCCGGGTGGAGCTGGAAGGACAGCAATTCACCGATACGGTCAAAGGCCTGGAGCAGCAGACCAAAGCCATCCGCTCCGCCATCGAATCCACCCTGGGCCTGGCCGTGCAGGTGCATCTGGCCGAACCCAAGTCCCTCCCCCGCAGCGAGGGCAAGGCGGTGCATGTCATCGATAAAAGGAAATTTTAAGCAAACGGGGAATTATAATGAAAAAGATTACGTCAAGGAACGATTACTTTGCCAAGGAGGTGCCGCATGTATATCAAGCAGATCTCTATTTTCATTGAGAACACGCCGGGGCGTTTGCACGCCGTCACCAAAATCCTCCGGGACCATGATATCGATATCCGGGCCCTCTCCCTCTCGGACACCAATGATTTCGGGATCCTGCGCCTGATCGTGGCCGATCCGGACGAGGCCTGCCGCATCCTCAAGGAAAACGGCTGCACAGTCCGGCAAACCGACGTGCTGGCCATCGGCTTGAAGGACCAGCCCGGCGGCCTGGATACGGCGGTGCAGGTCCTGGCTGCGCATCAGATCAATATCGAATACCTCTACGCCTTTGTCAGCCGCTATCACGATACCGCTTATGTGATCATGCGGGTGGAAGACAACGAGCGGGCGGTGGCCGCCTTAAGCGCCGCCGGCATCCCGCTGGTGCAGCCGGAGGATATTTATCGGATGTAAGCGGGCGGGCGTTGCGGCGCCCGGGCCGAACAGAGAAAAAGACCGGCCTTCCCGAGGCCGGTCTTTCCCGCTGCCGGAGCTTATTTCTGATATTTCTCATGCTTGGCTTTGGCCTGGGCCAGCATATTGGCGCGTACCGCCAGCGGCAGGCCGTAGAGGTTGATGAAACCGGCGCTGTCCCGCTGATCGTAGACATTGTCCGTGCCGAAGGTGGCCAGCGCCTCATTGTAGAGGCTGTAGGGGCTCTTGATGCCCACCACGGTAGCGCTGCCTTTGTACAGCTTCACCCGCACGGCGCCGGTGACCAGTTGCTGGGTGCTGTTGACAAAAGCGTCCAGGGCGTCTTTCAGCGGCAGGAACCATTGGCCGTAATAGACCAGTTCCGCGTAGCGCACGGCCACGGTTTCCTTATAATGCTCGGTCTCTTTATCCAGGGTCAGGCTTTCCAGGGCCTTATGGGCGGCGTAAATAATGGTGCCGCCGGGATTTTCGTACACGCCGTGGGATTTCATGCCCACCAGACGGTTCTCCACGATATCGTCGATGCCCACGCCATGCTTGGCGCCCAGCTCGTTCAGGCGCGTCAGCAGCGGGGTGGGCGCCAGTTCCTGGCCGTTCACCGCCACGGGCGCGCCCTGCTCAAAATCGATCTCCACATATTCGGGCGCATCGGGAGCGTCTTCCGGGGCCACGCAGATCTGCAGCATGGCTGTGGTCGGCTCGTTCCAGGGATCTTCCAGATCCATGCCCTCATGGGACAGATGCCAGATATTGCGGTCCCGGCTGTAATTGGCGGTTTTGGATACCGGCACCGGGATCTGATGGGCTTCCGCGTAATCGATCTCCTCGTCGCGGCTGGTGATATCCCATTCGCGCCAGGGAGCGATCACCGGCAGGCCGGGATTCAGGGCTTTGGCCGCCAGCTCGAAACGGACCTGGTCGTTGCCTTTGCCGGTGCAGCCGTGGGCCACCGCGTCGCAGCCTTCCTGCTCCGCGATCTGCACCAGGTATTTGGCGATCAGCGGCCGGGCCATGGCCGTGCCCAGCAGATATTTGCCCTCGTAGATGGCGCCGGCTTTCATGGTGGGGAACACATAATTCTCCACAAAATCGTCCACCAGGTCCCCCACATAGCATTTGGAAGCGCCGCTTTTGATCGCCTTGGCCTTGATGGCTTCCATATCGTCGCCCTGGCCAACGTCGCCGCAGACGGCGATCACTTCGCAATCATAATTCTCTTTCAGCCAGGGGATGATGATGGATGTATCCAGGCCGCCGCTATAAGCCAGGGCCACTTTCTTAAAATTTCTGTTATGTATTTTGTTCACGCGCTTACCTCCCCAAAGTTGTGGTCGTCTGTGTTTAATATTACACCAATGCGAATAAAAATGCAAGCATTTTTATCGGCTTTTCTGAATTTTTTTTCAGAGAGGAAAAACTGTCCGGCAGGGAGAACAACACGACGGGTGGTTTGATGTTGAAAAAGGAGCTGTCATGCTGGATGAAGAAGATTTTTGGCGCTCTTTTCGCCGCCCTGCTGCTGCTGACGCTGCTGTTGCCGGCCCGGGCCGTTGCGGCGGCCGCTCCGGCGGAAGCGGAAAAACAGGAGTATATCGAAACCCTCTCCGGAGACGAAGCGGAAAGGGAAAAAGCGGAGCAGGCAATCGCGCGGGGGCAAACAATTCTGGTGGCCTCGACATTCGGCATCCTGGCCCTGCTGGCCTTTACCGCCATCCGCCGCACCCGCAACTGAAGCCCGGGGGCGGCTCCGGGCTTTTCTTCATGCCCCCGCCTGAAGTGGCGGCTGCTGCCTGAATCAATGAATCTGGGAGCGACAACCCTATGGACCCTTGCTTTCGCTACGGCGAAACCGAAACCGCCTATCTGGCAGCCCATGACCGACGCCTGGGAGCAGCCATCGCCCGTATCGGCCCCATCTCCCGCCGGGTCAATCCGGATCTGTTCGCGGCGCTGCTGGAAGCTATTGTGGATCAGCAGATCTCTCTGGCCGCCGCCCGCACGGTGCGCGGCCGCATGCTGGAGCTGCTGGGAGCTTTCACCCCGGAAACCGTCGCGGCCTGCCCCCCGGAGGCGCTGCAGCGCTGCGGCATCACCTTCCGCAAAGCCGGTTATCTGAAAAGCGCCGCCCAGGCTGTGCTGGAAAGCCGCCTGGATATCGGCTCCTTGTCCGCCCTCCCCGACGAGCAGGCGGTGAAGGAGCTGATGAAGCTACCCGGCGTGGGGCGATGGACCGCGGAAATGCTGCTGCTCTTCTCCCTGCAAAGGCCGGATGTGGTCAGCTACGGCGATCTGGCCATCCGCCGGGGCATGATGCGGCTGTATTGCCACCGGGAGTTGCCCCCGGAGCGGTTCCGGCGTTACTGCCGCCGCTATTCGCCCTACGGCAGCACGGCCAGCCTCTACCTGTGGGCCATCGCCGGTATGGCGAGCTGGAGGGGCTGAGCGCCAGCCTTCCCGAGGGCTGCTTGCATTTTTCGCCAGAATATGTTTAAATGGGAACAGACCGGACTGCCGCAAAACCGAGGCGCAGCCTGAGCGGGAGGATGCTCATGAGCGGGGAATTCACCCATTTCGACGACCAGGGCCAGGCCATCATGGTGGACGTGGGGCAAAAGGCTGTGACCAGCCGGGAGGCTGTGGCCTCCGGCCGCATCCTGATGCGGCCGGAAACCCTGGAGATGATCGTGGGCGGCAGCGCCAGGAAAGGCGATGTGCTGGCCGTGGCCCGCATCGCCGGTATCATGGCAGCCAAACGCACCGCCGAGCTGATCCCCCTTTGCCATCCCCTGGCCCCGGAACATCTGGCCATCGACTTCACCGTAGACGATAGCGATTTTGCCATCGAGGCCCGCTGCACCGCCAGCATCACGGCCAAGACCGGCCTGGAAATGGAGGCGCTGACCGGCGTTTCCGTGGCGCTGCTCACCATCTACGATATGTGCAAAGCCGTGGACCGGGGCATGCGCATCGACAATATCCGCCTGCTCCGCAAATCCGGCGGCAAAAGCGGTTTATTCATCGGCGGCGAAATCTAGAGGACTTCCTATGCAGGACAAGCTGTTGCGCAATATCAACTACATCCGCGTTTCCATCACCGACCGCTGCAATCTGCGCTGCCGCTACTGCATGCCGGAGCAGGGCGTGGAATCCCTGTCCCATGGGGAGATCCTGAGCTTCGAGGAGATACTCCGCCTGGCCCGCATCCTGGGGGAGCTGGGTATACGCCGCTACAAGATCACCGGCGGCGAGCCCCTGGTGCGCAGGGGCTGCCCGGAGTTGATCGGGCGGCTGAAAGCCCTGCCCGATATTGAGCAGGTGACCATCACCACCAACGGCCTCTTACTCAAAGAGCAATTGCCCCGGCTGAAAGCAGCCGGGCTGGACGCGGCGAACATCAGCCTGGACACGCTGGATGCGGACAAATACCGCTATATCACCCGGGGCGGCGAGCTGGCCCGGGTGCTGGAAGGGGTCGAGGCGGCCCTTGATGCCGCCATCCCCAAGGTCAAGATCAACTGCGTGCCCCAGCAGGGCTTCAATGAGGACGAACTGACAGACCTGGCTTTGCTGGCCAAGGACCGGCCGCTCTCCGTGCGCTTCATCGAGATGATGCCCATCGGCGAGGGCTGCGGATACGCCCCGGTCAGCGGCGACCGGTTGCTGGAGCGGCTGACCGGGGCTTTCGGCCCGCTGGAACAGGTCTGCGCCAACAACCTGGGCAACGGCCCGGCGGTTTATTACCGTCCGGCCGGCTTCCTGGGCCTGCTGGGGCTGATCAACGCGGTTTCCCATGCTTTCTGCGAGCGCTGCAACCGCCTCCGGCTCACCGCCGACGGTTTCCTGAAGCTCTGTCTCTACTATCACGACGGGCTGGACCTGAAAACCCTGCTGCGCTCCGGCGCTACGGACCGGGAGATCAGCGCCGCCATCCGCAGGAGCGTGGCGGAAAAACCCCTGGGACATCATTTCGGCGAGCGGCAGCCCCTGGACAAACGGCTGGAAGCCGGACGCATGTCGGATTTCGGAGGATAAGATGAGCAAACCCAATCCCCTGCCCGGCGAGATCATCGCCGTCTGCGGCAGCGAAGCCAAGGGCACGCCCAAACAGGACCGGGGCCTTGGCGAATTCATCGCCGGCCGCGGACTCGCAGGCGACGCCCATGCCGGAGCCTGGCACCGCCAGGTCAGCTTGCTTTCCTGGGATAAGATCGAAGCCTTCCGGGCCAGGGGCGCCCAGGTGGTGGACGGCGCTTTCGGCGAAAACCTGATCGTGGCGGGCATCGATTTCAAAAGCCTGCCCGTCGGCACCCGTTTCCGCTGCAACGACGTGCTGCTGGAACTGACCCAGGTCGGCAAGGAATGCCACCACGGCTGTGTGATCTTTCAGACCATGGGCGACTGCATCATGCCCCGGGAAGGCGTGTTCTGCCGGGTGCTCCACGGCGGCGCCATCCGGGCCGGGGATATCCTGGAAATCGTGGAGTAGCGGCGGATCATCAAGGAAGCATCCTTAAAGAATCCAAAACCGGCGCTTTCTTGAAAGAAAGCGCCGCAAAGAACTTTGCACGGATCCAAAGTCACAGATATGAACGACGGGTTTCATGCTTTCCTTTTACAGTTTTTTATTTAAGATTTTAAAAAAAATTGACTAATGAATGAAGGAAAAGGGACCATTTGCCTGCTCCTATCAGGCAAACTTTGAATATGTTTCCAGTTTTCCTGGTCCTTCTTCCACAAAAGAAGGACGGTCTAAAGGTTTTAAGGTTTTAGCAGGCGGGCCATTTCCATTTTCCCACACCAGGAGGTCTTATCATGTACCGGGTAGCGATCGTCACCATCTCGGACAAAGGCGCGGCGGGCCGGCGGGAGGATTTGAGCGGACCGGCCATCCGCGAGCTGGTGGAGGCGGCTGGCTATCGGGTGGCCCGCGTGGAGCTGATCCCGGACGAGCGGCGGCAGATCGCCGCCCTGCTGGCGGAGATCGCCGACCGCAACGAGGCGGAGCTGCTGCTCACTACCGGCGGCACCGGCTTCGCGCCCCGGGACGTGACGCCGGAAGCCACCATGGATATCGCGGAGCGGCACGTGCCCGGCATCGGCGAAGCCATGCGGGCCTACAGCATGACCCTGACTCCCCGGGGCATGCTGTCCAGGGCCACGGCCGCCATCCGCAAGCAAACGCTGATCGTCAATCTGCCCGGCAGCCCCAAAGCGGTGCGGGAGACCCTCGCCCATATCCTGCCCGCCCTGGACCACGGCCTGCAAATGCTCACCGGCCGGGGCGGGGAGTGCGCCCGGAGTTAGGCCGGTTTTTATATATTTTTATTTAAAACCTTAAAACCGTCCCTTTCTTAAAAGAAAGGGACCCAAAGAACTTTAAATAGGGATTTAAAGTTATCAATAGACCCCCTGTGGATGAGATGCGGGGTCTATTTGTTTTTGAGCTGTAGCGTCTATGCATACCTGCGGCTTTGCGTCAGCAAAGGCCAGGTAGGTTGTGATTTTCCCGCAAGGGAAAAGCCAGCTGGGCCAAAAGAAGAACAGTTTTTCCTAATCCCTGTGATCGCCCGGCTATTCCCGGAGCAGCAGCAGTTTTTCCGGCGGCAGGCTGAGAGATGCCGGCAACGTGCCGGGCAGGTTCTCCTTGGCCACTTTCCACCACAGCGGGTCCGGGCCCGGGGTGCGGCAGATGATATTATGCTCGAAAGGCCCTTCGCCCCGGTCCGCCACTTGGCAGGGGAAGGCGTTGGGGTCCCCGGCCGCCGCGGGCCGCAGATCATGGGCGCGGATGCCCACGGCCACGATATCGCCGGCCACCGGCGCGGCGGTGCGGAGCCTGAGGCCCCAAGCCGCGGCCTCTACCTCGTATGCTGCCAGGCGCTTCACCGGGCTGATATTTTTGCAGCCGGTGAGGCGGGCCACGGGCAGGCGGCCCGGTTCGGCAAACAATTGCTTCAAGGGCCCGGCGGCTGCAATACGGCCTTTATCCAGCACCAGCAGCTGATCGCACAGTTTGTATACCTCGTCCCGGTTATGGGTGACCATCAGCACATTGTCGCCCCAGTTGCTCAGCAGCTCCGCCAACTGAAAATGGAGCTGCTCCCGTAAATATTCGTCCAAGGCGGAAAAGGGCTCGTCCAGCAGGATAATTTCCGGCTCGGAGCGGAGGATGCGGGCCAAAGCCACCCGCTGCTGCTGGCCGCCGGATAATTGGCCGGGATAGCGCTCGGCCAGCTCGGTCAGGCGCAGCAGTCCCAGCAACTCCCGGATGCGCGGGTCCCGCCGGGCTTCCGCTTTGGCGAGATTGCGGCCGCAGGCGATATTGTCAATGGCCGTCATATGGGGAAAGAGGGCGTAATTCTGAAACAGATAGCCCACCCGCCGCTGCTGCGGCGGGACATCGACACTGGCGGAGCTGTCGAACAGCACGCGGCCGTTGAGCAGAATCCGGCCCCGGTCCGGCGTCACGATGCCGGCCACGCTTTTTAAGGTCATGCTTTTGCCGGAGCCGGAAGCGCCCAGAATGCCCAAGCGGCCCCCGCCGGTCTCAAAGGTCAGGTCCAGCTCAAAGCCTTTCAGCCGTTTTTTGATCGCCAGCGCCAGGGTCATTGATCCGCACCCCGCTTGTACTTGCTCTCTTTGGCGGTGAAATAGTTCATGGCGAACACCACCAGGAAGCAGATCACCACCAGGATGGCCACGTATTCGTAAGCCTGCCGCATATCGTTGCCCGCCACCTCGGAATAAACGGCCAAAGGCAGGGTGCGGGTGCGGCCCGCGATATTGCCGGCGATCATGGCCGTGGCGCCGAATTCGCCCAATCCCCTGGCAAAGGCCAGCACGCCGCCGGCGGCCACGCCGGGGCGGGCCAGGGGCATGGTCACCTGCCAGAAAATACGGCGCTCGCTCATGCCCAGGGTGCGGGCGGCGTCAATCAGATCCCGGTCCACCTGCTCAAAAGCGCCCCGGGCCGCCCGGTACATCAGAGGGAAGCTGATGACCACCGCGGCCAGCACCGTGGCGGACCAGGAGAATACCACCTTCCAGCCGAAAAAGGCGATGAGGAAGCTGCCCACGGGCCGCTGCACGCCGAAGATATAAAGCAAAAAAAAGCCGGCCACCGTGGGGGGCAGCACCAGAGGCAGGGTCAGCAACCCGTCCAGGATGATGCGCAGCTTATCCGAGCGCAGGGCCACCACGCCCCGGGCGGCGAATACGCCCAGGAAGAAGGTGACCAGGATGGCGGTTCCTGCGGTTTTCATGGAAATAAGGATGGGGGAAACGTCGGCAGTCACAGGGGTTTCCTCCTTAGCTGGTCTTAACCGCGTAGGGGCGGACATCGCTGCCCGCCCCTGCCTGGTAGGAAAATGTGGTGAAAGATGCGTTGTTAGGAGCTGCGCCGGTTTACGCCGGAGCAAAGGGGAAACAGGAAATTACAGATTGGATTTGAAGCCGTAGCTTTCAAAGACCGCGATGGCTTCGTCGCTCTGGAGGAAGTCCACGAACAGCTGGGCGGCTTCCTGGTTGGGGCTGTTGGCCAGCACGGCCACCGGATAGACGATGGGGGTTTTCAGGGAGCCTTCCGGAGCGGTGGCGATGACCTTGACCTTGTCAGCCATGCTGGCGGCATCGGTCGCATAGACCACGCCCACCTCGGCGCTGCCTTCGGCCACCCAGTTCAGCACCTCGGTCACATTGGTGCCCAGGGAAGCCTTGGCCAGCACCTGGTCAATAATGCCCAGGCTGGTGAAGATCTCCGCCGCATACTGGCCGGCGGGAACGGATTCCGGATCGCCGATGGCAATGGTATCGGCGTTCAGCACATCCGCAAAGGAGGTGATGCCGGAATCAGTGGAAGCGGACTCGATGAGCACCACTTCGTTGAGCAGCAGCTCCACCACGTCGCCGGCATTGATGAAGCCCCCTTCCACCAGGGCGTTCATCTGCTTGGTGGCGGCGGACATGAACACGTCGGCGGCCAGTCCCTCTTCGATCTGGGTCTGGAGCTTGCCGGAAGCGTCATAGGTGCCTTCCACGGTGATCCAGTCGTATTCCTCGTTGAACAGGGGGATCAGGGTATCCACATAAGCGTTTTCCAGAGAAGCCGCGGCGGCCACCGTAATGGTCACCGGTTCAGGGGCTTCTTCCGCCGGCTCTTCCTGGGCGGGCTGTTCCGCGGCCGGTTGTTCTTCCTGGACGGGCTCGTCAGCGGCGCAGGCGCTGCATACCAGAGCCAGGGCCAGCAGCAGTATCAGCAGCAATGAAAACTTTTTCATTCTTTTTCCCTCTTTCCATTCCATATTATAATGGGTTAACCTTCTTTTCCCGCGGGAAAAGAAACTGATCAACAAACCCTCATCGGCGGTCCCTATTTGCCGAAGCCGCAATTGGGCCAGATGCAGGTTGCGCATTCCAGGCACAGGCCGCCCTGGCCAAAACGGACCAGATCCTCTTTGGCAAGGCGCTCGCCGGCCATCAGCCGGGGCAGCACCAGGTCGAAGATGGTGCGGCGGGCGTACATCACGCAGCCGGGCAGTCCCAGGACCGGCGTACCTTCCAGATAAGAGAGCAGGAACATGGCGCCGGGCAATACCGGCGCGCCGTAGCTGACGATCTCGGCGCCGCTGTTGCGGATGGCCAGAGGCGTTTTATCGTCCGGGTCCACGCTCATGCCGCCGGTGCAGACGACCAGGTCCGCGCCCTGCTCCTTCATGCGGCGGATCGCGCCGCTGATGGCCGCGTCGTCGTCGGCAAACGTTTCATGCCAGGCCATCACCGCGCCGTATTCGGCCAGTTTTGCTTCCACCGCCGGGGTGAAGGCATCCTTGATGCGGCCATTGAGCACCTCGCTGCCGGTGGTGATCACAGCGTAGCGCCGGATCCGCCAGGGCAGGACGGCCAGCAGGGGTTCGGGGCCGGCGGCCCGCTCCGCCGCTGCCACGGTTTGCTCGGGAACGACCAGGGGAACGACCCGGGTGCCGGCCAGCTTATCCCCGGCCTTCACCGGCGTGTCGCCGTGACGGGTGACGATCATCACCTGGTCGATGCCGTTGACTTTCAGCAGCCGGCCGGCGTCCACCTTCAGCAGGCCGTCCGTTTCCGCAAAGGCCTCGATCTTGCCTTCCTTGACCGCGGAGGCACGGATATGTTCGTTTTTGATCAGCTGCCAGAGGCGTTCGGCAGCCTCGTTCTCATGGAGCATCCCTTCCTGCTTTTCCCAGACATACAGATGCTCCTTGCCCATGGAAAGCAGCACCGGGATATCCTCCCCGGTCACCACATGGCCCTTGCGGAACCGGGCGTCCTTGGTTTCGCCGGGGATAATCTGGGTCAGGTCATGGCATAGCACATGCCCCATCGCGTCCCGGGTGGGAATCAACTTCACTGGAAAGTCCTCCTTTAGCATACCCATAAAAGAATAATATAGTTTATTATTCTTGTCAAGAAATATTTTGTCGAAAAAATATTATAGCTGCGCTAACATGATTACGTCAGTCCCAGGCGGCAGGCTGTTCAGCAGCGCGCAAAAAACCGGGGCCGGTACCGGCCCCGGTTTGCCGGCCTTCATTTGATCCGCTGCGGGATGCCGCAGCTCACCCGGTACACCCGCTCCGCCTCCCGGGCCAGCAGCACGCCGAGGCGGCCCGCGGCTTCCCGGGCTTCCCGCTGCCGCCGCTCCGCCGGGATGATCCCGGACCCCACCTCGTTCATGACCACCACTTCCTTGGCTGCCAACGCCGGCAGCAAGGCCGGGGCTCCCTCCGGGTCTTGGAACGCCAGCTCCTGCACATTACAGATCACCGGCCGGCCGTCCAACACCCCGTCGGCCAGGTCCTGCGCCGCGTAACCCAGCTCCGCCAGCACAAACTCGCGCTTGCCCGCAGCCATCGGGCCGATCACCAAGATCATCGCCGCCCACCCCTTTCGTAAATACTCTTAAGCCAATATTGCCGCAGCCGCCAGCATCGCTATTTCGCTGAGCTGCACCAGGAAACCGGCCGCATCGCCGCTGAAGCCGCCCAATTCCTTTTTGGCCAGCCTGTTCACATACAGCAAGGCCAGCAGGCCCAGGCCCAGCATCGGCCCGCCCGTCCCGGGATCCAGCAGCAGCAGGGCCAGAGCGGCCAGGGCCAGCCAGGCCAGCGCCGCAACCAGCGCCCCCGGTCCGGCAGCGCCGCGGCAGGCGGCCAGCAGGCCCGGCCCGGCCGCGCCGGGAAAGGTCAGGGAGGCCAGGGCGGCCAGGGCCCGGGACAAAACGGGCAACGGCAGCAGCAGCCAGCAGACGCCCTCCGGCAACTCCGCCGCCAGCGCGGTATAGAGCAGCAGATAGGCGCATACGCCGATCACGGCGAAGGCGCCCGCGTGGGGGTCCTTCATGATCTGCCGCTTTTGCTCCGGCCCGGCATGGCTGGCCAAAGCGTCCACCGTATCGGCAAAGCCGTCCAGATGGATGCCGCCGCTGGCCGCCACCGGCAGCAGCGCCAGCCCGACCGCCCTGAGCGGCGGCCCGAAAGCGCACCAACCGGCCAGGGCCTGCCAGCCGATGAGCAGCAGGCCGATCACCAGGCCCACCAGGGGCAGGGCCGCCAAGGCATAGGCCATATTGTCCTCCCGCCACGCCAGGCGGGGCGCGAGCAACCGGGAAAACAGCGAAAAGGCCAGGCCGATAGAGCGCAAAACCTTCATGCCGGGCCTCCCTTCAGCCACAACGGGATGCCGCAGACCAGCTCCGCCACCTGGTCGAAAGCAGCGGCCAGGCAGCGGTTCAGGTTGCCCAGGACACGGATATAGCGAAGAACCGGCTCCTCATAGCCGGCCCCGTCAGCGCCCACCTCGTTGGTGACCACGATCAGGTTGGCGCATTGCCGGGCCAGGCTGTTCAGGCCCGCCAGCGCCGACGCCTCCGCCCCCTCCGGGCCCGCGCCCTCCGGATCAAAGATCTCGTTGGCGGTGAGGTTGCACAGGCATTCCACCAGCGCCACGCCGCCCGATTTCGGCAAGACGACCCCGGCCAAATCCGTGTAGCGTTCGAGGGTCTGAAAGCCCTTGGGCTCCCGCATGGCCCGATGGCGCCGGATGCGCCGCCCGCTTTCCTCCCCCTCCGGCCGCATGGTGGCGATATAATAGCGGGGACCGGGCAAAACGCTGGCCAGCCCCTCCGCGAAAGTGCTTTTGCCGCAGCCGGAGCCGCCGTACAGCAAAATGTTCGTGTCGATCGCTCCCTGGAAAAGATGTTATTTTCAAAGCTTTAAAACCGTCCTTTTCTTAAAAGAAAAGGACCAAAAGAACTTTAAACTTTATTTAAAGCTATCTGAGACGAAAAATAAAAAGGCTGCTTTTCCCCTTAAATTTTTTAATTAATTTACTAAAAATAAAGCAAGGGAAAAGTAGAATCCGGGCATTCCCACCCACCTAACTTTGAATATGTATAAAGTTTTCTCGGTTCCTCTTTTACCGGGCTCTAGCTACGTGCATCAGTTGTGATTTTCCGCAGGAAAAATCCAGCTGGGCCAAAAGAGGAACGGTTTTAACGGTTTTAAATTCTACCTTTTACATTTACATGCCGATCTCGCTGAAGGTGGGCAGTTCCCGGTACACGGCCAGGGCCATATCCAGCAGGGGCAGGGCGGCCACGGCGCCGGTGCCTTCGCCCAGGCGCATCCCGGCCCGGATCAGCGGCGTCAGGCCCAGGGCCTCCATGACCAGGGCGGCGGCAGGTTCGGCCGACAGATGGCTGGGCAGCAGGAAAGCGGCGGCCTTGGGGCAGAGGCGCACCGCCGCCAGGGCGGCTACGGAGCTGATAAAGCCGTCCACGATCATGGGGATGCCATACAGCCCGCCGCCGATAAAAGCTCCGGCCAGGCCGGCGATATCGAAACCGCCCAGCTTATGCAGCACGTCCAGCGGGTCCGCCGCGTCCGGCTGGTTGACCCGGATAGCCCGCTCCACGGCCCGGCCTTTGGCCAGCAGCCCCGCGTCGGACAAACCGGCGCCCCGGCCGATCACGGCGGAAGGCTCCTGCCCCAGCAGCAGGGCTGCCACGGCGCTGGAAGTGGTGGTGTTGCCGATGCCCATCTCGCCGGTGGCCAGGATCTGATAGCCTGCTTCGGCCGCTTCCCGCACCAGCTCCATGCCGCTGGCGATAGCCTGCTCCGCCTGACAGCGGCTCATGGCCGGGCCCAGGGTCATATCCGCGGTGCCGGCGGCGACGCGCAGGTCCCGCAGCTCTGGCAGGTCCGGATGGGCGAGCATGCCCAGGTCGGCCACGATCAGGTCCGCCCGGGCCTCTTTGGCCATCAGCCCCACTGCGGAACGGCCTTGGGCGATATAGCCGGCCATCACGGCGGTGATCTCCGCCGGGGTCTGGGCCACGCCTTGGGCCAGCACGCCGTTGTCGGCGGCCAGCACCAGCACGACCCGTTCATCAATGCGCGGCCAGGGGGTTCCCTGCATGCCAGCCAGCCGCACCACGGCCTCTTCCAGCAGGCCCAGGGAGCCCAGGGGCTTGGCGATATTGTTCCAGCGTTCCTGGGCCGCTGCCATCGCGCCCTGGTCCGCCGGCCTGATCTGCGCATTCAAAGCCTGAAAATCCAACCGCTTCATATTTATTCCTCCCATTGTTCCAGCATGTTCCGCATCCAGCCGTAAACGTCCAGGCCGTAGACCCGGCGCAATTGTTCCCGGCTCAGGGTGTCTTGGACAGGGCCCGCCGCGATCAGCCTGCCTTTATCCAGCAGCAGGGCCCGGCTGCCGTAGGCCTTGGCCAGGCTCAGGTCATGGACCACGGAGATCACGGCCCGCTCCCCCTCCAGCAGCCACTGCCTCAGCAGATCGAAAATCTGGCGCTGATACATCAGGTCCAGATGATTGGTGGGTTCGTCCAGAATCAGCAGCGGCGGGTCCTGGGCGAACAGCTGGGCCAAAAAGGCCCGCTGCAGCTCGCCGCCGGACAGGGTCAGCAGGGAATGGGAACGCAGCTCCGTCAGTCCGGTCAGGACCAGGGCCTGCTCCACCATGCGCCGGTCCTCCCGGCTCCGCTCCTGCAGCAGCCGGGGGGCGTGGCAGTAACGGCCCAGGCGCACCAGTTCTTCCACGGTAAAAGCGTAGCCCACCGGATGGGCCTGGCTGAGCACACCGTAGCGCCGGGCCCGCTCCACCGCCTTCAGCTTCGCCACGTCCCGGCCCCGGAAGCGGACGCTCCCCCCATAGCGGACGCCCTGGCCGATGGCGTTGACGATGGTGCTTTTGCCCGCGCCGTTGGGCCCGGCCAGCATCAGCCACTGCCCCTGCTCCGCCTGAAAGCTCACCCGGTCCACGATGGTCAGGTCGCCGTAGCGCACCGTTAGGTCCCGCACTTCCAGCATCAGCGTACCCTCCGGTTGCGGAAAAAGATATAGACAAAGATCACGCTGCCGATCAGCGAGGTGATGACGCCGATGGGCAGTTCCCGGGGGGAGAGCAGCGTGCGGGACAACAGGTCCGTCAGCATCAGAAAAGCCGCGCCCCCGAACAGGCAGGCGGGCAGCAAACGCCGGTGATTGGGGCCGGCGACCATCCGCACCATATGGGGGATCACCAGGCCCACAAAGCCGATGCTGCCGCCCACGGATACCGCGACGCCGATAAGCGCCGAAACGCCGATCAGCACCGTGAGCTTGACCCGGCGCACCTCCACGCCCAGGTTGCGGGCATTGTCCTCGCCGATGGCGAAGGCATTCAGCTCCCGGGCGCGGCTCAGCAGTATTGCGCCGCAGAGGGCCAGCGTCCCGGCCAGCAGCAGGGCCTGGCCGTAGCCGCTGCCGGCCAGGGAGCCCATGGTCCAGAACACAATGGTCCTGACCCGCTCTCCGGCAAAGGTCACCACCAGGCTGATCAGGCTGCCGGCGAACATGGAGAAGATCACGCCCATCAGAATAATGGTATTGGTGGAGAGGGAATAATCCAGACGGAAGGACAGGGCCAGGATCAGCAGCAGCGAGAGAAAGGCGAACAGCATGGCCAGGGGCGTGACCGCGGAAACGCCGGCCACGGTCAGGCCCAGGGCGATGGCCAGCACCGCGCCCAGGCCCGCCCCGGCGCTGACCCCCAGGGTGGAGCCGTCGGCCAGGGGATTGCGCAGCAGTCCCTGCATGGCTCCGCCGGCCAGGGACAAGGCAGCGCCCATCAGCCCGGCCACCAGGGTCCGGGGAAGGCGTACGTTCACGATAATGGCGCGGTAATCGCCGTCCCGGAACAGCGCGGCCCAGATCTCGGCCAAGGGTACGTTGACGCTGCCCAGGCACAGGGATAACAAGGCTGCGGCGACGGTACCCGCAGCCAGGGTCAGATATCCGATTGGGCCCAAGGTTTCTCTGTTCATCTGCGTTCGGCCATATCAGGCAAAGCGGCGGCGGACCGGGCCATCAGTCCCCGTACACAAAGGCGTACAGGTCCCGGGCCGCGTCCATCAGCCGGGGTCCGGGGCGGGTGATGCTGTCGGAATCGGCGCAATAGATGCGCTGCTCCGCCACTGCCCGCACCTGTTCCCAGCCGGGCCGGGACATGATCTCCTGATCCGGCGTGGGGCCGTCCCCGTAATACATGGTCACGGTGACGATATAGTCCGGATTGCGCTCCAGCACTTGCTCCTGGGAAACCTCGGTCCAGCCCGCCACGTCGGCGAAAATATTGGCCAGGCCCATCATCCGGGCGATCTCATCCATAAAGGTGCCGGTACCGGCGGTCCAGAGGCCCCATTCCAGCGGGGAGACCTCGAAATAGACGGTTTGCCCGCCTTGTCCCGCCGGCGGAGCGATGGCGGCGAAGGCCTGCCTCATCTCTCCCACCAGGGCCGCCGCTGCCGCTTCCCGGCCCAGCAGCGCGCCGATCATGGCAATGGAGCCATAAACCTGCTCGATGGTATCGGCTTCGCTGATTGCCACGGTGAGGCCGGCGTTGACCAGGGCGTCGATCTGCTCCTGGCTTTGGAAGACCCGGCTCGCCAGCACCAGGTCCGGCTTTAAGGCTGCCAGCTGCTCGATATTCAGGTCGTCGCCGGTCTGCAGCTGCGGCAGGTCCCGGGCCTCCCGGGGATAATCGCAGTACTCGCCCCGGCCGATCAGCGCCGTGCCGGCGCCCAGCGCGTAGGCGATCTCGCAATCGCCGGCGTTCAGCGCCACCACGGCAACGGCGGGAGCGGCCAGCTCCACCCGGTTGCCGGCCAGATCCGTGACGGAAAGAGCGGCGGCCGGAGCCGCGGCCTGCCCCGCCGTATCGCCGCTGCCGCCGCGACCGGCGGCCGCCCGCCCGCAGGCGGTCAAAGCCAGGGCTGTGGCTACGGCCAGCAGCAATAGGACGAACGCGGTTTTTTTCATCACAATCTCCTTCCATGATCCGTCGGGCGGCGGCCAATAAAAAAGCCGCTTCCTCCCGGAAGCAGCAGCAAACGCGGCGGACGCGCCGACTTCCCCAATCCCAGAGGTCCCCCTGCCTAGCGGTCTACCGACTTGGCTTCGTCCTCCGGGGCGCCTTCCCGCCTGGTCAGGCAGTGGCGTATTGCCCTTTCGTCCGCTTCACGGTTACTGGGATAGTCCGGAATTTGCATCCGCGTTCCCTACTAAGCACGGTTATTCACTTGGGATTTACTATATCACCAAAAGGCCGGCCTGTCAAGGGAAGCCCGGAGCGCGGGGCGGCCGCTGCGGAACCCGCCGGCAGCCGGACCGGGCCTCGCGGGCCAAAAGCGGGGCAACGTTTGTTGCCCGCAGGCCCCAACCGGCGCTTGTTGAAATATTTTGGAGAATAGCACTATTTGCAAGAATATTTATTTATTTTTTTAAAAAGCACTTTACAATAATTTGTAATATTGCTATAATCAAGAAAAGATTTCGGAGCGTGTTAATATGGACGATACGGACCGCAAGATCTTGCGCTGCCTCAAGGAGAATTCCCGCCAAAACGCCACCGCCATCGGCGAGAAGATCAATCTGTCCACCTCCGCGGTGATCGAGCGTATCAGGAGGCTGGAAAACGCGCACATTATCCAGCAGTACACCACGATCATCGACCAGCAGCTGCTGGGCCGGGAGCTCACGGCCTTTGTGGAGGTGCGGCTGGACCACCCCAAATACAACGATAATTTCCATGAAATGGTCAAGAAATTCGACGAGATCAGCGAATGCCATTATGTAACCGGCGATTTTGATTTCATGCTCAAGGTCATCACCGGCGGCAGCCGCAGTCTGGAGCAGGTGCTCACCTATATCAAAAGCATCAGCGGCGTGGCCCTCACCCGTACCCTGGTGGTGCTTTCCACCATCAAGAACGAAGTCTCGCCGCTGCCCTGAAACCCGGGCCGCGGCTTTTATCACTTCCGCTTTTGCAGCGGTTCCTGGCAACCCCCGGTTTCTCTTGGTCAAACGCAGCGGTTCTCTCATTGTCGAAAATCAAGAAGGAGGAATAAATTATGATCATTGGCGTGCCGAAGGAAATTATGCCCGGCGAGGGGCGGGTGGCCGTGACGCCGGAAATCGCAGGCAAGCTGGTACAAGACGGTTTCACCGTGCTGATGGAGCAAAACGCCGGGCAGGGCGCCCATTTCCGGGACCAGGAATACGCCGCGGCCGGCGCCCGGCTGATCGCCGGACCGGAGGAGATTTACGACCGGGCGCAACTGATCCTCAAGGTGAAGGAGCCTTTGTTCAACGAAGCCGTGGGCAAGCATGAGATCGAGATGATGCATGACGGCCAGTACCTCATCACCTTCATCCATCCCGCTTCCCCGGTGAACCATGAGATGGTGCGGAAAATGGCGGCCCAGGGCGTGATCGGCCTGACCCTGGACGGCGTGCCCCGCATTTCCCGGGCCCAGAGCATGGACGCGCTGACGTCCATGAGCACCTGCGCCGGCTATAAAGGCATCATCATCGCGGCGGATAAGCTGACCCGCTTTGTGCCCCAGATCTTCTGCGCCGTGGGCATGATCAAGCCGGTCAACGCCCTGATCATTGGCGCCGGCGTCGGCGGCCTGCAGGCCCTGGCTACTGCCAAGCGGCTGGGCGCGGTGGTCTATGCCGCGGATATCCGGCCGGACGCGGCGGAACAGGCCAAATCCCTGGGCGCCAAGCTGATCGACCTGGACGTGCCTGCAGGCGCCGCCGTCGGCGAGGGCGGTTACGCTCAGAACCTCTCCCCGGAATTGCTGGACAAAGAACGGGCGGCCCTGGCCAAATATCTGCCGGACATGGACATCGTTTTCTGCTCCGCCCTGGTGCCGGGCAAGATCGCGCCCATCCTCGTCACCGCCGGGATGGTCCAAACCATGAAGCCCGGCTCCGTGATCGTGGATATTTCCATCGACCAGGGCGGCAACTGCGAGCTGACGCCCAAAGGCGGTAGCCTGGTCAGCGAAAACGGCGTGCTTCTGGAAGGCATCAAGAATATCCCCGGCATGCTGCCCACCAGCTCCACCTGGATGTTCGCCAACAATGTCTATAACCTGGTCAAATACCTGGCGCCCCAGGGCGAGCTGAAGCTGGACTTGGACGACGAGATCGTGGCCGGCATCCTCACCACCGTCAACGGCCAGGTCGTCCATGCCGGCGCCCGGGAAGCCATGGGCCTGTAGCACGGCACAGCGGAGGGCCTAATCATGCATCCACTCATCTTGGTGCTGATCTTCATCGTGGCGGCGCCGCTGGGCTACAAGATCATCAGCCACGTTCCCAGCCTGCTGCACACGCCGTTGATGTCGGGCATGAACGCCCTGTCCGGCCTCAATATCCTGGGCGCTTTGACAGCCTGCGCGGCGGCGGCGGCCACCGGCAGCCGCATCCTGGGCGGCCTGGCCGTGGTCCTGGCCATGATCAACGTGGCCGGCGGCTTCAGCGTGACCCAGCGCATGCTGTCCATGTTCCGGCATAAACAGGGAGGCGCGGGCCAATGAGCGATCTCTTCTACTACATCTGCTGCGGCCTGCTGGCGCTAGGCATCCTGCTGGGCCTCTCCCTGCTCTCCAAAGTCAAAACAGCGGCCACGGGCAATCTGGTCAGCTGCCTCAGTTGCGCTTTGGCCGTCATCCTCACCCTGGTCCGCTATGAGATCCTTTCCGACGGCCTGCTGTATCTGTGCATGGGCATCGGACTGGCGATCGGCATGACGCTGGCCCTCCGGGTAAAGATGATCGCCATGCCCCAGATGGTGGCCTTCCTGCACGGCCTGGGCGTGGCGGCTTCCGCCCTGGTGGCCATCCTGGTGCTGACTTCCCCCTCTCTCACGGCCTTTACCCGCTTTACCGGCGGCTTGGCCCTGGCGGTAGGTTCCCTGACCTTCACCAGCAGCATGGTGGCTGCGGGCAAGCTGCAGCGGCTGCTGCCCCAAAAGCCCCTCATCCTCCCCTCCCATAAAGCGCTGCTGAACGTCTGCGCGGCCCTGATCCTGCTGCCCCTGCTGCTGCTGACCCTGGGTATCGCCGTTAAGGCCAGCATGCTGGTGAACCTGATCGCTTCTTTAGGCTTTGGCCTGCTCTTCACCATCCGGGTGGGCGGCGCGGATATGCCCATCACCATTTCGCTGCTGAACTGCTTTGCCGGCGTGGCCGGGGCCATTGCCGGCATGTCCATCGACGACCCGCTGCTGATCGCCGCCGAAGGGATCGTGGGCGCGTCCGGCCTGCTGTTGACCCAGATCATGTGCCGGGCCATGAACCGCAGCCTTCCCGATATCCTGATGGGCCGCACCAGCGTGGCCGGAGCCCCGTCCGCCGTTGTTCCGGAAAACACGGCTCCGGCGGCGGAGCCGGACGCGGCCGCCCCGGACCGGCCCGACCCTGCGGAACTGCTGCGGGGAGCCAAGGACGTCATCATCATCCCCGGCTACGGCATGGCGTTGGCCCAGGCCCAGGAGCAGGTCAAAGCGCTGATGGAAAAGCTGGAGGCCAACGGGACCAAAGTGCGCTTCGCCATCCATCCGGTGGCGGGCCGCATGCCCGGCCATATGAACGTGCTGCTCTGCGAGGTGGATATCCCCTATGACCAGCTGTTCGAGCTGGACGAGATCAACGCTGATTTCGCTTCCTCCGACGTGGCGATCATCGTCGGCGCCAACGACGTGGTGAACCCGGCGGCCCGGCACGCCGCAGGCACGCCCATTTACGGCATGCCCATCCTGCAGGCGGACCAAGCGCCCTGGGCCGTCGTCTGCAATTTTGACCGCCAGCCCGGTTACGCCGGCGTGCCCAACACCCTCTACGACGAGCCCCATACCATCCTGCTGCTGGGGGACGCCAAGGAAACGGTGCAGCGCCTCGCCGACGCGCTGTAACGCCGTTTTGCGCTAAGGATCCGCGCCGCAGGCCCTGTCATCCCTTACTCAGAAAAAATCAGCCCGGCTGCGGCTGTGCGAACGCCGTCTGCCACCCACAGAAAAGGCTTACCGTTTATGGCGGTAAGCCTTTTCTGTGGGTGGTATGCGTTGCGGAATTCTATGGCCGCAATTCCGCTTTGATCATTTCCGCCATGATGCCGATGCCCTGCTGGATTTTAGGCTCTGGCATGGCGGAAAAATTAAGACGGGCCTGGTTTCGCGGCCCTCCGTTGGGATAAAAGGGCCGCCCCGGCACATAGGCCACCTTGCGTTCCAGGCATTTTAAAGCCAGGGCTTCGCTGTCGATCCGGGCGGGGAAGGTCAGCCAGAGAAACAGGCCTCCCTCAGGCCTGGTATAGCGCACCGATACCGGGAATTGCCCGTCCAGGCTGTTCAGCATCAGGTCGCGGCGGGAGCGGTAGAGGCGGACGATTTTGGCAATATGGTCGTCCAGGTTATAGCGGTCCAAAAACAGGGATACTTCCCGCTGGCTGATGGAGCTGGACTGCAAATCCGCCCCCTGCTTGATCAGCACATACTTGGAGAGGATGTCCGGGGAAGCCAGCACCCAGGCCAGACGGTAGCCGGGGCAGAAGATCTTGGAGAAGGAGCCTAAAAAGACCACGTTCTTCCGGGCGTCCGTGTCCAGGGAAAAGATGGCGGGCAGGATGGCGTTCTCATAGCGCAGCGCGCCGTAGGGGTTGTCCTCGATGATCATCAGGTCGTGGGCTTTGGCCAGGGCCAGCAAAGCCCGGCGCCGCGCCAGGGACCAGGTATTGCCGGTGGGGTTCTGAAAATCCGGTATCACATAGATCAGCTTGATTTGCTCTCCGTAGCGCCGGATCTTCTCTTCCAGATCCGCAATGATCATGCCCTGCCCGTCCGTGGCGATTTCCACGAACCGCGGCTCGTAGGCGCGAAAGGCGCTGATGGCTCCCAGATAGGTGGGGCTTTCCACCAAAACGATATCGCCCTTGTTCAAAAACAGCCTGCCGCTGAAATCGATGCCCTGCTGGGAGCCGCTGGTAATGATGAGATCTTCCGGCTCCAGTCCGGCGCAGCCGAATTTGGCCATGAAGCCGCAGATGTGCCGGCGGAGGGGCATAAAGCCCTCGGTGGCGGTATATTGCAGCGCCTGGCGGCCCTGATCTTTCAATACCTCCAGGGCGATCTGCTGCAGGGCCTCCACCGGAAACGGCTCGGTAGCGGGCAGGCCGCCGGCAAAGGAAATGACGCCGGGCTGCTCCGTCAGCTTGAGGATCTCCCGGATTTCCGAGGCCCGCATGTTTTCCATACGGGTGGCGAATTGGATGGCCATCTGCTTCTCCTTAAATGAAGTAAGTATTGCTTAACTGATTAAGGCCATGCCCCGGGCCAGGGCCGCCAGGTTCAGCGCCAGCAGATCCGCTTTATGCTGAAAGGATTTGCAGAGTGCCGCTTCCAGGGAGGCTTTTTCCACCACCTGCAGTTTTTGCAAAAAAGCGCCCAGCATCACCAGATTGGCAACCCGGCCGCTGCCCAGGCTGTCGGTGATCTGATTCACAGGCAGGTTGACGACTTCGATATCCTGACGGTCCGGACGCTCCCTGATCAGGGAACTGTTGAGGAACAGCGCGCCCCCGGGCGTCAACTCCGGCAGAAATTTGGCCAGGGAAGGCTGATTCATCACCACCAGCGCCGTGGCGTCCCGGTGCACCAGGGGCGAATCGATCAGCCGGTCGCTGATCATCACATGGCAATTGGCGGTGCCGCCGCGCATCTCCGGCCCGTAGGAGGGCAGCCAGGACACGGATTTGTTCTCCAGCATGCCGGCGTAGGCCAGCAGCACGCCCATTTTCATGATGCCCTGGCCGCCGAAACCGGCAAAAATCGCTTTGCTGCTTACCATGATGTTTCTCCTTCCGCGCATGCTTTTCCTTTGTCCGGGTTACGGAAATTGCCCAACGGATAATAAGGGATCATCCGCTGCTTCAGCCAGGCCAGAGCCTCAACCGGCGACATGGCCCAGTTGGTGGGGCAGGTGGACAGCACCTCCACCAGGGAAAACCCTTTCCCTTCCATTTGGTTGCGGAATGCCTGGACAATGGCTTGTTTCGCCTTGCGCACCCGGGTCGGATCATGGACGGAGACCCGTTCCACGAATCGCGCGCCGGGCACGGCGGCCAGCAGCTCCGCGATGCGCAGCGGCCAGCCGATCAGCGCGGCGTCCCGCCCTTCCTGGGTGGTGGTGGTGATCTGGCCTTCCAGGGTGGTGGGGGCCATCTGACCGCCGGTCATACCGTAAACGGCGTTGTTGATGAAAATGACGGTGATGTTTTCGTTGCGATGGGCGGCATGGACGATTTCCGCCATGCCGATGGAAGCCAGGTCGCCGTCCCCCTGATAGGTAAAGACCACGCACTCCGGATGCAGGCGCTTGATGCCGGTAGCCAAAGCCGGGGCCCGGCCGTGGGGCGCCTGCTGGCAGTCGCAGTTCAGATAATTGTAGAGCAGCACCGAGCAGCCCACCGGAGCGACGGCCACGGCGTCGCCCAGCGCGCCCAGCTCTTCCAGGGCCTCGGCCACCAGCCGGTGGACAATGCCGTGGGTGCAGCCGGGGCAATAATGCAGCTCGGCGGCTGTCAGCGCCGGCGTTCTTTCAAAGACGGTTTTCATCTCAGCACCTCCCCAGGATCTGCCTGATCTCGGCCGCAATCCCCTCCGGCGTGGGGATCATGCCGCCGCTGCGGCCGTAAAAATACACTGGCAGGCGGCCGTTGTTGCAGATTCTCACGTCGTCGATCATCTGACCCATGCTCATCTCCACGGCCAGCACCGCCTGGGCTGCGGCCGGATAGCGGGCAAAGGCCCGGCTGGGAAAAGGATAGAGCGTGATCGGCCGGATCAGGCCGGCCTTGATCCCTTGTTCCGCCAGGTCCTCGATGACGTTTTTGACCATGCGGGACACGGTGCCGTAGGCTACGCAGACGATTTCCGCGTCCTCCAGCTGATAAGCCTCCCAGCGCTGCTCCTCGGCGCACATTTGCGCATATTTGGCCTGGAGGCGCAGATTATGCTGCTCCAGCTGCAGCGGGTCCAGGTAGAGGGAATTGATCACATTGGCCGCCCGCCGCCCTTTGGTGCCGACGGTGGCCCAGTCCTTGGCCGGCAATCGCCGCCGGCCCGCGACCTGCTCGGGGAAGTCCACCGGCTCCATCATCTGGCCGATCATGCCGTCCGCCAGGATCATCACCGGGTTACGGTAATAATCCGCCGCGTCAAAGGCGTCCAGGATCAGGTCCACGGTCTCCTGCAGATTGGCGGGCGCGTAGACCAGCAGGCGGTAGTCGCCGTTGCCCCCGCCCCGGGTGGCCTGAAAATAATCGGACTGGGAGGGCTGGATGCCGCCCAGGCCCGGCCCGGCCCGCATCACATTGACGATGACCGCGGGCAGCTCCGAGCCGCATAAGTAACTGATGCCCTCCTGCTTTAAGGCCAGGCCCGGCGAGGAGGAGGAGGTCATGGCCCGGCCGCCCGCCCCGGCCGCCCCGTACACCATGTTCACGGCGGCCACCTCGCTTTCCGCCTGAATGAATACGCCCCCGGCCTTGGGCAGTTCCCGGGACATAAACTCGGGGATTTCGTTCTGGGGTGTGATGGGATAGCCGAAATAGCATTGGCAGCCGGCTTTGATGGCCGCCATGGCGATGGCCTCGTTGCCTTTGATCAATACTTTCATGCTTAACCTCCTGAATATTACTGCCGGTAGACGCTGATCACCGCGTCCGGGCACATGATCGCGCAGCTGGCGCAGCCGGTGCAGCGGGACTCGTCCAGCACCCGGGCCGGGTGATAGCCCCGGGCGTTGATGTTCGCGGCATCCGGCGCGATGATCTGCTGCGGGCAATTGGCCATGCAGACGCCGCAGCCTTTGCAGCGGTCCTGCCGGAAACGCACCATACCGTTGACCATCCTCTTCACCTCGATTCGCAGTCTATTGATATTGTTTGGCCTCTTCGCAGCCGCTCAGCACGGCGTAGGCGTTTTCCGCCAGCGCCGTCAGCTCATCCTCGCCCGGATAAACATGGATGGGGGCGATATAGCCCACCATGGCGCTGATCCTGTCGATCAGTTCCCGGTCGTACGCAATGCCCCCGGTCAGCAAAATAGCGTCCACCCGCCCGCCGAACACCGCGGCCAGCGCGCCGATTTCCTTGCCGGTCTGATAGATCATCGCCGCGTAAACCAGCTGGGCCCGGACGTCGCCCACGGCCGCCCGTTCCGCCACCGCCCTCGCGCTGTTGGTGCCGAAATAGGCCACCAGGCCGCCCCCGCTGCTCAGCAGCTTTTTCATTTCCTCCCGGGTATAGCGGCCGGAAAAGCACAGATCGATCAGCTGGGCGTTGGGCAGGGAGCCGGCCCGCTCCGGCGCCAAAGGCCCGTCTCCGTCCAGCGCGTTGTTCACATCCACCACCCGGCCTTTTTTATGGGCGCCTACGGAGATGCCGCCGCCCAGATGGGCAACGATCAGGTCCAGCTCCTCGTATAGCCGGCCCGTATCGGCGGCGAAACGCTTGGCCACCGCCTTTTGGTTCAGGGCGTGGAAAATGCTTTTGCGCCGGATCTCCGGCAGGCCGGTGATGCGGGCCACCTCGTCCAGTTCGTCCACCACCACCGGGTTGGCGATATAAGCCGGGATGCCGTAATCCGCCGCCAGCTCATAGGCGATCAGGCCGCCCAGATTGGAGGCATGCCTGCCGGAAACGCCCAGGGACAAGTCCCGCAGCATGGCCTCGTTGACCGTATAAGCGCCGCTCTGCACCGGCTTCAGCAAACCGCCCCGTCCCACCACGGCGTCGAAGCGCTTCAGCTCGAAATGATGCTCGGCCAGCAGCCGGACGATCAGGTCTTTGCGGAACTGTTTCTGCTCCAGGATGTCGGAAAAGGGCGCCAACTCAGCCGTGCCGTGGCTGACGCCGGCCTTGAACACCTGCTGCAGATCGCAGAACACCGCCATTTTGGTGGAAGTGGACCCGGTATTGACCACCAGAATATATTTCATGGCCTGACCTCCCCTGCCAGACAGGCTGCCAGAGCGATGGAATAGAGCTTGGCTTCATGGCTGTCGGCCCGCGACGTTAACACCACCGGTATCTTCGCGCCCACCACGATACCGGCGTTTTTGGCGCGGGCAAAATAGACCAGGGACTTATAGAGGATATTGGCCGCGTCGATCTGGGCCGGCACCAGAATATCCGCCTGCCCGGCCACCGCCCCGCCGATGCCCTTCTGGCGGGCCGCCGCGGCGGAGACGGCATTGTCCAGGGCCAGGGGCCCCTGGACCAGGCAGCCGCTGAGCGCGCCCGTGGCGTTCAGCCGCTCAAGGGCCGCCGCGTCCACGGAGGAGGGCATTTTTTCATCCGCCTTTTCCTTGGCGGACAGCACGGCCACCCGGGGCAAAGCGTTGCCCAGGAAATGGGCCACCTCCGCCGCGTTCAGAACGATCTGGCGTTTTCCCTCCTGGTCCGGGGCGATGTTCATGGCCGCGTCGGTGACATAGAGGAAACGGTCATACCCTTCCACTTCGAACAGGGCCACGTGGCTGAGCAGCCGGCCGGGAGTCGTCAACGCGTATACGGGCTTCAATAGCTCCTTGAGGATAATGGCGGTATCCACCAGCCCTTTCATCAGGATCTGCGCCCGCTGTTCCGCCACCGCCGCCAGGGCGGCGGCGCAGGCGGCGGCGGGGTCGGGGCAGGCGACCATCTCGTCGCCCGCCAGCCCCAGCCCCAGCCTGGCGTTGAGGCTGCGCATCCGCTCTTCATCGCCAAACAGCAAGGGCTTGATGATGGCAAGCCGCCGGGCCTGACTGACGGCCAGTAAAACCTCTTCGTCCCCGGCAGCGGCCACGGCCATGGTTTTGGCGCCCCGGCCCTGGGCGTGGCGCAGGATATCCTGAAAGCTGGTTAGCATGTGGCGCATCCTCCTGTTCGCTTTTTACAACAATATGCTGGACCCGGGCAGATTTTGTTGATCGCGCCCACAGCCCTCGCGGCCCGCAGCGTCGGCGTCTATCTGCCGAATCAAATATTCTCGCTGTTATCGCCATTTTTTTTGGTTTTCGGCCACAAATTCCTGAATTTATTTTGTGATTGCCCGCTGATGATCCGTCGCCGGTTTAATAGTAAATTTATAATATACTATACTCTATTTTCTGAAAACGGTTTCCGCCCCGGCAACAGGCGGCCCGCAACCGGCCGGAGGGGGCCGCCGCCCAATCGGAAAACATTCGTGCTAACGCACTTCAGATAGAGCAGCCGGAACATAGTCAGAATGAGAAAGGAGTGTTTTTATGGGAAAAAGTCAGACGGATGAACCTGTAAACGATCTGGTATTGGAGGAGGAATACGCCGGCAAACCGATACCGCACCACCTCAGGCGGAACTGGGTGTCCACGGCGGCCATCTATTCCGGCATGTGCGCGACCATCTCCTGGTGCATGTCGGGGGGCGGCCTGATCTCCGGCCTGAATTTCTGGCAGGCCATAATTTCGCTGGCCATTGGTATCCTGGTGTTGATCTGCTTTATTTATGTGCCCCTGGGCAAGATCGGCGCCCGCGAAGGCCTGAATACTTATCTGATCGGCGAAGCCGCCTTCGGCTCCAAGGGCAGCAATATCGTGACCGCGCTGGTAGTCACGGCCATTCCCTGCATCGCCTGGTACGGCATCCAGGTAGGCCTCGCTTCCGGCGCCATTGCCGGCGTGTTCGGCATGGGCCCGGTAGGGACAGGCATTATGTCGGTGGTGTTCGGTATCATGTTCGTTATCCCCACCCTGTTCGGGCAAAAAGGCATGGCCTGGCTCAATTATGTCAGCGTACCGGCCATGATCTTCATTATCCTCTACGGCCTGTACAAGGCCATCAGCATCGCGGGCATGGCAGGCGTGGTCGCCTATGAGCCCGCCGCGCCTGCCACGCTGATGTGGGGCATCAACCTGCAGGTGGGCATGGTGGTGGTGGGCTGCGCCTTTATCTCCGACTATACCCGCTGGCAAAAGGACGGCAACGGCGGCCTGATCGCCTCCGCCTTTGTCGGCATGTATCCCTTCCCGCTGATCCTCACCGCCTGCGGCATGATCATGGCCATTTCCGCCGTGGGCCTGGGCGTGGCCGATCCCTGGAATCCGGTGTCCGTGATGATCGCCCTGGGCCTGCCGGCCATCGCCCTGATCCTGATCTTCCTGCTGCAGTGGACAACCTGCGTCACCTCCATCTACAGCTCCAGCCTGGCCCTGATCAAGGTATTCGGCGGCAAAAGGTGGGTATGGTCCTTCGTCTCCGCCATTGTCGGCACAGCGCTGGCCGTATTCGGTTTCATCAATTATTTCATGACCTTCGTCACCGTGCTGGCGGCCTGGGTGTCTCCGGCCATCGGCGTGCTGATCGCCGAATACTACTTTGTTTCCAAAATGAAGCTGATCCGCAAAAAAGGCTTTTATTGGCCCGGGCTCCTCTGCTGGCTGATCGCCGGTTTGATCGCCTGGAAAGTGGTGTTCTTTATCCCGGCCATCAACGCCATTGTCATCGCCGGCATTCTCTACCTGCTCTATCACAAGCTGTTTGCCAAGGCCGCGTCCGCGGCGGCCGGCGAGGAAATCGCGCAATAAACCCTCGGCCCGGCAGGGGGCTGGATCAACCCTTGCCGGGCGCTGCAAATCTAAATCTAGGAGGATGAAGCATGACCAAAATGTACCGGTTGGGTTTTGACGTCGGCGGCACCTTTACCGACGGCGTCCTGGTCAAGGGCGACGAAGTGGTCGCCAAAACAAAATCCCTGACCACGGAAGACGTTACCTCGGGGATCATCAACGCCTTGAATATCCTGCTGAACAGCAGCCGCATCGATCCGGCGGATATTCTGATGGTGTCCTTCGGCACCACCCATACCACCAACGCCATTATTGAGAGAAAGAACCTCAACAAAGTGGGAATCTTCCGCCTGGGCGCCCCGGCCACCACGGCCATCCCGCCCCTGACCAACTGGCCGGAGGACCTGATCGAAGCCATCGGCGGCCAGGAGAACGTCTTTATCGTGCGCGGCGGCTCCGAGTACAACGGCCGGGATATCGCCCCCCTGGACGAGGAAGCCATCCGCCGGGGATGCCTCAGGATGAAGGGCAGGATCGACTCCGTGGCCATCACCGGCGTCTTCTCGCCCATGATCACCGATCATGAGGAGCGGGCGGAAAAAATCGTCCGCGAAGTGCTGGGCGATGCCGTGCACGTCACGCTTTCCAACAAGATCGCCTCCATTTCCATCCTGGAGCGGGAAAATTCCACCATCCTGAACGCCGCCGTGATCAACGTGATGCGCCGGGCGGTCAGCGCCTTAAAAGAGGCGGCCAGGCAGCGCGGCGTCACCGCCCCCCTGTTCATTGTGCAGAACGACGGCAGCGTGATGGCGGCGGATTACGCGGTCAATTACCCCATCTTCACCGTGGCTTCCGGCCCGGCGGCCAGCGTGCGCGGGGCGGTGTTCCTCTCTAAAATCGAAAACGGCGTCGTCGTCGACGTGGGCGGCACCTCGACGGACGTGGCTTATATCGTCAACGGCTTCCCCCGGGAATCTTCCATCACCGTCAATATCGGCGGCGTGAAAACGAATATCCGCTGCCCCGACCTGCTCTCCATCGCTTTGGGCGGCGGCACCATGATCAAATGCAAAGGCAACGAAGTGCTGGCCCTGGGTCCGGAAAGCGTGGGGCATAACCTGGTGCGGCTGGGCCGCTCCTTCGGCGGCCCCATCCTCACCACCCACGATATCGCGGTGGCCACCGGTATCCTCACCGAGAAGCTGGATATTTTCGAAACCAAATTCCTTACCCATCCGGAGAATATCGGCAAACTGTCCCCGGACCTGGTGGATAACGCCTATAAACAAATCAAGCTCACTGTGGAAAGGGTCATCGACCAGATGAAAACCACCGCCGAACCCATCCCGGCCGTGTTCATCGGCGGCGGCGCCATGGTAGTGCCTTTCCGGGACATCGCCGGTACCACGGAAGTGATCAAGCCCCCCCATTTCGAGGTGGGCGGCGCCGTGGGCACCACCATTGCCGAGATCGGCGCTTACGCGGAGGGCGTGGTGGATCTGGAGATCGAGGACCGGGACCAGGCCATCCGGGAGGTGGTCGGCAAGGCCCAGGAAAACCTGGCGCTGGCCGGCGGCCTGCCGCAGACGGCGGAAGTCATCGATATCGAGGAAATCCCCTTCGCCTATATGACCGGTAAGCGGGAAAAGATCCGCGTCAGAGTCAAAGGCCGGGCTTTTGCGCAATAGGCGAAAATAAGAGGAGGATGCTTACATGAGCGTATACGAGATTCTGCAGAAATGGCATGTTGACGACTACCGCGTCATTGACCTGGCCGCCCTGGAGGAGATCACCCTGGGCGCGTCCATCCTGGCCACCGGCGGCGGCGGCGATCCCGACATCGGCTTCCTCTGGGCCAAAAAGGTGCTGGAGCGGGGCAAGGAAGTGGTGATGATCGACGCCAAATATGTGCCGGACGATATCATGGTCACCGCCCCGGGATGCCTGGGCGCGCCGGTGGTGCTGACGGAAAAGCCCCCCAGCGAACAGGTGCTGACCAACGCCATCGATACCCTGCAATGCTACACCGGCCGTAAGATCGAGGCCACCATCCCCATCGAATGCGGCGGCGTCAACTCCATCCTGGCCTATGCCGCTGCGGCGGAATACGGCGTGCCCGTCATCGACGCCGACGGCATGAACCGCGCTTTCCCGCAGCTGAACATGACCTCCTGGGCCACCCACGGCTCCAATGCCACCCCGGCCGTGTCCGCGGACAACAGCGGCGCGGTGACGGTCATCGACACAAAGGAGGACGACGCCATGGCTGAGGATATCTGCCGCAAGGTGGCCATGTCCTACGGAGGCATTTCCTGGGTGACCATTTATCCTTTAAGCGGCCGTCAGGTAAAGGAAACCTCGGTGCTGGGTTCCCAGTCTATTGCCTGGGAAGTGGGCAAGGCGGTGATGAAAGCCCGGCGCGAGCATCTGCGCCCCATCGCCGAGCTGAAAAAGGTGCTGAAAGAGACCAGGGACGTGCCCTGCTACGACGTATTCGAAGGCAAGATCGTGGATATCAGCCGCGATTTCGGCAGCGAGGCCAACCGGGGCTTCTCCATGGGCCGGATCACCATGGAAGGCATTAACGGCTACAAGGGCCATACCGCGCATCTGAACTTCCAGAACGAATGGCTGATCGTCCGCGTGGACGGCGCGGTCAAATGCCTGCCGCCGGACCTGATCGCCATCCTGGATACGGATACCGGCGAGCCCATCCGCTCCGACATCATGAAGTACGGCTACCGCGGCACCATTGTGCTGATCCCGGCCCATGAAAGGATGCGCACGCCCAAGGGCATTGAGATCTTCGGGCCCCGGGGCTTTGGTTATGATCTGGACTATGTGCCGGTGGAAAATATTAACGAATAGGAGGTCAGACCATGCTGGACCAATGCCAAGCCTTCCTCGCCAAAGGACCCGCCTACCGCGCTGTGATTCAGGCTGTCTACGAACATCCCTACGCTGAAAAAAAGGACGCCTTCAAGGACCTGCAGCTTTCCGGGGCCGAGCTGGACGCCGTCCTGGCCGAATTGGAGGAGGCCCTGGTCGTGCTGTCCCTGACCAGCCAGGCCTCGTCCAATATCGAGTCCCGGGTGCCGAAAAAGATCTTTCTCATCAATCCGGATCTGGAAAACGACCTGGGCGGTTTACTGTAACCCGCCTGATCAAACAGGGGAACCGCCCGTCGGTTCCCCTGCGCCGCGTTTATCTTAAAGGAGCTGCTATGGATACGTTCGTCTTGGAATTGCAGGAACGGGTCAAAAAACTGGCGGATCAGCTGGCAGAACGGGAGATCGACCTGGCGGTGCTGTTCAACCCGGGCCATATCCGCTTCTTCACCGACTTCCGCATGAATACCGCCACCGAATCCATTCTGGCCGCGACCAAGGAGGGGGATCTTTTCTATATCGTTCCGCCCCTGGATTACCGGCGCGCCCAACAAAGCTGCTGGATCCGGCAGCTGCTCACCTTCCCCGAGGATACGCCCAATTACCTGAGCCCGCTGGAGAAAATCCTGCCGCCGGGCAAGGTCAAAAGGATCGGCATCGAAGCCGACACCATTGCCTATCATAAGCTGCGCTTTCTACAGGAGGGGTTCGCGGCGGAGCTGATCCCCGTCGACCGGGAGCTGTTCGCCATGCGGGCGGTGAAAACCCCTGCGGAGATCGGGCTGCTCCGCAAAGCCGCCCTGATTGCCGATACCGCCATGCAGGCCTGCTACGAAATGATGCGGCCCGGCGTCACCGAGGCGGAGCTGGCCGGATACGCCCGCTACCTCTTTGAGAAATACGGCGCCGAGGGCGCGTCCTTCGACCCGTTCTGGATGTCCGGCGCCAACGCCTGGCTGCCCCAGCGCTTTCCCTCCGCCAAAGCCTTGCAAAAAGGCGAATTATGCATCTTCGACATGGGCGCGGTATACCGGGGCTATTGCTCCGATCTGACCCGCACCCTCAGCCTGGGCGGCTTGAACAGCCGCCAGCTGGAGATCTGTCAGGCGGCCTTTACGGCGCAGCAGAGGGCCATGGCGGCCATCAGGCCCGGCGTGACGGCCAAAGCTATCGACCAGATCGCCCGGGACTATATCGCCGGCCAGGGCTTTGGCGAATATTTCCCCCACATCACCGGCCACGGCCTGGGCATCAGCATCCACGAGCTGCCCATCCTCGATCAGGAGACGGATACGCTGCTCCAGGAGAACATGGTGGTCACGGTGGAGCCGGGCATTTATGTGCCCGGCGTGGGCGCGGCCCGCACCGAGGACATGGTCCTGGTTACGGCCTCCGGCTATGAGAAGCTGACCCAGGCCGGCTACAACATGCTGCGGACTTAATGCATATTAAAATAAAATACCAATCTTTGACTTCCTTTCTTGAAAAAAAGGAAGGGTTTTGAAAATAAAATTCTAATAAAAGGGAGTTGTTTACATGAAGAGGATTCTCTTTATCAATCCGGCCTATACGGGACCGGCGCTGGACCAGGCCATGGAGGCCTTCCTTAACGAGGTGAAAGGCCCGCAAACGGAGCGGGTGGATGTGGCCAGCCTCCCCCTGGCGCCCCATCACCTGGAGCACAGCTACTACGAGGCCCTGGTGGGGCAGGAGACATTGAACCTGGTCAGGCAGGCGGAAAACAACGGCTATGACGCCGCGGTGATCGGCTGCTTCTACGACCCCTTTCTGGACGCGGCCAAAGAGATCGTCAGCCGCATGGTGGTGACGGCCCCCTGCGAAGCCTGTATGCGCCTGGCGGCCACGCTGGGCCATCACACCGCCGTCATTATCGGCCGCAAAAAGTGGATCCCCCAGATGCGCGGAAACATCATCCGCTACGGCATGCAGGATCAGTCCTCTTTCCGCTGCCTGGAGCTGGGGGTGCTGGATTTCCAGGCCAATCCCGCGTTTACCAAGCAGCGGATGCGGGAGGAAGCGGCCCTGGCCATCCAAGAGGATAAAGCGGAGGTGATCGTGCTGGGCTGCACCATGGAGTTCGGCTTCTTCCGCGAGCTGCAGCGGGAATTCGGCCTGCCGGTGCTGGACGCCTGCATCACGCCGCTGAAATATGCGGAATACCTGGCGGAGCTGCGGGATCTCTGCGGCTGGAACGCCAGCAAAATCGGGGGCTGGGAAGGGCCGTCGGCCCGGGAAATCGCGGAATGGGGCATTACGGAAAAATACGGCCTGGCCGGCCTCTTTGAATAGGGCTTGGCGCCGGCGGGGGATCTGAGATGAACATCGAGCGGATTATCAATGTGATCGACTCCCATACCCAAGGGGAGCCCACCCGGATCGTCACCGGCGGGCTGCTGGATATTTACGGCGCCACCATGGCCGAGAAAAAGCAATATGTTGCGCAACACCTGGATTACCTGCGCAACAGCGTGATGCAGGAGCCCCGGGGCCATCGGGACATGTTCGGCGCCATCCTGACCCGGCCCGCCGACGCCCGGGCCGACCTGGGCGTGATCTTTATGGACGCCCAGGGTTATGTGAACATGTGCGGACACGGCACCATCGGCTCCGTCACCGTGATGCTGGAAACCGGCCTGATCCGGCCCAAGCCGGAGGGGGAGCCCTATCTCATCGACACCCCGGCCGGCCTGGTGCGCGCTTTTGCCAAAATGGCGCAGGGCAGCGTCCGTGAGGTATCCTTTGAGAACGTGCCGGCCTTTGTCTATCAAACCAACCTGGCGGTGGAATTGACCGGCGGCCGCAGCGTGCGGGCGGACATCTGCTTCGGCGGCAATTTTTTTGCGCTGGTCAACGCCGCCGACTTGGGTCTCAGCGTGGACCTGCGCTGCCTGGAGCAGATTAAAACCCTGGCCATGGAGATCCTGCGGCGCGTCAACAGTATGGCGAGCATCCGGCATCCGCTGCTCTCCCATATCCAAAGCGTCGATCTGGTGGAGGTCTACGACGACCAGCCCGCCCCGGGAGCCGACGCCCGCAATGTGGTCATTTTCGGCAACGCCCAATACGACCGCTCTCCCTGCGGCACCGGCACCTGCGCCAAGATCGCCTTGCTTTATGCGCAACAACGGCTGTCCCTGGGACAAAAGTTCGTTTATGAAAGCATTCACGGCACCCGCTTTAGCGGCGAAGCGGTAAGCGCTTGCCAAATAGGCGACTTTAATGGTATAATCCCTAAAGTTACCGGCAACGCCTATATCACCGGCATGCAGAATATCATTATCGATAAGGACGACCCTTTTAAATACGGTTTAACCACTTAGTTTCTTGGACCTGCCATGTGTCGCACTGTTCAAGAGTAGTGATCAAGGGGAAAAGATGAAAGGCATAACGGTCAAAGAAGCGCTGCATGTGCTGGCGGAACATCAGGTCAGCCTGCTGGGGGGCGGGGGCGGCCTCAACCGCATGATCACGTCGGTCAGCGTGTTTGAGCTGGCGGAATGGGATCAGGTCAGCTGGCTGTGCGGCGGCGAGTTGATTTTGTCCACCCTGAATATGTTCAGTTGTACGGACGAGATCCTGGCCGCGCTGGCCGCCTTCAACAAGCACCACACGGCCGCCGTGCTCGTCCACCCCGGGGCCAAAGCCCGGACGGAGCTGGACCCGGCCATTATTTCCCAGGCCGACGCCTGGGAACTGCCGATTCTAACCGTGCACCGGGACGTGGCCTATGCCTCGATCATGGGCTGCGTTTACGGGCATATCCTGAATAAGCAGGCCGTACAGCTGGCCAGATCCCAGGAGATCAACAAGGCGCTGACCAATATTCTCATCTCCGGCGGCAAGGTGGAATCCATTGTCCAAATGCTGTCCAATATCCTGAAAAAACCGGTGGCCATCTTTAACGAAGTGGACAAAATCATCGCCCATAACGCTTACGCGGACTGGGGGCAAAGCATCGTCGACGCGCTCTCGCTGGAAAAAGAGGAAAAATACGGCCAGGCCGCGCTCAAAGCGCCTGCCCTAAACAAAGATAATCTGTTCCGCCGGGAGCTGGAGATAGACCGGACGCTGTATCAGCTGACGTTCTATAAGGTGTTTTTCAACCAGGATTATCTGGGCTGCATCATGACGGGGGACCAAACGGAGCGGGCAGAGGATGAACTGGATGCGGGCCTGGAGCTGGACGGCCTGTATCATGCCGCGACCGCCTGGTCGTTGATTGAAATGGCGGCCCGGGCCGCCACCGAATCCCAGGAAAAACAGCTGCAGGCTTTCTTCACCGATTTGCTGAACGATAATTTCGAAACCGAGGACGCCCTCAATATCCGCGCCCATCATTTCGGCGTGTCCACGGCCGGCCGCTACAATGTGGTGGTTATCGATATCGACGAATTTGAACAGTATTGCCTGAAAAACAGAAAAAAAGGGGAAGCCCATATCCAAAAGATCAAGGCCGACCTGGGCCGGATCATCAATTGGAGCTTTGCCAAGCTGCATGCCAAAAGCACCATCCTGCCGGTCAGCGACTGTTTTGTGGTCATTTCCGACGCGGATCAGCATAATGTCAACAGCTATTATCAGGACCTGGCCGAATTGTGCCGGAACATTCAGCAGGAGATCTTGAGAAAAATCCCGGGCATTACCGTGACCATCGGCATCGGCTCCAGGCAGACCGCTCTCTCTTCCCTGGCCAGAAGCTATGAAGAGGCAAAAAAGGCCATCAGGATCGGAGGCAAGGTCTTTGGCCCGGACCGCAGCTATTTTTATGAGGATATGGGTATTTACAATATTCTGGTGGCAAAAAGCCCCCAGGAATTGCAGGATAATTATTTATACGAGCTGGAAAAGATCGTGCGCCTGTTCAACCTGAGCGATAATCGGGACAATTCCCTGCTGGATACGCTGGAAGCCTATTTGGACTGTCAGGGCAGCCTGCAGAATAGCGCCAGGGCCTTGGATATCCATCCCAACACCGTTCTCTACCGCATTCAAAAGGCCAAAACAGTGCTGGACCCCAGCTATTTCAGCAATTGCGATAAACAGCTGCAGCTCCATGTGCTGCTGAAAATGCGTAGGATGCTCTATTGAACTGAAAAAGCGCTCCGGCCTGGCCGGAGCGCTTTTTATGCTGTTTAGTCCTCCACCAAAATGTATTTCAGCACGCAGTCGCTGCCGGTAAGGTTCTGCGAATAATGCTCCTCCCGCGCCGGGATAAAGCTGCAATCCCCTTCCCTGATGGTATGGACCCGGCCGCCGGAGCATACCTCCAGGCTGCCGGAGATCACATAGGAAAACTCATGGCCGGCATGGAAAGTAAAGCCTTCCTGCGGCACCCGGGAGCCGGCGGGAAAAATGATATAGCCGCTCTGGATCTTGGGGCTGGGCGCGGTCTGTTCGTTGAAAAAGGGATAAAGCTTCGCCTCCTTGCCCCGCTGATCCTGCAAAGCCGGCTCCACACTGAATATCCGCATGCTTACTCCTCCTGCTGTCAATTCCGCGCTTGTCGCGCCTTTCCCCCGCCTTTATTCCACCACGGCGACGACTTCGATCTCCACCAGCATATCCTTGGGCAGGCGGGCTACTTCCACGCAGCTGCGGGCAGGATAGGGGGCCTCGAAAAACCGGGCGTAGACCTGGTTCACCGTGGCAAAATCATTCATATCCTTCAGGAACACGGTGCTTTTCACCACGTCCCTTAAGCCGGCGCCGGCGGCGGCCAACACCTCCTGCACATTGCGCAGCGCGCCTTCGGCCTGGCCGGCCACGTCGGCGGGCATCCGGCCCTCGGCGTCCATACCGCCCTGACCGCTGACGAACACCAGCGGGCCGGCTTTAACGGCCGGGGAATAAGGCCCGACCGGCGGCGCGCCGTTAGGGGATGCAAAGCTCTGTTTCATCATCAAACCTCCTTTGATTACGGCCGCCGCGCTTTGCAGGGGCCTAATATTTCCGACATCACGATGGCCCGCGCCAGCTCGCCGCGGTCAAACAGCGGCGTGGCGGCGGCTCTGGGCGGCAGCGGCGGCGGACTGGTATGCGCTTCCGGCACCGCGCAGAGCGGGTCCGCCGCCTGCTGGCGGGGACGGGCCAGGCCGTTGCGGGCAGGCCCCGCCTGCTGCCGGCGGGCTGCCGGGGGCGGCGCCTCCCAAGGATGCTCGCGCCCGTCCCGGCGGTCGGCGGCCGGGCCGGAAGGATCGGTCGCCGGCTCCGAACGCTCCCTGAACCAGGACTCCAGCGGGCTCTGCTCCGCCCGGCGGCGGTATTCCTCCGCCCGCTGCCGCTGCTGCTCGATCAGCTCCGCCTGGCTGCGGGGATGGCCGGCAACGGACCGCTCCGGCTGCCGCCCGCCGCCGGACTGCTGTTTCTTCTTATTGCTGCCGAGGATCTTCGCCACGACCCACAGGACGAAGACCAGAACTAGTAATCCTTCCATACCGTCTCCTCGCTGAACCGGGACTGCCGGCGGCCTGTCGCCGGGCTATTTTTTGTCCTCCGGTTTGTGGTTCTTCACCGTCGGGGCGGGCAGGCCCGCGCCGGCGATGCTTTCCCGCATCTTGGTGTCGGAAACCACGTTCATCATATTATAGTAATCCATCACGCCCAGCTTGCCCAGACGGAAGGCTTCGGCCAGGGCCAGGGGCACCTCGGCTTCCGCTTCCACCACCTTGGCCCGCATTTCCTGGACAGAGGCGATCATTTCCTGTTCCCGGGCCACAGCCATGGCCCGGCGCTCCTCAGCCTTGGCCTGGGCAATGCGCTTGTCCGCTTCGGCCTGGTCTGTCTGGAGTTCCGCGCCGATATTACGGCCCACGTCGATATCGGCGATATCGATGGAGAGGATTTCAAAAGCCGTACCCGCGTCCAGGCCTTTGCCCAGCACGGTTTTGCTGATGCGGTCCGGATTCTCCAGCACGTCCTTATGGGTCTGGCTGGAGCCCACGGTGGTCACGATGCCCTCGCCCACCCGGGCGATGATGGTCTCCTCGCCGGCGCCGCCCACCAGGCGGTCGATATTGGCCCGCACCGTCACCTTGGCCTTGGCTTTCAGCTCAATGCCGTTGATGGCCATAGCCGCCACCACCGGCGTTTCGATCACTTTGGGGTTGACGCTCATCTGCACCGCTTCCAGCACATTGCGTCCGGCCAGGTCAATGGCTGCGGAGCGCTCGAACGTCAGGGGAATATTGGCCCGCTCCGCCGCGATCAGGGCGTTGACCACCCGGTCCACATTGCCCCCGGCCAGATAATGGGCTTCCAGCTTGGAAACAGGCACAGCCAGGCCGGCTTTTTCCGCTTTGATCAGGGGATTGACGATCTTGGCCGGGGACACCCGGCGCAGGCGCATGCCGATCAGATCGAAAATGCCCACCTTGGCGCCGGCGGCCAGCGCCGAAATCCAGAGGCCGATGGGAATAAAACGCAGGATGATCATCAGCAGGATCAGGACGATCACTACCACCACAATCGTGGAAATCACGGGTACGGACATGATACCGTTCATAGCAAATTCCTCCTGTTATAATTACTTCAACACTTATTCCCGGCGGAGCGGGCGGCTTTACCGATGCTCCGCCGCTTTTTTAACCGTTGATCCCGGCTGCCTGGCGGCCGGCCGCGGCCCTTGGCCATAGCGCCGGCGGCTGGGGGCCTTATTCCTTCCGCCGCACCACGACCCGCAAGCCCTCGATCAGCACCACTTCCACCTCGGTGCCGGCTTCGATGAACTCGCCGTTCGTCACCACGTCCACCTTTTCGCCGTTGATCACGGCGGAACCGGCAGGCCGGAGCACCGTGCTGGCCAGACCGCTTTTGCCCAGGAAACGCATGAGCCCCGGGTCCGGGGCGCTGTAGCCGCTTTCCCGGTCCGATTTCTGCCCCAGCACCAGTTTGCCCCAAAATTTACGGGTTTTGCGGTTCTTCAAAGACAGCGCGATCAGCACGCCCGCCACCACCAAAGCGATGAACAGGCTCCAGGCGGCGGAAGCCGGATTGGGGGAGGCGATGACCAGCGCGGCCAGCACCGCCACGATGCCCAGGCCGCCGGTGACGCCGAAGCCCGGGGTCACGAAGATCTCCAGCGCCAGCAAAACCAGGCCGCCCACCAGCAGCCACAGGCTCAGGGAACTGAGGCCGCCGGACCACAAAGCGCCCAGAAAATAGAGGATAAAGGACAGCGCGCCCACCGCGCCGAATACGCCGAAACTGCCTACGGTGGCGATCTCCACCACAATGCCGAAAATGCCCAAAATCAGCAGGATGGTGCTGATCACGCTGTGGGTAAGCCAAAAACCCAGGGTGTTCCGGAGCGCGTCCGGGTCCACCACCGTATCCCCGGCGGCCAGGGCGGCTCCGGCGAACAGCAGCAGCACACTGAGGCTTAATAAAGGGATGCCAGCATATTTCTTCATCGCATGCTCCTTATGGTAAAAACTCCAAGCTTGTTCCGGAAGCGGAAAAACGCAACGGCGCCGGGAAACGCGGCGGCTCCCCGCCCCGCAAGCCGGGCCGGAGGGCCTTGACGCCGCCAAATAATGACGCTAAAAGCATTATAACATATTTTTGAGCAATAGCCAAGCGTTCTTCTGCCGCTAAAGGAAATCTCAGGAAATTTTACTCCCAGCCGCCCGGCCGGCTTCCGGCGGGGCGCTGGGGTCCGCTTCTGTTGTTTTTTGTTCAAGGACGGGAATGTTTAACGTACTTAACATACCAAGCCTAGTATAACCGAAACGCCAAAAAGAAAAGCTGCTCTCAAGAGCAGCTTCACAATTCGTTAATTCCACTTGCGCTTCCGGGCGGCTTCAGCCTTCTTTTTCCTTTTCACGCTGGGCTTCTCATAATGCTCATGCTTGCGTATTTCCGCCATGACACCGGACTTCTGGCAGGTACGCTTAAAACGGCGCAAAGCGCTGTCCAAAGATTCGTTTTTTCCTACGCGAACTTCACTCACTAGTATCCCTCCCCTCATGGTACCGGATGGCACCGGAGCCAAGCTCCGTTATGTGCCGCACCTGCATATTATAGCCTATTTTGCGGCTCGCGTCAACTGTTCTTGCGCAAATGGGCCTAAAAAATGTCCTCCCAGCAAATGGTAATGCAGATGCGGGACTTCCTGTCCGCTGTCGGCCCGGCAATTGCAGACGATGCGGAAGCCGCTTCCTGCAATTGCCAATTTTTCGGCAAGCTGTTTCGCCACCCAATTCATTTTGCCGATCAGCCGCATATCGTCCTCGGACATTTCCGCCAGGGATGGAATATGTTTGCGGGGAATGATCAGCACATGCACGGGTTCCAGGGGATGAAGATCGTTGAAAGCCACGATATCCTCGTCCTCGTATAGCAAAGGACTGGGCACGTCCCGGTCCGCGATGCGGCAAAAAATACAATCCTGACGCTCCATCGGCGTCCTCCTCCTTTATTTTTTCATTATAAATTGCGTAAAAGCCGGCGTGGCGCCGCTGCCCGGCCGCGCCGGAACGGCTTATTTCTTTTTCCGCTTGACTTTCAGCATGAACAGCAGCAGCAGCGCCATATAGACCGTGACCAGCCCTAAAGTCAGCCAGCACATGGCGTCCGACTGGGGGGCGATGCCCACCACCACCAGGATGGGCGCGCCGAACAGCACGGCGAAGCTGGTGCCCAGCAGCAGGTTGTTGGCGGCGGGGGTGGCCAAAACGTTATCCACCTCCCGGAGCAGCAGCACGCCGGAGCTGATGGTGCCGGTCATCATGCCGAACATGGAAAAGAAGCCTTCGTAATAATAGTTGGGGTAGAGCTTCTTGCAGATCCACAGCAAGTAGTAGAAGGTCACAATGCCGCCGATGATTGCCATCAGGATAAAAGGCAGCCACAGGCCCTGCAGCTCGCTGAATTCAATGGAGCCGATGCCGGCGATGACCATCAGGTCAAAAGCGCCGCCGGCGCAGCGGGACAGCAGATAATTGTTCTGATACTGATGGGTCATCAGCCGGACCTTGCGCAGGCCGGTGAACACGCTGCGCAGGCCGATGGCCAGCATGGAGCCGAAGAGAAAGTTGAAGCCCCACACCAGGGTGGAAATGGTATTGCCCAGACCGCCGGAGAACAGGGAGGTCAGCCCCAGGGAGAGCAGATAGGTCAGCCCGTATACCACCAGCACCAGCGCCATATTCATCGAGAAGCGATCCACGGATTCCGCGATGGGGATCTCGTTTTCATCCTGGAACGTATCCACCGTCACCGACCCGGACACTTCCTCGTATTCTACGGCGCCCCTGATCTTGCCCTGGCGGCGCAGCACGTTCAGGTAGATTACTCCCACGATGCAGGCGCACAGGAAACCGGCCGCCGCAATGGAGAGACCGAAGCTCTGGCCGCCGGTAAAGCCCAGCTGCTCGTAGGTGCTGCCGATATTGTTGGCCTGGCCCGGGCCCTGGCCGTAACCCATGGGCAGCAGGATGCCGGCTGCTTTGAAAAAGCCGGGCATCAGCGTATAACCCAGGCCCATGGAGATGATCAGGCCAAAGATGGCCTGGAGCACATAGCAGCTGGCGATCAGCGCGCCGCTTTTGGGCCCCACCAGCCCCTCGGCATCCAAATGCCCGTCTTTCTGGGGTATGCGCAGGGAGAGGGCGATAAAGCCCAGTCCCAGGGCATGATAAGTAACCATTTCCATGAAATCGCTGTTGACATGGACCACGCCCAGATAACGCAGCAGCAGCAACAGAAAGCCGGCCAGCACCGCCGTGGGCATCAGGCTTCTGCGGATCCAGGGTATTTTGCGGCGCAGCACGTTGGCCAGGAGCATCAGGGCGCAGAGGATGGCGATCTGCAGCATACCTTGCCATAAGTCGATGTTTGCAGAAGAAAAATCCATGGGACACCTCCGTTACAGTTGCTTCAGCAGCCGGAACAGCAGCTGGTATTTGACGCCGGAGCGGGGATAGGGGGAGTTCAGTTCATAGAGGATGTTGTTGTGGATAAAGCTGACCCGCATCCGCTCATGGCAGCTGATCTCATGGATCTCCGTGAGCGGAAAAACCAGCTGTCGGCCGCCGTGCCGCGTCAGGGTGAGCCGGTCCCAATACATGGCCAGGTCTGCCTGAAAGCGCTCCGCGCCGTTTTGCCGGGTTATTTCCTGGTCAGGGTCGGCCAGCAGCGGGCCTGCTTCGTCCCGGGCCCGGGCGGCCAGGTCCTTAAGCCATTGCTTCTGCCAGACGAACCATTCATGCACCGTGGCGAAAGGCAGCTCGCCGGCGACGGCGTGGAAAAAGCCGTACTCGTCATAGCGGAGCGCCAGGCCGCAACCACAGGAGAAGCGGTCGCCCTTGCTGGTCAGGCCGCCGATCCGTTCACAGCAGGGGCAAACGAACAGGGCGGTTTCCAGCGCTTCCGCCGGGGTCTTGCCCCGGTAAGGGATCATCAGCCGCCGCTGCTCCGCATAGGAATCGATAAACAGGTCCTGCTCGATCTGTTGCTGGATTTGCCGCTGGCTCATCCCCTTCAGCTGCTCCGCGCTGTATTCGGCCGCCAGCTCGCCCCACATGCGGCCCTTGCGCAGGCCCTTCCCCCAGCGGGGCTGGGTGAAATAGCCGCCGTGGAGCTGATAGATCACCAGGGCGCAGCCGCTGAGCTTGGCCAGATGGGAAGCGCTGTCCGCAATGGGCATGGGCAGGCCGTCGTAGGTGCATTCGCCCTCAATAAAGACGCAGACGTTTTTCCCCTGCCGCAGATAGCGCAGGATATCCATGGCCGTGGCCGTCTCGGTTTTGGCCTTGGTTCGCAGGATGGGGTTGAAAAACCGCATGATCAGACCGCCGCCCCGCCGCCGCACCACATGCTCGGAGGCCACAAAATACATGTGCCGGGGAAAATCCGCTCCCAGCATGGCCGGGTCGAGAAATGTCTGATGATTGCAGTAAACCAGATAAGCGGGGGCGGAGGGGCGCACGCTGTGGCTGCGGTAACCGTAGGCTAAGCGCAAAAACAATCTGCCGACCCCGCGCAAAAGGTGGTAAAAGAAGGAATCCCGCTTGCCGGGACGATGTTTGCTCATGTGCACCCCACGTTAGAGGAAGATTTTCTCAATCCAGGCCGTCCACCATGTGACTGAACAGCTTCAGGGCCCGCTGCACCGGCTCGGCGGAGCGCATGTCCACGCCGGCGTCGGCCAGCAAATCGATGGGGTCTTTGGTGCTGCCGGAAGCCAGGAACGTCAGATAACGCCGCCGGGCCGCGGCGGCCTCCGCCGGGTCCGGATCGATCAGGGACATGGCCAGAGCCGAAGCCGCGCAGAAACCGGTGGCGTATTTATAGACATAATAGGCCCGGTAAAAATGGGGGATGCGCGCCCATTCCCAGGCGATCTTATCGTCCAGCGCCACGCCGCTGCCGAAATAATCCTGATTGAGCTGGTAATAGCTCTCGCACAGCCGCTCCGCGGTGAGGGCGCCGCCCCCTTGGGCCTCCTCGTGGATCTTCAGCTCGAACTCGGCGAACATGGTCTGGCGGAACACGGTGCCCCGGAATTCCTCCAGATAATGATTGACCAGATAATGCACCTCGTCCTTATTCTCGGCGCATTGCAGCAAATAGTCGATGAGCAGGTTCTCGTTGACGGTGCTGGCCACCTCTGCCACGAAAATGCTGTAATCGCTGTACACGTAGGGCTGACGGCGGCGGGAGAGCAGCGAATGCATGGAATGGCCCGCCTCGTGGGCCAGGGTGAACAAGCCGTTGATATCGTCCTCGTAATTGAGCAGGATATAAGGGTCGCTGTCATAAACGCCGCTGGAATAAGCGCCGGAGCTTTTGCCCTGGTTCTCATACACGTCGCACCAGCCGTTATTGATGCCCTGCTCCAGCTCGCGCAGGTAATCCGGACCCAAGGGCGCCAGTCCGGCCAGCACGATCTTTTTAGCCTGCTCCCAATTGAAGTTCTGTTTCAGCTCCGGAAACAGCGGCACGTAGATATCGTACATATGCAGCTCTTCCACGCCCAGCAGCTGGCGGCGCTTTTCCAAATAGCGCGCCATTTGCGGCTGGGCTTCCCGCACCGTGGCGATGAGCTGGCGGCAGACCTGCTCCGGCACGTTATCGCCGAACAGGGAGGCGGCCAAAGCGCTGTCGTAACCCCGGGCCAGCGCGTAGAAGTTGTCCTTCTTCACCGAAGCGGAGAGCAGCGCCGCCACCGTGTTGCCGTAAGCGGCGAAGGTGTCGTACATGGCGTTGAAGGCGTCCCTGCGCAACCGGCGGTCCGTGCTTTTGAGGAAGCGCAGATAATTGCTGTGGGTCAGCCGCTGCTGCTGGCCCTGCTCATCCGTGAGCACGGGGAAACGCAGATCCGCGTCGGCCAGCATAGAGTAAATATTGTCAAAAGCGCCGGCCATCTCCCCGGCACCGGCCAGCAGCCGTTCCTCCGCCGGAGTGAGCAGGTGGGCCCGGGTGCGCAGGATATCGTCGATCAAACGGCGGTACAGGCGCAGCTCCGGCTGCCGCATATAGTCTTCCACCAGCTGCTCCGGCAGGGCCAGCACTTCCGGCGCAAAGAAAGACAGCCGCGCCGTGGCGGTGACGGCCACGCTTTCCACCCGTTCCTTCAGGCCCTGGAACAACGGATCGCCATTATCCTCGTCCCGGCGCATGGCCGCGTACACGTAAACCTTTTCCAGCAGCCTGCCCAATTGCTCCTGCCACTTCAGGCAGGAGAGGAACAGATCAGGGCCGTCTCCCAGATGGCCCTGATATTGCCCGGCCTGTTCGATCAAGCCGGGCAAGCGTTCCAAATCCTTTTTCCAGGCCTCCACATCCGGATAGAGCTTTTCCACCGCCCATTTATATTGGTCCGGAACCTCCGAGCGGGCCGGAAGGCGTTTATTCTGCGTCATGATACCCGATACCACCATCCTCTTCGCGATTGATCCGTTTTTCCAGCTGGCGCACATTCTGTAAGATCTCTTCCAGGGAATATACCGGCGGCAGATCCGCCTTGGCCGGGCCGGGGGCGTCCCGGCCGTCCCGCTCCGGCGCTGCCGCCGCCGGCTCCCCTTCCTCCGCCCCGGGGCCGGCCGTTGGCCGGTTGGCAGTGAAGGCGCTGCGGTCGGCAAAGGGATCCAGCTCCGGCGGGAGCGGCGGCGCCGGCTCGGGAACCGCTGCCGGGCGGCTGGCCGGCGCGGCAGCGGCGGGGGCAAGGGCTTCCATATCTTGCGCGGGCATACCGCAAATAATGCAGAATTTGCAGCCGCTCTCCAGCTCCGCGCCGCAATAGGTGCAGAGGCTGCGCCCGCCGGCCGCCGTCCTGCCTTCCGGCGGCGCGGCCCCGGGGGCGGAAGGCCGCTCAGAGCGCCCGGGTTCGGACAGCGCTTCAGCTCCCCGGGGCTCGGGGGCGGAAGGCGGGGCGCCGACGTACAGGGCCTCGGTAGGCTGATAGAGGCTGCCTTCCGCTTCCGTTACGGCAACGGGGGCCTGCGCTTCCACGGCCCGGGCTGCCGGCGGCTGCGGGGCGGGAACCTCGTCCTCCGGTTCGGTGGTGGCCGCTTCGATCTTGCGCAAGGCCGCGGCAATGGCGGACTGGAAATCATCGTATTTTTCGTCCGCGGCGCCGGCGCCGTGTACCGTCACCCTGACCGTCTCCGCCGCGGGAACGGCCGCGGCCGCCGCCGCGGCTTTGGCCTCGGCCTTGGCGCGGCGTTTTTCAAACAGGCCCGGCTTTTTCTCCTGCACCGGGTCTTCGTCCGCGTACCCGCCGTACGGGTCCTGTTCCGCCGGTGGCTCCGTCTCCTCGGCCGCCGGGGTCGGCTGGGCGGAGCGGGCAAAACCGGCGATCTCCGCCCGTTCCGCGTCGCTACGGGCTTTATAATAGAGGTTGATGAGCGCCGGGTCGCCGGAACGCTCCACCAGCAGCGCCTCGGCCCGGCGCGGATTGGACGCCGCCTCCCGCGCGCCGGTACGGACAAAGACCGCTATCAGCGCTGCCACCACGGCAACGCCCACAACAGCGTAAATGATTACTTGCAGCATAACAAGCCTCCCGGTTTTCAGCCGCCTTGCTAAAAGCAGCGGGCGGCCTTATTTAGCCAGCTCATAAAGGGCCCTGGCGTAAATTTTGGCAATATCTAAAAAATGCTTCTGGGAAATGGATTCGTTGGCCTGGTGGATAAAATTAGGCTCGCCTTCCAGTTCGGGTCCGAAAGCCAGGAAATTCTTCATCTTTTTGGCATAGGTGCCGCCGCCGATCACCAGGGCCGGGCTGATGTCCCCGGTATAATCCCGGTACACCTTGAGCAAGGCCCGCGCCAGCGGATGCTCCTCCCCGGCGTACATCGGGTCCTGCCCCTGCCACTGGCACAGCGTCAGGCCGTGCTCGGCCGCGATGCGGCCGATGATCTCCTGATAATAAGCGCAGTCGTGATCGAACAGAAAACGGATATCCACCGTGAGCTGTCCGGAAACAGCGTCCATCCGTAAAATGGTGGGGGCGCAGGTCAGCACGCCGTGCACGTCCCGGGCGTCGATGCCCAGGCTCTTGCCGTAGCGGCTGTCCTCGAACAGCCGGGCCACGGTGCTGAGATAGCTTTTGGCGCCGGCGGGAGCAAAATCAACCGGCAGCAGCGCCAGGGCCAGCCTGGCCAGGGCATTGTCCCCGGTCTCCGGCAGGGAAGCGTGGGCGGGTTTGCCGCCGGCCGTGACCGCGGTGCGGCCGTCCTCATAGCTGACGCTGATCCCTTCCCGCTCCGGCAGCAGCAGTTCGCCGGCGAACACCGCCCGGGCCTGGGAAGGCACCACATTGGCCACCGTGCCGGCCTGCAGCTCCAGCAGCCGCGCCGCGGCGGTCCCGTCCTCCGCGGGCCACTCCGCTGCCAGCTGAAAATGGAGCAGGCCCTTCTCCCCCACGATCAGCGGGAATTGGCCGTCCGGGGAAAAACCGCAGTCCGGCGGGGAAAACAGCGAGAGATAATGATCCATGCAGGCCATGCCGCTTTCCTCATCGCAGCCCAGCAGCATGCGCACGCTTTTACGCAACGGCACGCAGCAATCCCGGAGGGCCGCCATCCCGTAGAGCGCGGCCACGGCGGGCCCTTTGTCGTCCAGGGCGCCCCGGCCGTAAATGCGGCCTTCCGCGATCCGGGCGGCGAACGGGGGATACTCCCATTCCTCCGCATCGGCGGGCACCACGTCCAAATGGCAAAGCAGGCCCACCTGGTCGGTTGTCTCTCCGGGCAGGTCGATCACGCCCACATGGCCGTCCACGTCCATGGTATCGAAGCCCAGGCTGTCCGCCGCGGCCAGCGCGTAGGCCAAGGCGTCGGCAATGGGACGGCCGAAAGGCGCGCCCTCTTCCGCCGGGCCTTTCACGGACGGGATGGTCAGCAAACCCAGCAGATCCCGCTCCATCTGCGGATAATAACCTTCCAGCACCATATCCAGTTTCCGGGTGTCCAAAGCTTCCTGATCCTGATCGCACATGCTGCTGATCTCCTCCCCGGCCTTTGCCGCAGGCCGTTGTTTAACCGAACTTTCTTATAATTCTCCTTTAACTGATTTCTTCCTCTTTTTGGGGCCGCCGCCGGGCTTTCTCCCCGCAAAACAGAGCTTGACATAGAACGTATGTTCGAATATAATACAGTTATATCCCCTTTCGCCTAAGATAAAGGCAGGAGGCCAACATGACCACGTTCAATACGCCGGTGGAGATGATCGCGGTATGCGACGCGGAGGGCCGGCTTCAGCCGCTGCGTTTTCGTTTTGAGGACGCGGCGCATCAATCGCACATTGTCCGGATCAGCGAGGTGCTGTCCGTCAAAGAGATCAATTATGTGGGCATGCACTGCTATCTCTATATCTGCCGGGCCGTTTCCGGGGAGCGGCAGACGCTGTTTGAATTGCGCTACCTGGTGAAGGCCCACCGCTGGATCCTGTTCCAGCTGCTCAGTTAGGAGGGAACCGTGGACAGCATCGTTTGCCATATCGACGTGAACAGCGCCTTCCTCTCCTGGACGGCGGCCTACCGGGTGAAAATGCTGGGAGAGCGACAGGACCTGCGGGATATCCCCTCCGCCATCTGCGGCAACAGCGATACCCGCCACGGCATTATCCTGGCCAAAAGCGGCCCGGCCAGGCAATACGGCGTCAAAACCGGCGAGCCGCTCTACCAGGCCAGGCAAAAGTGCCCCCGGCTCACGGTGGCGCCGCCGGATTACGCCTTATATACGGCGGCCTCCCGGCAATTTGTGGCGCTGCTGAAGGAGATGGCCCCGGTGGTGGAGCAATATTCCATCGACGAAGCCTGGATCGATATCGGCGGTACGGAAAAGCTCTACGGTCCGCCGGCCCGGGCCGCGGAGCTGATCAAAAACCGCATCCGGGACGAACTGGGCTTCACGGTGAACGTGGGCGTATCCAGCAATAAGCTGCTGGCCAAAATGGCCTCGGATTTCGAAAAGCCGGACCGGGTGCATACCCTGTTCCCGGCGGAGATGCCGGATAAGCTCTGGCCCCTGCCGGTGCGGAACCTGTTCATGGTGGGGCCGGCCACGGAAAGGAAACTGGCCGCCATTGGCATCCGCACCATCGGCCAGCTGGCCAAAGCCGATCCGGAGCGCTTGAAATTGCGCCTGCATCAATACGGCGGGCTGATCTGGAACTTTGCCAACGGCCGCTGCCCGGACGCGGTGCGGGACGAGGCGGCGCTGAACAAGGGCTACGGCAATTCCGTCACCACGCCCGCGGACGTGACCGACCGCGGCCTGGCCTGTCGGGTCCTCCTCTCCCTCGCGGAAAACATCGGCTTCCGCATCCGTAAAGACGGCCAGGCGGGAAGCTGCGTCACCGTATTTTTCCGCACCGCGGATTTCGCCAATTTTTCCCGGCAGCAGCAATTGCCGGACCCCACCGACGCCACCCTGGAGATCTACCGGGCCGCCTGCCGCCTGTTCGACCGGCTGTGGGACGGCCGTACGCCCTTGCGGCAGCTGGGCGTTTACCTCTCCCGCACCGGGTGCCGCTCCGGCCGCCAGGCCGCGCTGTTTGAGGACGACCGCTACGATCAGCTGGTCCGGGCCGATCAGGCCGTGGACGGTATCCGGGCCCGCTTCGGCGAAAGGGCCATCCTGCGGGCCTGCCTGCTCCAGCCGGGGACGACCGCTTTAAACGACGCGCTGGGCCAAGAGCGGCACTATAGCCTGACCAAACCCCTGCCGGGACCATAGCGGCCCCGGCGGCGCCGCTGTCGGGGACCTGCGCAAGCGCAATGGCAGGACAAAAAACGGGAGGACTGGTCCTCCCATTTTGACGCGGTATGCGGGGCAGGGGCAGCCGGCGCAACCAAAAGGCTAGAGGGTCAGCAATTCCCGGATCACGCTGCCGGGCCAATAGAGATCCGCGGCCGCGGTCAGTTCGGCTTTGGCCGCGTAGAGCTTGCGGGCCGGCCGGTAAGGCCGGGGCAGCAGCATGGCGGCAAAAGCGCCGCAGGCTCCCAGCACCGAGGCGGAAAGCGGGATATCGATGGCGGACAGGCCCTCCGGATAGCCGCTGCCGTCCCCCCGCTCATGGTGGTAGAGCACGGTATCGATGACGCCCTGGGACAGGCTCAAAGAGCGGCACAGCTCCGCGGCGAAGCGGGGATGGCGGCAGATGCGCTTGTATTCCCCCAGAGTCAGATTGCCGGGCTTATTCAGGGCGCTGCCCGCGGCCTCGGCCATGGCGATATCGGCAAAAGCCGCGGCAATGGAGAGCTCCCGCAGGGCCTCCGGGGAAAAGCTTAGCCGCCGTCCGACTTCCAGCGCATAGCCGGAAGTCATCTGGCCGTGGCGCTTCAGATAAGGGTCGCCATGGGTCAGATACAGCTCCGCCAATTGTATGTAGGCTTCGGCAGCCAGGTTGTCGCTGTTGCCGTCCCCGGACTGCATCAGCAGCCGGGCGAACATCCCGCCCTCGCACCGGTTCAGCTGCTCTTCCGCCGCCTGGGGCAGACGGTTGGCGTCCAGGGGCGGCAGCGTGGCCGCGCCGCAGTTGAAGTCCAGGGCCAGGCCCTGGTAAGACAAGAGCGAGGGCAGCGCTGTCTGGCGCGCCGTTTCCCGCAATTGATCGCCGATATCCTCGGCGCACCAGACCGGGCAATTGGGCAGCAACAGGGCGAAACAGGCGTTGTTCCAGCGGGCCAGGAAGGCTTCCTCCGGCGCCTCCACCGCCAGCAGTTCGCCCGCCACCTGTACCAGCCGGTCCGTGGCCAGCGGCGTCAACTGCCGCTGCCACAGCGCAAAATCTTTTACCGAAAGCAGCAACAACGCCAGGGGCTTGGCCGCGTTGGCCTGCCCTGCCCGGGACAGCAGTTCGATATGAAGTTGGTGTCGGCTTTTCAAGCCTGTCAGCAGATCGCTCATAGCCACTAATATTGGCACTCCCGCCGCTTTTTACCTGCAATTTCAGCCAAAATTTTTCCGACAAATCCCAGCTAGGAATGACAATTTCTTCAAAAAGGCAAAAAAGCTGTATCAAAAAACGCGCAATTATGATATGATAATTACTAAAGTGGGATTTTTCTGGGCTCCCTTGCGGCCCGTCTAAAAGCCGGGGTAAAAAAATAAAAAAAACCCCTGCTTTTGCTGCAAGTTTTTGGCCCTACATATTGTATTTATAGTGAGTTCGGGAGGTTGCTGTGCAGCATCTGAGCGACGAACAACTGGTGGTGCTGGTGCTGGAAGGCCAGAAGCTGGCATTCGAAATATTGGTGGAACGCTATCAGAAGCAGATCTTTGCCCTGGCCTACCGCTTGGGCGGCGATTACGACGAAGCCCGGGACCTGGCGCAGGAAGCGTTTTTACGCATCTACCGCGAGTTGCCCCGTTTCGACCCCGGCCGCCGTTTCTTCCCCTGGATGTACCGGGTGGCTCACAATACCTGCATCAATCTGCTGCATAAACGGCCCAAAGACGTCACCCCACTGGACCAGGTGCTGGAACTGCCGGACGGCGGCGCGGACCCGGACGGCAGCTACGAGCGGATCGAGCTGAACGAGGCGATCAACAGCGCTTTGCAGGCGCTGCCGGAGCAATACCGGCTGCCGCTGGTGCTGAAATACCTGGAGGGCATGAGCTATCAGCAGATCAGCGAACAGCTGGATTTGCCGGTTTCCACCATCGAAACCCGTTTGTTTCGCGGCAGGGGCATGTTAAAAAAGGTCCTGGCCGGTTATCTTAAGTAAGGTTCCTTTGTTTTGCGTTGATAAAGAGGTTGCTCCGGCAGGAGCGCGAGCGTATTTTGCTTGCCTGGAAGTCTTTTGTTGCTAGCGGAAGGAAATAAAAGGATTTTATCAACCTATAGAAGCAAGAAGGCGTGAATCGGCAATGAACTGCGGCGACATCAACATCCTCATCAATCGGGAGCTGGACGGCCGGCTGACTGCCCAAGAACGGCAGGAATTGTACCGGCATCTTACCCTATGCCCGGAATGCGCGGCAGCCTACGGCGAATGGCAGCGGCTGGACGCGCTGCTGCGGCAGCGCATCGGCGCGGTGGAGCCGCCGGCGGATCTGGCGGCCGGCGTGATGGCCGCCCTGCCGGAACAGGCGCCGCTGCAGCCCGTTAAACCCGTGCCAATCCGGCGCAGGAAGAACCGCTGGCTCGTTTTGGCGGCCGTGGCCGCCGGCCTGCTGCTGGCCACCGTCTGGTCCGGTTTGTTCGACGCCTCGGACCAGCCGCCGCTGGCCCCTGATCCGCAACTGGCTGAAGAGCAGGAGGATCCGCCCCAGCCCGCCCCGCCGGAGGAGGAAGATCCGGTGGTGGCGGAGGAAGACCCGGTGGAGCAGGGAACGGAAGACCCTGCCGCCGGGGAAGGCGAGGGGCAGGAACAGGAAACGGAACCGCCCGAGGTGACCCCTCCCCCGCCGCCGCAGACCTACAATAACGGCATACCGCTGCCCTCCGTGGCCAGCGGCGAAACCAGCCAGGGAGAATACTCCCTCTTCACCCTTTCTTATCAGGAATACGACGCGTTGCTGCCCCGGATCATCGACAATACCGTCACCTATTATGTGGACGCCGACGGTATTTACCTGGAATACCAGGTGCTGCTGGACGGTTCGGCGGCCCCGGCGTTCGTGGGCGAAACGGAAAGCCTGCCTACCGCCGCCGGTATCGGCGGATTTACGGATGAAAGTTCCTCCCACGACTACAGCTATATTACCGCCTGGTCCCCGGACGGCCTGACCAGGGCCGTCAATCAGGGCGGGGATACTCCCGGGCTCTACCTGCAGCCCGCCCAGGAGCAGGCCGGCCCGGTTTCCGTGGACGGACGGGGCGGCGGGCGCTTGGTCTGCTGGGCGCCGGACGGCAATAAAGTGCTGTTCACCGACGCCGCCGACAACCTGTATCTCTACTATCTGGCGGAACAGGTGTGCCTGACCTTGTACGATGGAAAAGCCGGCTCCGCCTGCTGGTCCGGGGACAGCGCGGCCGTGGTCTTTTCCGGCCTGGACGCAGCCACCGGCCACTACAGCATCTTCCGCGTTTCCGTACCGTAAGGTACGCTAAACAAGCAACTTCCCTCTCCCCCTTCCCTTTTCTTATACAGCGCCGCCTGCGTTACTGCTGTTTTGTCTTTGTTGCGGCGCGGCAAAAAGACCGCTCTCAGGCGGTCTTTTTGTTCAGCAACGGCGCGTTGAAATCCCGGCACGCTTATGGTAGAATATATGTTAAGGCTTATATCTTAAAGGAGGATTTTTTTAATGCGCGATTATGCCATCTTTACCGACGCCACTGCCGACCTGTGGCAGGAAATGGCCGAAGAACTGCAAATACATGTCGTTCCCATGGAGTTCTCTTTTTCCGAAAACGAAAGTTATTTTCATTATCCCGATTACCGGGAAATAAGCGCGGAGGATTTCTTCGCCCGCCTGGCCACTGAGCAGCCCACCACCACCCAAATCGGCATCGGCGAATTCATCAAGTATTTTACGCCCATCCTGGAGCAGGGCCTGGATATTTTCTATATCGCTTTCAGCTCCGGCGGCTCCGGTCTGGTCAACAGCGCCCGCCTGGCCGTGGAGCAGCTCAAGGAACAATTCCCGGAAGCGAAAATGCTGGTGCTGGATTCCCTGTGCTTTTCTTTAGGCGAGGCGATGCTGGTCAATTACGCCGCCCGGAACAAAAGCCAAGGCATGGATATTGAGGAGAACTTCCGCTGGTGCGAGGAGCACCGGGGCAATATCGCCCACTGGTTCACCGTGGCCGACCTCTATCATCTGATGCGCGGCGGCCGTTGCTCCGCCGCCAGCGCTTTCCTGGGCTCCATGCTCAGCATCAAGCCGGTGCTGCATGTGGGCGACGACGGTCATCTGGAGCCCATGGAAAAAGTCCGCTCCATGAAAAAATGCCTGGAACGCATGGTGGAAATCATGGAGGAAACCGCCGTCGAGCCGGCGCAGCAAACCGTTTATATCGGCCACGGCCACAATCTTGAGGAGGCGGAGCGCCTGGCCGCGCTGGTTGAGGAGAAATTCCATCCCCGGGCAATCAGGATCGGCGTCATCGGCCCCATCATCAGCTCCCATTGCGGCGTGGGCACCATCGCCCTGTTCTATTTCGCCAATAAGCGCTAGGTCCGGCCCGCTGGCGCAGCGCGGGACGGCGAAACAAATACGGCTGCCAAAGCTTTGCTTTGGCAGCCGTTTCAATTCAATCCGACGGATCGGCAACAGCCTGTACCGCTGCCGGGCAGATGAAGCCCGCGGCAGGGTCCGGGCGGAAAAGCCCGGTTAGGTGGTGGCCTTCAGGCGGGCCAGGGCGCGGGCCAAAGCGGCCTGGGCCCGGTGCACATCCACATTGGCGCTACGCTCGGCCAGGCGTTTGCGGGCCCGCTCGGCGGCTGCCAGAGCCCGGGCCACGTCGATATTCTCGGCCAGCTCGGCATTGTCCACCAGGATTTCCGCCTCGTTATTCCGCACTTCCAGAAAGCCTTTGCCCACGGCGACCCTGCCGGAAACGCCGTCTTTTTTATAGGTGAGCACCCCCGGCTCCAGCACCGTGATCAGCGGCGCGTGATTGTAAAGGATGCCGGTGCTGCCCGTGACCGCCGGCGCCGTGAACTGTTCCACCAAGGCGTGGAACACCTGTTTTTCCGGGGTCACGATCTCTAAACGTATCCTGTCCTGCTCTGCCATTGGCCTCTCCTTCATTCGCTGCAGCTTACAAAGTCTCCGCCTTGGCGACAGCCTCCTCGATAGCGCCCACCATCAGGAAAGCCTGCTCCGGCAAATGGTCGTATTTGCCTTCCACCAGTTCCCTGAAGCTGCGCACCGTTTCCTTGACCGGCACGTATTTGCCGGGGGTGCCGGTAAACTGCTCCGCCACATGGAAAGGCTGGGAAAGGAAGCGCTGGATTTTTCTGGCCCTGGCCACCAGGACCTTATCCTCGTCGGACAGCTCGTCAATACCCAGGATGGCGATGATATCCTGCAATTCCTTGTAACGCTGCAGCACCTGCTGCACCGCCCGGGCCACCTCGTAATGCTCCCGGCCCAGCACCCGCGGGTCCAGCGCGCGGCTGGTGGAGTCCAGCGGGTCCACCGCCGGGTAAATGCCCAGCTCGGAAATCTGGCGGGACAGCACCGTGGTGGCGTCCAGATGGGCGAAAGCCGTGGCCGGCGCCGGGTCGGTCAGATCGTCCGCCGGCACATAAATGGCCTGCACCGAGGTGATGGAGCCTTTGTTGGTGGATGTGATGCGCTCCTGCAGGGCGCCCATTTCCGTGGCCAGCGTAGGCTGATAACCCACGGCGGAAGGCATGCGGCCCAGCAAGGCCGACACTTCCGAACCGGCCTGGGTGAAGCGGAAAATATTATCGATGAACAGCAGCACGTCCTGGCCCTCGTCGTCGCGGAAGGATTCGGCCATGGTCAGGCCGGTCAGGCCCACCCTGAGGCGGGCGCCCGGCGGCTCGTTCATCTGGCCGAATACCAGGGCTGTCTTTTCGATCACGCCGGATTCGTTCATGTCAATCCACAGATCGTTGCCTTCGCGGGTGCGCTCGCCCACGCCGGCAAAAACGGAGAAGCCGCCGTGCTCGTAAGCGATATTGCGGATCAATTCCTGGATCAGCACGGTCTTGCCCACGCCGGCGCCGCCGAACAGGCCCACCTTGCCGCCCTTGGTATAGGGGGCCAGCAGGTCCACAACCTTGATGCCGGTTTCCAGGATCTCCTGGGAGGGCGCCAGATCGGAAAAAGCCGGGGAGGGGCGGTGAATGGGCAGGAAATGGTCGGACTGGATCTCGCCTTTGCCGTCGATGGAATTGCCGGTCACATCCATCATCCGGCCGAGAGTCCCCCGGCCCACCGGCACCCGGATGGGCCCGCCGGTATCCACGGCCTCCATGCCGCGGCGCAGGCCGTCCGTGGAGGAAAGCGCCACGCAGCGCACCGCGTTGTTGCCCAGATGCTGCATGGCCTCCATCACCAGCAGTTTCTCCTCGCCGCCCTCTTCGCGGCGCACTTGGACCGCGTTATAGATATCCGGCAGTTGCTCGGCCGGGAACTCCACGTCCACCACCGCGCCGATGATCTGCTTGATTTTTCCTGTCGCCATGAATGTTTCCTCCTAAGCTGAAGCTGTGAAACGGTGTATTGAAAGATGAGGACTATTTTACTTTAAAGCTCAAAACCGTTCTCCTCTTGAAAGAAAAGAACCAAGAGAACTTTAAATGGTAAGGGCAGTGATATGATATTGTTACGATCGCTTGAAGTTCTTTGGGGCCCTTTCTTACAAGAAAGGGCCGGTTTTGTCAAACTCAGGACAAGGCGGCCGCGCCGCCCACGATCTCGCTGATCTCCGTGGTGATGGCCGCCTGGCGGGCCCGGTTCAAAGACAGGGTCAGGCTGCCGATCATCTCGGTGGCGTTGTCCGTGGCGGAGCTCATGGCGGTCATGCGGGCGCCGTGCTCCGAAGCCTTGGCTTCCTGCAGCGCGCAGTAAACGTCGATATCAACATACTGGGGCAAAACGGCGTGCAGAACCTCTTCCTTGCCCGGCTCGAAAATATAATCCGTGCCCAGGAACAGATCCTCCTCGTACTCCTCGTCGATCGGCTCCGGGTTGGGAACCGGCAGCAGCCGGCTCATCTGGGGGGTCTGGATCATGGCGCTTTTGAACTGGCTGTAGATCAGGTTCACCTCGTCGTAGGTGCCGTCGTCAAAAGCCCCGCGCAGTATTTCCGCCAGCTCATGGGCCTGAAAGAAGCTGGGGTTGTCGCCGATGCCAAAATATTGGCCGGCCACCGGATAGTTGCGGCGGGCGCAGTGTTCCCGCACCTTGCGGCCGATCACCACCAACTGATAGGGCCGCTCCTCCCCGGCCAGCCGATGGTCCAGGAAGCGGTTCAGGTTGCCGTTGAAGCCGCCGCACAGGCCCCGGTCGGAGCCGATCACCACATAGCAGACCTGTCTGACATGGGCTTTTTCATGCAAATACGGATGCATGACCGACTCGCTGATATGCATGATCATTTGCTCGATCTTCCGCGTGAAGGGGCGCACCGCCAGCACCGCGGCCTGGGATTTGCGCAGTTTGGCCGCGGAAACCATTTTCATGGCCTTGGTGATCTGCTGGGTGCTGCGGACGCTTTTGATCCGCCGCTTAATATCGCGTGCGCTGGCCATCGCTAAACTCCTTAACTGACTTTTCTATCGCTCAAAAATTCGTTGATCGCCTTATCCAGCCGCTCCTTCAGCCCGTCGTCCAGCTTTTTCTCCGTCTTGATGGCGGCAAGCAGGTCCTGCTGGTGGTGGCGGAAAAACTGCAGTAAATCCTGGCCGGCCTGGACCATCTGCTCCACGGGGATTTCGGCGGCAAAACCGCCGGTGGCGAAATAGAGGGAGACGATCTGCTCTTCCACAGGCAGCGGGCTGTACTGGTCCTGCTTGAGGATCTCCATCATGCGGGCGCCCCGCTCCAGGGTATTCTTGGTAGCCTGGTCCAGGTCGGAACCGAACTGGGAGAAGGCGGCCAGCTCCCGGTATTGGGCCAAGTCCAAACGGAGCGACCCGGCCACCTGCTTCATGGCTTTGATCTGGGCCGCGCCGCCCACCCGGGATACGGACAGGCCGATATTGATGGCGGGGCGGAAACCGGAGTAGAACAGATCGCTCTCCAGGAAGATCTGGCCGTCGGTGATGGAAATGACGTTGGTGGGAATATAGGCGGAAATATCGCCGGCCTGGGTCTCGATGATGGGCAAAGCGGTCATGCTGCCGCCGCCTTCCTCCTCGGACAAGCGGGCCGCCCGTTCCAGCAAACGGCTGTGCAGGTAAAAGACGTCGCCCGGATAGGCCTCGCGTCCCGGCGGGCGGCGCAGCAGCAGGGACAGCTCGCGGTAGGCGGCCGCCTGTTTGCTCAGGTCGTCGTAAATGATCAGCACGTCCCGGCCTTTATGCATAAAATATTCGCCCATGGCCGCGCCGGCATAGGGCGCGATATACAAGAGGGGCGCCGGCTCGGAAGCCACGGCGGACACCACGATGCTGTAGTCCATGGCCCCGAAATCCTTCAGCTTCTGCACCACGGAAGCCACGGTGGAAGCCTTCTGGCCGATGGCCACGTAAATGCAGATCACGTCCTGGCCCTTCTGATTGATGATCGTATCGATGGCCAAGGCGGTTTTGCCGGTCTGACGGTCGCCGATGATCAGCTCGCGCTGACCGCGGCCGATGGGGACCAGCGCGTCGATGGATTTCAGGCCTGTCTGCAAAGGCGTGTTCACCGGATGGCGGTAAATGACGCCGGGGGCGCGGTTTTCGATATTGCGGAATTCCTCGGCCTTGATCGCGCCCTTATTGTCCAGGGGTTCGCCCAGGGGGTTGACCACCCGGGAGAGCAGGCTCTCGCCCACCGGCACCTGCACGATGCGGCCGGTGCGGCGCACCGTATCGCCTTCGTGGATATCCTGGTAAGGGCCCAGGATCACGCAGCCGATGCTGTCCTCTTCCAGGTTCAGCGCCATGCCCATGCGGCCGCCCTTGAATTCCAGCAACTCGTTGCTCATGGCGTTGGAGAGGCCGTAGATATGGGCGATGCCGTCGCCCACCTGGATCACCGTACCCGTTTCGTAAATATCAGCGGAACTCTGGTAATGCTCGATCTGCTGCCGGAGCAGCGCGCTGATTTCTTCCGGTTTGATGCTCATCATGTCACCTCTTCATGTACAGCTACTTCAGCATTTCTTCCCGAATCATCTGGAATTGCTTTTTCAGGGACAGATCGATGACCTGGTCCCTGATCTTCACCACCGCGCCGCCCAACAGCTTAGGGTCGGTGGAGCAGGTGAATTCCAGCTTCTTGCCATAATCCTCTTCCAGCAGCCGCGCCAGCTCCGCTTGGAATTCCGCCCCGGCGGGCCGGGGCGTGACGAGCCGGGCCTGCAATATGCCCTGCTCGTCAATGCACAGCTGGTGATAAACGTCTATGATATCCGGCAGCCAGTTCTCCCGCTCCTTATCGACGAGCAGGCAGAGGAAATTGAGGGTAAGCCGCTCCGCGCAATTGCCGAACACAGCCGTGATCAAATCCTTTTTCTCCGTCGTCGATAAAGCCCGCCCAGTGAAGAGCAGGCGGAAATCCGCGTTGTCCGCCAATTCCCCGCCCACCGCGGCCAATTCGCCGTCGATGGCCTGTGTCAGCTTTCTCTCCCGGGCCGCGTCAAATAAGGCCTGCGCGTAGCGGCCGGCTACCGTACGTGAAATCATTGTCTGATTTGTACCTCGTTTGCGTATTTCGTGAGCAGATTGCGTTCCTGCTGCTCGGTCAGCTGCCCGTCCAGCGCTTTCTGGGCGATCAGGATGGCCAGATCCGCCACTTGGGCTTTCAGTTCGCCGATGGCGGATTCCTTCTCCTCGGCGATCTCCTGTCTGGCCTGGGCGGTAAAGGCCGCGGCCTGGGTATGGGCTTCGGCGATGATCCGGGCTTGCGTTTCCTCCCCCTGGCTGCGGGCGGCGGCCAGGATCGCTTCCGCGTCCTGCCGGGCCGTGGCCAAGTCGGCGCGGATGGTTTCGCCGGTCCGAGCCACCTCTTGACGGGCGTCCTCCGCGGCGTTCAGCGCGTCGTCGATGCCCTTCTTGCGGTCGTCCAGCATTTTGACGATGGGCTTATAGAGGAATTTGATCAGCGCGAACACCAATAAGGCAAAATTGGCGATCGAAAAGAGCACGGTTCCTAAGGAAATTTCCAGCAAGGTCCAACCCTCCTCTGACAAACGCGGTCCGGAGCGGCGGCTGCCGCCGTCCCGGACCGGTTAAATCGCTAAAGAATCAGCCCATCTTGCCCAGCAGCATGATGGCGATCAGCAGACCGTAAATCGTCAAGGCTTCCATAAACGCCAGGGCCAGGATCATGGCGGTACGGATCTCGCCGCTGGCCTCCGGCTGGCGTGCCATACTCTCCATGGCCTTGCTTGCGGTATTGCCCTGGCTCAGCGCCGGGAAAATGGTGGAACCGAACATGGCGATCGCGGCAGCCAGGCCTAACATGGCATTAGTTTCCATTAGGTAACCTCCTTTCAGCAATACTGGATCTATATTGCAAACGTCAAAACGTGTTGACCGGGTTCAGTGCGCGGCGGGATGTCCCTGGGGCAACTGCGCCGCTTCCGGGGGCAACTGGTGCGCCTCATGGCCCGCCCCGTAAGCGCCGCTGATATAGACGCTGGTGAGCAGGGTGAACACAATGGCCTGGACAAAACCCATCAGCAGGGACAGGGCCTGCATAACAATGGGAGCCAGGATCGGCGCCAGATTGAATATCTCATGGGTGACCGTTTCCTCGCCGTAAATATTGCCGAAAAGACGCAAAGAGAGCGACACCGGCCGCACCAGCTCGTCCAGGACCAGCAGGGGGAAGATAAAGGCGATGGGCTGAAAGAAATGCTTGATATAGCCCAAAGCGCCGTGGCCCTTCACGCCGGCCACATGGGTCATGACGAAGGAGCAGACAGCCAGCCCGATAATAATGGACAAAGAAGAGGTGGGCGCGGAGAGGCCCGGCACTTGACCGGCCAGGGGCAGCAGGCCGCTGTAATTGCTCATTAAAATAAAAAGAAACAGCGTGGCCAGGAAGGGGAAGAACCGGCGCATCACTTTTTCGCCGGTGACATTGCCGATGAAATTCTGCAGCATTTCCACCACTTTTTCCATCAGGTTCTGCAGCCCCTCCGGCCGCTCCTTCATATTGCGGGTAGCCAGATAGGAAAGCAGCGTCAGCAGGATGGTGATGCACGCCATGGTCACGCAGGCGCTGGGTATTTCCAGAGAACCGATGTGAAGGTATTCCGCACTGTGTTCCATACTTCCGCTCCAATAATGTTTAGCCTTCTTGCCGTACTTTGCGCTCGTTCTCCCCACCCTGCTTCTGTCCGCGGAAGGCCGAGAGCTTGCCCGCCAGGGACAGGCTCACGGCGGCGGCGATCAGCATGGCCGTGAAGGACCAGGGCAGCAGATTCCGCACAAAATAGATGGAGAGCAAGACGGCGATATTGATCGCCATCGACACCGCCATATAAATATATACCTGCTTGACGGCGTCTTTCTTTTTCAGCAGGGAGCTGTTCCGGAACAGATGTTTAACCAGGCCGAACAGGCCGCCGTAAATCAAGCCCGCCAAGGCGCCGATCGCATAAGTCACGATATCCCTCCGCCCCTGGGGTAAGCCTTATCATTCATCATCACATAGACTGGTCCTGTACATTTCTAGAAATACTTAAATTATACCTTTTTATTTAAAAAAATGTTTTTATAGTAAAAGTTTTCAGGTAAAACTGCAACTTTTTACAGTTTGCCTCCCTGCTATGCCAACTCCCGGATAATTTCGCAGATGCGCTCCGCCGCATGGCCGTCGCCGTAAGGGTTGTTGGCCCGGGCCATGGAGCGGTAAACACCGCCGTCTGTCAGCAGCAGCTCCACGTTTTGATAAACGCTGTCATAGGTCACGCCGGCCAGCCGGGCCGTGCCGGCCTCCACCGCTTCCGGGCGCTCGGTGACCTCCCGGAGCACCAGCACCGGTTTGCCCAGGGCCGGGGCTTCCTCCTGCAGGCCGCCGCTGTCGGTGAGGATGAGATGGGACCGTTCCATCACATGGCAGAAAGGCAGGTAATCGAGAGGTTCCGTATAATGCACCCGGGGACCGCCGCCCAGCCGGGCGTAGGCGATATCCCGCACCAGGGGGTTTTTATGCAGCGGAAAGATCAGCTCGCAGTGGGGATGGGCTTTCAGGATGGCCGCCACCGCGGAAAAGATCTGCTCCATGGGCGCGCCCCAGTTTTCCCGGCGGTGGCAGGTGATGAGGATGACCTGTTTCTGCCAATCCACACGGTCCAGGCCCAGCCCCTGCAGGGGGCAAGGCTGCTGCACCGCTTTTAAGAGCGCGTCGATCACCGTGTTGCCGGTCACGTAAATATGCGCGGCGCTGATGTTCTCCAACCCGAGATTGGCGGCCGCCCGCTCCGTGGGGGCGAAATGCAGCTGGGCCAGGGCATCCGTCAACTGGCGGTTGACCTCCTCCGGATAGGGCGCGTATTTATCGCCGCTGCGCAGACCAGCCTCCACATGTCCCACCGGAATCTGATTGTAATAGGCGGCCAGCGCCGCGGCAAAGGTGGTGGTGGTGTCGCCGTGCACCAGCATCAGCTCCGGGCGCTCCCGGGTCAGGATCGGCTGCAGCCCCGCCAGCACCGCGGAGGTGATATCCCCCAGGGTCTGGCTATGACGCATCAGGTTCAGATCGTAATCCGGACGGATATCGAAAAGCTGCAGGACCTGATCCAGCATTTCCCGGTGCTGGGCCGTGACCGCCACCATGCTCTGGATGCGGGGTTCCCGTTCCAGGGCCTTCAGCAGCGGCGCCATTTTGATGGCTTCCGGACGGGTGCCGAAAACGGACAGTACTTTCATGGCGCTCTCCTTAAAGGACCCGGCATGACCGATTATAGCATAAATAGATAAATTTTGACAAGCCGGGCGCTCCGTTATGTTAAAATTTTATTCCCTGCCGATTAACCAAGCGCCCGACATCAATAACCGAAGGCGCCGGCCAGGGATTCGTCGTCTTCGATCCATTCCCTGACCGGAATGATGCGGTAAAATTCCTTGCTGTCCCGGATATAGACTTTCTCGATGCCGGCGTTGATGATCAGCCGTTTGCACATGGAACAGCACATGGCGTTCTCAATGTATTTGCCGGTTTTAACCTCTTTGCCCACCAGATACAGGGAGCTGCCCAGCATCTGGTCGCGGCTGGCGCTGATAATGGCGTTGCCCTCCGCGTGCACGCTGCGGCACAGCTCGTAACGCTCCCCCCGGGGGATATTGAGCTGCTCCCGGATGCACACGCCCATGTCCGAGCAGTTCTGCCGGCCCCGGGGCGCGCCCACGTAACCGGTGGAGACCACCTGATCGTTCTTGACGATCACCGCGCCGTAATGCCGGCGCAGGCAGGTGCAGCGCTGGGCCACCACCTCGGCCAGGTCCAGGTAATAATTGATCTTGTCGCGGCGCTCCATAGTCGCTCCTCCTTATTAAGCTGTTAAGACCCTTTTTAAAGCTTTTGAAACCCTTCCTTTCTTGAAAGAAAGGAAGCGAAAGAACTTTAAACTTATTCAAAGCTATAATTTACTAAAGTTTGAAGTTTTCTTGGTCCTTCTTTTACAAAAGAAGGACGGTTTTGTTTCTGAGCTTTCCAAACTTTTTTTCTTGTTCCAGCTGTGATTTTTCCGCAGGAAAAAAGCCAGCCGGGCCAAAAGAGGAACGGTTTTCTTCTTTTGCCTTTAAAAGCTTTCCCTTACTCGATCATCTCCAGCCGCAGCTGATGCCGGCCGCCGGCGAAGGGGGTGTTGAGCCAGATCTCCAGGATCTCCTCCATGCAGGCGGGAGTCAGCACCCGGGCGCCCAGGCAGAGGATATTGGCGTTATTATGCTCCCTGCTGGCCCGGGCGGTAAAGGCGTCGTGGCAGAGGGCGGCGCGGATGCCTTTCACCTTATTGGCCACGATGCTCATGCCGATGCCGGTGCCGCAGACCAGGATGCCCCGGGAATATTCCCCGGCAGCCACCGCCTGGGCCACCGCCTTGCCGAACAGGGGATAATGAACGCTCTCCGTGCCGTGGCAGCCGAAATCCTGATAAGCGACGCCCCGTTGTTTCAGCCAGCGCTTGAGCAGCTCCTTGGCCTCGAAGCCCGCGTGGTCGCAGCCGATCGCAATCGTTTCCATCCCTTTAACCTCCTAAATAGATTCGGGGCAACCGCAGCCCCAGATGACAGAAAATCTCATAATTGATGGTGCCGGTCATATTGGCGATCTCGTCGGCGGTGATATGCTCATGGCCCTGATAGCCGATGAACACCGCCTCTTCCCCCAGGCGCACTTCCGTCTCACTGGCGATATCCGTCACGTCCACCATGAAATGATCCATACAGACCCGGCCCACCATGGGCGCCCGCCGTCCGGCGATCAGCGTTTCGCCCCGGTTGGCCAGCAGGCGGGGCACGCCGTCCGCGTAGCCCAAGGGCAAGGTGGCGATGCGGGACAGCCGTCCCGCCTGCCAGGTGCAGTTATAGCTGACCGAGCCGCCTTTGGGCAAATCCCGCAACCGCACGATTTCCGCTTTTACGGACATCACCGGGCGTACGCCGGCGATGCGGGGCACGTCTACCGAGGCGTAGCAGCCGTAGAGCAGGATGCCGGGCCGCACCATGTTCCAGCGGGCTTCCGGGATATTGGCGACGGCGGCGGAATTGGAGATATGCTTCCAGGGGATGGCGAGGCCCCGGGCTTCCAGCTCCGCCGCGAAATCGTTGAACAGGGCCAACTGCCGGAGGCTGTAGGTCTTATCCGGATCGTCGGAATCGGCGAAATGGCTGAACAGGCCGTTGATCTCCAGATGGGGCAGGCGGCTTAAGCCGGCGATCTGTTCCGCGGCCTGCTCCGTGGGCTCGAAACCCAGGCGGGTCAGGCCGGTATCCACCTTCACATGGACCCGGGCGGTCCGGCCCAGGGCCCCTGCGACGCGGGACAGTTCCTCCGCCTGCTCCCTGCTGTAGACGGTGGCCATGCCGTCCAGCTCCAACAGGCCGGGATAAGCCCGGGGCGGCACATAGGACAAGGTCAGCACCGGCAGGCTGATGCCGGCCTCCCGCAATCGCCGCAATTCCTCCAGGGTGACCACGGCAAAAGCGGCGGCCCCGGATTCCGCGAGAGCGCGGGCGACCCGGGGCGCGCCGTGACCGTAAGCATCGGCCTTCACCACCGGCATGATGGCGGTCCCGGGCCCGACGATATGACGTATCAGTGCGAAATTATTCCTGAGAGAGCCCAGGTCGATCTCTGCCCAGGCGCTCCGTTCCGGCGATATATGCTCCATGCCCACTCCTCAGGCTGTCCATAAACTGCGCCATACGTCGTTGTTTTGCTCAATCATTAGCCCGAGGCGCTGCTTTTACCGGTTGATGGACTTCAAAGCGGCGGGCACGGCTTCCACGATATCGCCGGCCAGCAGTCCGGCTACGCCGTTCCTTTCCACGGCGATATCGCCGGCCCGGCCGTGCAGCCACACGGCGCAGGCGGCGGCCACGGCCGGCACCATGCCTAAAGCCAGCAAAGCCGCGACCATGCCGGACAGCACGTCGCCGGTGCCGCCGGTAGCCATGCCGGGATTGCCGGTATTGTTGATGAACACCCGGCCTTCCGGCGTGGCGATGACGGTGCCGGCGCCTTTCAGCACCACCACCACATTGGTCTGGCGGGCGAAGCCCTCGGCCACGGCCACCCGGTTGCTCTGCACATCCGTGACGCTGACCCCCAGCAATTTGGCCATTTCCCCGGGATGGGGCGTGATGACCAGCGGCGCCTGGGCTTTTTTCAGCAGGCGCAGATAGCCGCACACGGCGAACAGCGCGTCCGCGTCCAGCACGGCGGGCACGCTGATCTTGGGCAGCAGCTCGCGGATCATTTCCAGGGTCTTTTCCTCCCGGCCCATGCCCGGCCCGATCAGCCAGGCGGTGGCGGGGAAAGCGGCGATCTTGTCGCAGGCGCTGATATCGATGCCGCCCGCCTCGTTATCCGGCGTGTTCAGCAGCATGGATTCGGGCAGCTGCGCGGTGAAGCTGGTACGGCAGGCGGCAGGCAAAGCCGCGGTGACCCGGCCGGCGCCCATTTTCAGCGCGCCCCGGGCCGCGAGAATGGCCGCGCCGGGCATGGCGGGAGAACCGGCCACCACGCCCACATGGCCGAAATCGCCCTTATAGGATTCCGGCTCCCGGGCGGCCAGCCAGCGGGTGACAAAGCCCTCGTCGATCAGCTCCCGCCGGGTCTTCAGGCTTTCCTCCACCTGGGCGGGGAGGGAAATATCCTCCACCACCAGCTTGCCCACGTAGGGCCGGGCCGCCGGCAGCACCAGGCCCAGTTTGCAAAAGCCGAAAGCCACCGTGACGTCGGCTTTGACCGCGCCGCCCAGGGGCTGGCCGGTAGTGGAGCTCAAACCCGAGGGGATATCGCAGGAAATGACCGGCGTATCGCTTTCATTGAGCATGTTGATGACCTGCAGGGTGATGTCCCGCACATCCTCCCTGAGGCCGGTGCCGAAAATGGCGTCGATGGCCACGTCGGCGCTCCACAGGGCCATGCGGGCCACATTGAGGCGGCTGCCTTCCGTGAGCTGGAAGCCGGCCACGCTCATATTGCTGAGGATATTGTAGTTGGTCAGCGCGTCGCCGCGGAAAATCTCCGGGTCCGTGAGGAAATACAGCCGCACGTCGCAGCCTCGGTTGAACAGATGGCGCGCCACCACCAGGCCGTCGCCGCCGTTATTGCCGCCGCCGCAGAAAATGGCCGCCTTTTTGCCGTCCAGATCGCCCAGCAGCTTTTCCGCCTGGCGCACCACCGCCTGGCCGGCGTTTTCCATCAGGACGATGCCGGGGATGCCGAATTCATTGATGGCCGCCTCGTCGGCCAGGCGCATTTCCTCCGCAGTTACCAGTCGCATAGTTTTGCCTCCTTATTGAAGCTGGAAAAACGTTTTACCCAGGCGGACCCGTTATTGCCCGCCCCTTTTATCAGATCAGACTTTTCCAAAATTTATTTATTCTCCGCCCGGTGATCTTCTCCTGCTTGACGGACGAGCAAAGGCGTCAATTCCAGCCGGTCCGCGCTGCAATTATGATAGCGCACGCCTTTGCGCTCCCCCTCAAAGGCGGAGGCCTTGTCGCCGTGGAGATGCCCGTAGACGCAATCCGTCACCGGATAAGCGTCCAGCAGCCGGGTGAAGCCGCTCTCCTCCTCCTCCGGCAGCAGCGGCGGATAATGGAGCATCACGATCATGGGCAGGTTGAAGCGCACACCTTCCGCCAGGGCCATCTCCAGCCGGAGCAGCTCCCGCTCATAAATTTTGCGGTCTTCGCTTTCCTGGAAATCCCGGTGGGCAGGGGTCAGCCAGCCCCGGGTGCCGCAGACCGCCCAGCCGCCCGCCCGCGCCGCGCTGTGCTGCAGCGCCTCCACGGAAGGGGGCAGGGCTTTCCTCACCCGGCTCAGGCTTTGCCACCAATAATCATGGTTGCCCTTGATGATCAGCTTCCTGCCGGGCAACGCCTGCAAATAAGCAAAATCATGAACCGTTTCCGCCAGCGTCATGGCCCAGGAAATATCCCCGGCGATCAGCACCGTATCTTCCGGCCCCACCAAGTGTTGCCAGCGTTCCGCCAGCGGGCCCGGATAATCGGCCCAGGCCTGGCCAAAAATATCCATGGGCTTGGCGAGCCGGGCCGGGAGGCCGTCCCGCCAGGGCGCGGTCAGGCTCAGATGCAGGTCGGAAATGGCAAAAATATTCATGACGTATATTCTCCGCGTCAATGCCGCATAATAGGGACACAGCAATTATACCATATTTCAATTAAAGGGAAAAGGAGTCTTGACCATGACGAGAATGACCGGATGGGACAAATTCATCCTGACGCTGATCATCATCGGCGCGCTGAACTGGGGACTGATCGGCTTCTTCCGCTATGATCTGGTGGCGGCCATTTTTGGCGGACAATTGACGGCCGTGTCCCGCATCATCTACGCCCTGGTGGGCCTCTCGGGACTGTGGGCGCTGTCTTTGCTGTTCCGCAGGACCAGGGAACACCGGGAAGTCAGGGGCGTGTAGCGCAACGGCCGTCCTTTCCTTCGGGAAGGACGGCCGTACATATTTTTTAGAGGCCGTGCTTTGCCAAAGCCTGGGCCAATTCGGCCAGATGGGCGGGAATATCCAGCTTTTGCGGGCAATGCTCCCGGCAGGCGCCGCAGGCCAGGCAATCCCGGGGCTGCTGCCCTGCCTTAACCATCCGGAGATAATTGTACAGGGAAGCCTGGTTTTGCAGCGCGCGGTGGGTGTTCAGCCCCGCCATGGCCCTGGGTATATCGATGTTTTGCGGGCATTGATCCTCGCAATAACGGCAGGCCGTGCATAGCACCGCTTCCCGCTCCCGCAGACAGGCCATCACGCGCTCCACCGCCTGATATTCCGCCGCGGTGAGGGGTTGGAAATCCCGGAACGTCCGGCAGTTCTCCTCCACCTGGGGCAGGCTGCTCATGCCGGACAGCGCCGTCAGCACATTGGGCAGGCTGGCCACCCAGCGCAGGGCCAGCGCCGCCGGGGAGGAGGAGGTGCGGGGCGCCGCTTCCGCCAGGGCGTCCTCCGGCAGCGTGGCCAGGGAGCCGCCGCGGACGGATTCCATGGAGATCACCGGCAGTCCTCGCCGGGTCAAATATTCATACTGGCCCCGGGCTCGCTGATCGCCTTCCCAGTCGAAATAATTCAGCTGGATCTGGGCGAAATCCCAGTCGAAGAAATCCACGATGGCCGGCAGTTGCTCCGGCAGGTCGTGAAAAGAAAAACCGATATAGCGCACCCTGGCGCTTTCCCGAAGCCGGGCCAGGAAATCGCCCACGCCTTTTTCCACCAGCTTGGGCCAGCTTTCTCCCGACAGCGAATGGATGAGGTAAAAATCCACATAGTCCGTATGCAGCCGCTCCAGGCTTTCGTCCAGAATATCCATCATCTCGGCCGCGCCGCCGCCCTTGGACACCTTCCAGCCGGGCATCTTATCCGCCACATACAGGCGGTCCCGGGGATAACGGTCGATCAGCAATTCCCCCAGCAGCTTTTCGTTTTGACCGTTATCGTACACGTAAGCCGTGTCGTAATAATTGACGCCGGCGTTCACGGCCGCGTCGAACATGTCCCGGATCTGCTCCAGGTCAAAGCCCTCTCCCAGCCGGGGACAGCGCATGGCGCCGAAACCCAGCAGTGAAATATCCTCTTTGATCTTGCCCAATTTCCGCGTTTCCATTCCGCGTCCTCCTTAGTGAAATCTTAAACGCGTTCTTGTCCCTGCTACCGCAGCGCCTGCCCCGGCGCTCCGGTCCGGCGTCAAGCCGCGGCCGGGACCTGCAATTGCCGTTTGGGAAGACAGCTGCTTTGCCCTTCCTATTTTCCGGAATAAGAACGGTTTACCGATCATTCGAGTTTATTATATCAGAAACCGAAGCTCAAAGCTACGCATATCTTGACCGACGCCGCCATATATTTAGTTCAAACGATGGAAAAAGCGGGGATAGGATATGCAAAAAAGGCAGATCATCATCATAGCGGGCCTGGTGGCAGTACTGCTGATCATAGCGAACGGCTGCGGCTGGGTGGACAATTTGCAGGTGTTCAAATCCGGAGAGGACCGGCAACTGGCCGGCGACACGGATCCCGAGGTCATCCAGCGGGATGTGGCGTTGGGCGAGAACGGAGAGGATACAAAAGCGCCGCCGGAGGGCCAGCCCGGCAGCACGGAAGATCCCCTGACGGCCACCGCCGACACCCGGGAAATCGTGCTCTATTTCGCCAGCGCCAACGGAACTTCCCTCGAAGCGGAGACCCGGCGGATCCCTAAACAGGAAGGCATTGCCC
>Ga0228535_1000543_pt1 | contig 100106 bp, 87 predicted proteins | sample SJ1metagenome_FD_168457 | JGI IMG/M metagenome (GOLD analysis project Ga0228535, IMG submission 168457) | Enriched culture of PCE-dechlorinating microbial communities from Ithaca, New York, USA - SJ1 | ecosystem: Engineered > Modeled > Simulated communities (microbial... > Unclassified | place... | reverse complement strand
CCGGTCGCCACCAAGTATTGCTACTCGTGCTGCCCCTCGACTTGCATGTGTTAAGCCTGCCGCTAGCGTTCATCCTGAGCCAGGATCAAACTCTTCATTGTAAAAATTTTATAATGTTTGCCTATCCTGACCTGATGACTTTACTTTATTAAGTATTGACGAAGTTTTATTTTAAAAACCTCTACCTTGTTACTCTTTATTCTATGCTATCAAAGAACTTTCAGTTAAGCGTTTCATTTTCGAAACGGGCTGCAAAGATATGTGACTTTTTTTAATGAACCAAAATATTTATAAAATAATTTTTGCAAAAGATTTATCATGAAAATTAATTTACTGATTATGTGAATAATAATTTTAGTTATTAAGATATTATAAGCTAATCTATTTTAGAGTATTTTTGTGGTATTCTTCCGAGTTTAGGGTTATGAGTGAATATTTTCAACTTTTTAAAACTTTTGCAAAAATAGGATCCTTCACGATAGGTGGAGGGTATGCTATGATTCCTCTCATTCGTGAAGAGGTGGTGCTAAAACACAAGTGGCTTACAGACAATGAGTTTGTTGATTATTTAGCAATATCTCAGTCTGCTCCAGGAATTCTGGCAATTAATATATCAATCTTTGTTGGTGAGAAGCTAAAAGGTATAAAGGGGGGAGTTGTTGCAGCTTTAGGAACAGCACTTCCGTCTTTTATTATGATTTTAGTTATCGCAATATTTTTTAAAAACTTCAGAGATAATGAGTTAGTAAATAGTGTTTTTATGGGGATACGGCCGGCTGTGGTAGCTTTAATGGTGGTTCCCCTCATGAACATGTCTAAAAATGCCTCTTTAAACAGATTTACCTCATTTATTCCTTTTTTAACTGTGATTTTAATTGTCACTTTTGGAGTCTCCCCGATATGGATACTGTTGTCGGGAGCTCTTTTGGGACTTTTTCATTTCTATTATACAAACAGAGCAAAAAACTAAAATATTGAGATGCTTTATTTAGACCTATTCATTACTTTTTTTAAGATTGGATTGTTCACATTTGGAGGTGGGTACGCTATGATTTCTCTTATACAAACTGAGGTTGTAGTTAATAAGGGTTGGGTTGATGCATCTACATTTACTGATATTGTTGCGATATCTCAAATGACTCCGGGGCCGATTGGCATAAATAGCGCAACATATATAGGTTACAGTGTAACCGGAAATGTATGGGGATCGGCTTTAGCAACTGTGGCCGTGACGCTTCCCTCTTTCATGATTATCCTGTCCATAGCATTTCTTTATAAACAGTTTAAAAAAAACAGGTGGAGCGAAGCAGTACTTAAAGGGATAAAACCTGTTGTGTTAGGTTTGATTGCGGCTGCGGCAATATTGCTGGTTACTCCGGATAATTTTGTAGACTGGAGGTCGTGGTTAATTTTCATTTGTGCATTCATAGCTTCTTGGTGGGGAAAAATAAGCTCTATAAGAGTTATTGTTTTAGCCGGTATTTTAGGTTGGATTATTTATTACATTTGAGAGGAGCTCTTCATATTAGAGCATATCTAGTTGATTTTTATTGTCTGTTCATTATTCTGTTTTGATGATTGATTGATTCTTGGTGAACAGCCTTAAATAAGCTACTTACAAACTCTTTGCTTAATCCTCTTGACTCTGCTTTAATGGTTACTTTTTGCATAACCTCTTCCCATCTGGAACTTTGAAGGATTGTAATATTATTCTCTTTTTTAAATTGTCCTATTGTTTGTGCAACAGACATTCTCTGTTCAAGAAGCTCCAGAAGCTGATCATCGAAAAGGTCTATTTGAGCTCTCAACTCCTCTAAAGTATCTAAAAATTGTTCATTATTAGAAATCTGATCTCTTAGAACAATCTTACATAAAAGAGATTTTAGCTCCATGGGGGTTACCTGCTGCTCTCTATCACTTAGTGCCTCTTTAGGATTTACATGTGTCTCAATCATAAGGCCATCGTAGTTAAGGTCCATTGCCTTTTGCGAGAGCTCTAAAAGATAATCTCTCTTACCTCCAATGTGACTGGGGTCGCATATTAGAGGAATCTCGGGGATTGCCCTTTTTAACTCGATTGGTAAAAGCCATTTTGGCTGATTTCTATAGACAGTATGTTCGTATGTGCTAAATCCCCTATGGATAGCCGCAATATTTTCAATCCCGGCCTTGGCAACTCTCTCTACAGCTCCAATCCATAAATTGAGGTCGGGGTTAACCGGATTTTTTATCATAACAGCACATTCGGCTCCTCGTAAGGAGTCGGAAATATCTTGCATTGCAAAAGGGTTTGCAGATGTTCTTGCCCCAATCCAAAGCACATCTATTCCAAATTTTAATGCCTCATTAACATGAAAAGAGTTTGCCACCTCGGTAGCCACCGGAAGACCAGTAACTCGTTTGACATTTCTAAGCCAGTTGAGACCCTCTCTCCCTACTCCCTCGAAAGAGTTTGGGCGAGTTCTAGGTTTCCATATACCTGCCCTAAAAATGTCTACTCTACCAAGTTTTGCGAGTTGAATAGCCGTCTCTGCAAGCTGCTCCTCAGTTTCGGCACTGCATGGGCCGCATATTAAGAGTGGGCGTCCTTTGTATGCACTCCATTGGTTGATTGTGTTAATCCCTTTCATTTTTTACTTTTTATAGTCGAGTATTTTTTTTATTCTGTTGGATGTATCTATGAGGCAGGCTAATTTATGAGTATTATTTTCTAGTATTGCCTCTTTAAATTTTTGTATTTTAGCTACATAACAATCTATAGCTTCGCAAATAAACTCTCGGTTCTGAAGAAGAATAGGTGTCCATGTTTTAGAGCTGCTTGCGGATAGTCTGACAGTTGAATCAAAACCTCCGGCAGCTAGTGTTAAAATACTCTTTTCACTCTCCTCTTTATCCAATACACTCAAGGCAAGAGAAAAAGAGGTTATGTGAGATAGATGAGATACATAGGCAACGTGTAAATCATGAGTAAAAGAGTCCATTTCACAAATTTTCATTCCAAGCGAGTTTAGTATAGTTTTTATGGTGAGGAGGGCATGTGCAGAGCTCTCGTGTGAATCGCAAATTATTGCATTCTTACCAAAAAAAAGATCATTTACAGCAGATTGTGGACCTGAATTCTCTGTGCCGGCAATTGGATGAAGCGCCACAAAATGGCGTCTAAATGAGTGATTTTTAACAGAAAAGCATATGGATGACTTGGTAGAACCCATATCGGCAACATATTTATCTGTTCCTAATTTGTTGGCTAATTCAGAGATTTTGTCCAGAATTGAAGGGAGAGTTTTTTCTATTGTGTCTACCGGATAACATAAAAATATTATATCTGATTTTTCCAGTGCTTCATTAATAGATAAAACTTCATCGGCCAAACCAGATTCCAAAGCATATGAAGAGTGCCGGCTGTTTGAATCTACACAAATAATGTGAGAGGCGAGTTCTCTTTTTTTGAGTGATAATGCCAGTGAGCCTCCTATAAGACCCATTCCGGCAATACAGATGGTGCTCTTCTTATCAATCATGACTTAACTCTTTTTAAAGCCTCCTCCAGCAGATTTTCATTGGCACAAAGAGAGACTCTTATGTAATTACTGCCCTGTTCCCCAAAAGTTATCCCGGGAGTTACCAATATATGCTTTTTGTAAAGTAGCAGATTCGCCATATCTTGTCCATTTTGATAACAATCTGGAACTTTTGCCCATAGAAACATGCCTGCCTGCTCTAGATTGAACGAACAGTCTAGTACATATAGAAGCTCCTCTGCAATTGATCTTCTTTTTGTATACTCCTGATTAATATATCTATACCATTCATCTCCAAGGGTTAAAGCATGCGCAGCAGCCATTTGCACCGGTTTAAACATGCCGGAATCTATATTACTCTTAGCTTTCATTATCTCTTTTATATACTCTTTGTGTCCTGCCACCATACCGATTCTCCATCCTGACATATTATGTGATTTACTGATAGAGTTAAGCTCAAGGGCAACTGATGATGCTCCCGGTATGCTTAAGATGCTTATGTGGTCTTGATTTAAAATAAAACTATATGGATTATCACTACATATAAGTATATTATTTTTTTGTCCGAATGATATAAGTTGTTCATATACTTCTCTACTTGCCCTCTGCCCTGTTGGCATATTAGGATAATTTATCCACATCAATTTAACTTTTGATAAATCAATTGTTTGGAGTTGCGAAAGATTTGGATACCAGTTGTTTTCGGGGGTAAGATTATATTTTATTACTTCTCCCCCAATCAAACGGGTGATTGCTGAGTATGCAGGATAACCGGGGTCGGGAACAAGAACTTGTTCTCCCGGGTTTACAAAAGCCATACTGATGTGCATTATGCCCTCTTTTGATCCCATAAGCGGTAGAATCTCGTTATTAGGATCTAAGTGAGTATCAAAATATGATTTATACCATGCAGAGAAAGCCTCTCTTAGCTCTTTAAGACCTGAGTAGCTTTGATAACCATGGTTGTTTGTATTACATGCACAGGACTCTAGTACTTTTATTGCCGAATGGGATGGTGGAAGATCGGGATTTCCAATACCTAAATTAATGATGTTAACTCCTGACTCTCTCATAATTTCTACCTCTCTCAGCTTTTGAGAAAAGTAGTATTCGCTAACTTCGGATACCCTATTTGAACACTTGACAATTGGCTTTCCGTTAATTGCAGATTTTTCCATATTCCGGTTTTATAAAAAAAAGCAGAGGCCCCGAATCGGGGCCTCTGCTTTTATCATTTTTTAATTTTAATTAACTAATTTTTGACATAACACATCCAGCCCCTTTTATTTGAAAAGAAGTAATAAAAAAAGAAGTAAAATGTGTTAGAAAATAACATGTGTGCAGTTCCATTATCTGTAATGCAAATGTAGAATTTTTTTTTTAAAAAAGCAATTTACGATAAAAAAACCCGGTAAATTTCTTTACCGGGTTTGGGTGGAAGATGGGATTCGAACCCACGACCTCAAGTGCCACAAACTTGCGCTCTAACCGACTGAGCTACGACCACCATGTATGGGGATGCAAAATTAAGAATAAATTTTTTATTTCCAACAATTATTTAATATAAAATTTAATTTCAATTTGTTATGATATTCTTACATATTAATAGTAATAAATTCGATGGAAATACCTATTTTTGCGGCCTGAAAATTGTAACACTGGTTCATAGTTAGGAATTTAAAAAAACTATATAAGAAATTATGGCTCGCGAAATTAAATTTTCTCTGATTTACAGAGACATGTGGCAATCATCGGGAAAGTATGTTCCTATGGTTCACCAGCTAAAAGAGATTGCACCGGTAATTATTGACATTGGATGCTTCGACCGTGTTGAGACCAATGGAGGTGCATTTGAACAGGTAAATCTTCTTTTTGGAGAGAATCCTAATAAAGCTGTGCGTGAATGGACTGCTCCTTTTAATAAGGTTGGAATACAGACGCATATGCTTGAGCGCGGATTAAATGCTCTTAGAATGAACCCGGTTCCGGCAGACGTACGTGAGCTGATGTATAAAGTTAAAGCAAAACAGGGTACAAATATCTCCAGATCTTTCTGTGGATTAAATGATCCGAGAAACCTTGAATTGTCTGTTAAGTATGCAAAATCGGGAGGGATGATCTCTCAAGTTGCGCTAAGCATAACTTCATCTCCGGTACATACAGTTGAGTATTATATGGGACTGGTTGACAAAGTTGTAGAGTTTGGGTGTGATGAAATTTGTCTGAAAGATATGGCAGGAATTGGAAGACCTGCTTTCCTTGGAAGATTGGTAAAGTCCATAAAAGATAAGTATCCCAATATGCCTGTTGAGTATCATGGTCATTCAGGTCCGGGATTCTCTGTAGCTTCTATGTTGGAAGTTGCAAGGGCAGGTGCCGACTATGTGGACGTTGCAATGGAGCCGCTATCATGGGGAATGGTTCATCCGGATGTTATTACCATTCATGCTATGCTAAAAGATGCAGGGTTCCTTGTTAAAGACATTAATATGGATGCTTATATGGAGGCCAGAAGATTAACTCAGAGCTTTATGGACGACTATCTGGGTTATTTTATAGACCCGGGTAATAGCAAGATGTCTTCTTTACTTGTTGGCTGTGGTTTGCCGGGAGGAATGATGGGTTCTATGATGGCAGACTTGAAAGGTTTCCACGGAGCAATCAACTCTTCTTTAAGAAATCAAGGAAAAAAAGAGTTGCAGCTTAACGAACTTGTAGTAATGTTGTTTCAAGAGGTTGAGTATGTATGGCCAAAAATGGGATACCCTCCATTGGTAACTCCATTCAGCCAATATGTTAAAAATATTGCATTGATGAATCTGATGCATACTCTTAAAGGAGAGCCAAGGTGGACAACCATAGATAAGGATACTTGGAATATGATTCTTGGAAAGACCGGGAAATTACCTGGCGAATTAGCACCTGAGCTGGTTCAACTTGCAAAGGATAAAGGTCTGGAATTTTATGATGGAAATCCACAAGATGCATTTCCTAATGAGCTTGACAAGTTCAAGAAAGAGATGATTGAGAATAATTGGGAATTTGGAGAAGATGATGAGGAGTTGTTCGAGTTTGCAATGCATGAAAGACAGTATCGCGATTACAAGAGTGGTGTTGCTAAGCAAAGATTCGAACAAGAGCTTGAGGCAGCTAAAGCAAAGGCGGGAGCACCGATTGTAGTGACAAGACCTGTAGTTGAGATGCCTAAGATTGATGTAGATAAAATACTTGAGAAGTATCCCAATGCAAAACCTGTACAGTCTCCTGTAAAGGGTCAACTTATTTGGCAATACGATATGGCAGATAAGTCATCTGCTCCGAATTTGGGAGAAAAAGTTGATGAAAACACTCCAATGTGCTTTGTTCAGGCATTTTACGGTATTGAGCTAGTAAAGCCTTCAATAACCGGTAAAATTGTAGAAATCTGTGCAAAACATGGTGAGACCATACAAAAAGGAGAGATAATAGCATTTGTTGAGTAGTCTCAAGACTATTTAAAGAAAAGAGCGTCCGAATTTAAATTCGGGCGCTCTCTTTTTGTGACCTCGGAGGGATTCAAACCCCCGACCTTCAGAACCGGAATCTGACGTTCTATTCAGCTGAACTACGAGGCCATTTGCTATACACAAGCGGACAAAGATAGATATTTTAGTATTCATGAAAAAATGTATCTTTGTCTCCACATAAATTAAAAAATCTATGAAAGCATACGTATTTCCCGGACAGGGTGCACAATACAGCGGAATGGGCAAAGATCTCTATAATAATTTTGTTCAAGCCAAAGAGATGTTTGAAAAGGCAAATGATATTTTGGGATTCAAGATTACTGAGATAATGTTCAACGGAAGTGACGATGAGTTGAAGCAGACAAAAGTAACTCAACCGGCTATCTTTCTTCACTCCGTAATCCTATCTGCATGCCAAGAGGAGTTTACTCCTCATATGGCAGCAGGTCACTCTTTAGGAGAGTTTAGCGCATTGACGGCAACAGGTGCAATGAATTTTGATGATGGGCTTAAACTGGTTTATGCAAGAGCTCTAGCTATGCAAAAAGCGTGTGAGATAAAACCCTCTACAATGGCTGCTGTTCTGGGAGCAGAGGATAATTTGGTAGAGGAGATATGCTCTTCTGTTGAAGGCGTTGTTGTTGCTGCTAACTATAACTGTGCAAGACAATTGGTAATTTCTGGAGAGATTGAAGCAGTAACTAAGGCTTGTGAAAAACTTAAGGAGGCAGGAGCCAAAAGAGCATTGATTCTACCTGTAGGTGGAGCTTTCCATTCGCCATTGATGGAGCCGGCCAGAATGGAGTTGGCTAAAGCAATAGAATTAACACCGTTTAATAAACCTGTCTGCCCGATATACCAAAATGTAGACGCTATGCCTCACACAGATCCTTCAGTAATTAAGGGTAATCTGATAACTCAGCTAACTGCACCGGTAAGATGGAGGCAAATAATGGAAAATATGTGGAGAGACGGTGCAAGAGAGTTCATTGAGTTAGGTCCAGGAAGTGTTCTTCAGGGATTAATTAAGAAAACCCTTCCTGAAAGCATTACTTTGGGTAAGCAGTAATATCTTAATGAATTAACAAATATATTACCGGTTATTTGAAATATATTCAAATAACTTGATTACATCTTTATTATTGGAGAACCTTATATTATTTTCTCTTATGAAGTTCTCTATTTGTACCTTTTTGTTCCCAAATAGTTTTTCTAGATTTTTTCTTGTTGCAGGAGTTAATTTGCTGCCTTTAAGCAGATAGAGGTTTTCTGTGTAGTCATATCTTATACTACTAGTTCCAACTATTTTTTCAATTTTACTATCTACCTCAACCGAGGCCATTTTTGAAATAGATGCCACCTCATTGGTTCCTCCGTATGCTCCCTCTACCCTCTCTTGGCCTATCTTCATTATTCTGGCTATACCCAGAGATACCTCTCCATTGGTCTCTAGAACCTCTACATAGATGTTGTTTATTTTTCTAAAAAATTGGTTGCCGGCACTCACAACATCTACAGATTTTTCTGCATCTATAGCGATTGTATCACCGCTCTCGGAAATTATTCTTAATGACTGCCCTATTGTACTTATATTGAGCTTTCCTGTATACATCGTTCCATCGTTCATTCTAACTCTGGCATCTTTAAAATTGTCGAATACGAAAATTTTTTGTCTGAAGAAGTCTCCCTCGGCAATTTTACCATCTGTTATTTTTACAACACCGCTTTGAGCCATAACTGTTGTAAACAGTAATGATGTGACAATAATTAGAATACAATTTTTCATCTTTTATTCATATTTTTACTTAGGTATAAAATTAGTGAATTTACTTTTAAGATTTAATAAAATTTTGTATTTTTGGCATACAATTAATAATATGCCTAATTACTATCAAATAACTAAAGAGATTGAGATAGAGACAGAGTGGAATTGGTTCCCGATGGGAACCTGTTTCAGCTTCTGCAGTCGGCAGAATAGTAGTGTAATAAAAACCTGATAGCATCTCCGCAGGATATTTTTTGCGGGATGTTCTTTTTTTGTATTAATAACAAACATTCAATAAGTACTAATTACTAACATAAAAGCTATGGCAAAAGAAAAAAAATTTATTACCTGTGATGGTAATTACGCCGCAGCACATGTTGCATACATGTTTAGCGAACTAGCAGCCATATATCCTATTACTCCATCGTCTACCATGGCGGAGTATGTTGATGAGTGGTCTGCTTTTGGCAGAAAGAATCTATTTGGTGAGCCGGTAAAAGTTGTTGAGATGCAGAGCGAGGGAGGTGCAGCCGGGGCACTTCATGGAGCACTCCAGGCAGGTGTACTTGCAACAACATTTACTGCATCGCAAGGGCTTCTCCTTATGATCCCGAATATGTACAAAATTGCAGGAGAGTTGCTTCCAACAGTATTCCATGTGTCTGCCAGAACACTCGCTTCGCAGGCTCTCTCTATATTCGGAGACCACTCAGACGTAATGTCGGCAAGGCAGACAGGATTCGCACTGCTTGCATCTGGCGGAGTTCAGGAGGCGCTGGATTTAGGAGCCGTTGCACACCTGTCTACTCTCAAATCCAGAGTACCATTCCTTCACTTCTTTGATGGATTCAGAACATCTCACGAGATTCAGAAAATAGAAGATCTGGATCATGATAAAATCAAAGAGATGTTGAGTGAAAAGTCTCTTTCTTCTTTCAGAAACAGAGCTTTGAATCCAAATAAGCCGGTTACAAGAGGAACAGCACAGAATCCAGATGTGTTCTTCCAGGCAAGAGAGGCGTCTAACCCTTATTACGTTGCTGTACCGGACATTGTAGCCAGATACATGGGAGAGATTAGCGAACTTACAGGAAGACACTATTTGCCGTTTGATTTCTACGGGCATCCTGAGGCCGAGAACATTATTATCGCGATGGGATCGGTGTGTGAAACTATTCGTGAAGTGGTTGATGTATTAGTTGATAAAGGAGAAAAAGTTGGTGTACTGACGGTAAGACTATACAGGCCATTCTCTGCAAAATACTTCTTTAGGGTACTCCCTAAGAGTGTTAAGAGAATAGCTGTTCTTGACAGAACTAAGGAGCCGGGCGCAGTAGGAGAACCACTATATGTTGATGTAAAATCGACAATAGCAGAGAGAGGTGGAAAAATGCCTCTTATTGTTGGAGGAAGATATGGTCTATCATCAAAAGACACTACTCCGGCTCAGATCTTCTCTGTATTTGACAATTTGAATATGAAAGAGCCAAAGAATGGCTTTACAATAGGCATTGTAGACGATGTGACCTTTAAGTCTTTGCCGATAAAAGAGGAGATAAATGTTTCTAAGAAAGGGGTTGTAGAGTGCAAATTCTACGGATTGGGTTCTGATGGAACAGTAGGAGCGAATAAAAATACAATAAAAATTATTGGAGAGACCACGCCAAAATATGTTCAGGCATACTTCGATTACGACTCAAAAAAATCGGGTGGTTATACCTGTTCCCACTTAAGATTCGGAGATACCCAAATAACTTCGCCATACCTTGTTTCTAATCCTGATTTTGTGGCTTGCCATGTAACTACGTATCTTACAAAGTATGATGTTTTAAAGGGCATAAAAAAAGGAGGAACGCTTTTACTTAATACACTTTGGGATGAGAAAGAGACTATTGAGAAACTCCCTGATTTTGTAAAGGCCACGATAGCAAAAAAAGAGTTAAAGTTATTCATTATCAATGCTACTCAGATTGCAGAAGAGATAGGATTAGGTAATAGAACCAATACAATACTCCAGTCTGCTTTCTTTAAGATTGCAAACATCATCCCTTACGAGCAGGCTGTAGAGGAGATGAAAGATGCCGCTAAGAAATCTTACGGCAGAAAGGGAGATAAAATTCTCCAGATGAACTATGATGCTATCGACCGCGGAGCAGACTACGTTAAGGTTAATGTGCCATGCGAATGGAAAAATATTACAGCAAAGTTCCGTCCTTCTACATTTGACAGACTTGCTCCGGACTGGGTAAGAAATGTTGCAGACGTTGTTAACTCTCAAGCCGGGAATGATCTTCCTGTGAGTGCATTCCTAAATCTTGAGGATGGAACTATTCCTGCAGGAACATCGGCTTACGAGAAAAGAGGTATTGCAACACATATACCTGAGTGGCAATCGGAAAATTGCATACAATGTAATCAGTGTGCATACGTTTGTCCTCACGCTGCCATAAGACCATTCCTAATGAATGAAGAGGAGCAGCAGAAAGCCCCTGCCGGTGTTAAAAAAATAAAAGGAAACGGCCCTTTCAAAGAGTATAGCTTTACTATTCAGGTAACTCCGATGGATTGTACAGGTTGCGGAAACTGTGCCGATGTGTGTCCTGCCAAAACAAAAGCTTTAGTAATGAAGCCATTTGAAACACAGGTTCACGAACAGCCAAACTTCGATTATCTACACTCAGTTGTTGGCTATAAAGATAATATTCAACCTAAAGAGCAGAACCTAAAGAATCTTCAGTTTGCTCAACCTCTGTTTGAGTTCTCGGGAGCTTGCGCCGGTTGTGGAGAGACTCCATATATTAAGGCGGTAACTCAGTTATACGGCGATAGAATGATGATTGCAAATGCCACCGGTTGCTCTTCTATTTTTGGTGGTTCATTCCCTTCTTCTCCATATACAACAAATAAAGATGGAAAGGGTCCGTCATGGGCTAACTCGCTGTTTGAAGATAATGCCGAATATGGACTGGGGATGCAAATGGGCTCGGAAAGAGTTAGAGACAGAGTTGCCAAACTAATGACAGATGGATTGGAGTGCAAAACCTGTACGGCAGAGATGAAGGTTCTGTTTGGAGAGTGGTTAACAAATCGTGAAAATCCGGAGGCATCAAGGGAGATTGCGGATAAACTTATCCCTCTCATCTCTGAGTGCAGCTGCGAAATCTGCAAAGAGCTCACAGTTCTTAAAGACTATTTTGTTAAGAGGTCTCAATGGATTTTTGGAGGTGATGGTTGGGCATATGATATTGGATATGGTGGTTTAGATCACGTTCTTGCATCTGGAAATAACGTAAATGTTCTAGTTCTGGATACTGAGGTATACTCTAATACCGGAGGACAATCTTCTAAATCTACTCCTGTTGGAGCCGTAGCTAAATTTGCCACCTCTGGTAAAAAAATCAGGAAAAAAGATCTTGGAATGATGGCTATGAGTTATGGTTATGTTTATGTTGCACAGGTTGCAATGGGAGCAAACCAGGCTCAACTCTTCAAAGTTTTGAAAGAGGCAGAATCTTACGATGGACCTTCTCTGATAATTGCCTATGCTCCATGTATCAGCCACGGATTAAAGAGTGGAATGGGTGCAACTCAAAGAGAGGAGAAACTGGCCGTTGAATGCGGATATTGGCAACTATATCGCTACAACCCATTACTTGAGAACGAAGGAAAGAATCCATTCATCCTCGATAGTAAAGAGCCGGATTGGAGTAAGTTCCAAGAGTTTTTAAATGGTGAGGTGAGGTACACATCTCTAAGAGAGACTTTCCCTGGTGAAGCAGAGGAGTTGTTCAAACTAACAGAAGAGTTTGCAAAGTGGAGGTATAACTCTTATAAGAGACTTGCTTCGCAATAATTGCTAACTTAATATTAAAGAAAGAGTCCACCTAATAAACCAGGTGGACTCTCTTTTTTAAACTACTTCTATTTTATGGTTTCTAAAACCATGTCTGTTATGTACTTCTCTCTCTCAGAGGTTCTATCCATAATCTCCTGTGCCTCTTTGATAAGTAAATGGGCCTTCTCTCTATCTTTAAGGTCTACTGAGTTGATTCTAACATTCATATAAGCCCCAAAGACTGCCGATCTGATAGCAAGGGCACCAACTCCGGCATCGGAGACAGAGTTTGGATTACCCTCTTTTACCATTGCTTCAATAAGATCAAGAGCGCTATAAGCAACCTTCATTGTTCTTAGTGGAATCTCTGTAGCGTAAAGTGTTGCCTCCTGGATTGCCCTACTTCTTGCCTCCTTATCTTTTTCACTCTCTTTTGGAAGTGAGAAAGCATCCATAATTCTCTTGAATGAGTTTGTGTCTTCGTCTACCAAATACATAAGCTCATTCATAATGGCTACTCCGCTCTCTGCGTATTTTGAAAAATAGTCCCATTTATGGTCCCATCCGGCTTTGTGTGATGATAGATTTGCAACCATTACACCTAGAGCCGTTCCCAGTGATGCCATATATGCAGATACCGATCCTCCACCAGGAGCTGGAGATTCGCTGGCTGTTTCGTTTACAAACCCTTTGCAGGTCATGTCTATTAGTCTATTTGTGCTGCTATCTTCTATAAGATACTCTATCACTCTCTCCTGAGGGTGGAAAGGTTTAAGATCGTCTAACCCCATCGACTTGACAGCGATTTTTATTATTTCATCCTCCGAAATTCCTGCAGACCGTTGTTGTTTAGCCAGATAGTACTTCCCGGCATCTATTAATACTCTTTTTGGAATAAGTCCCACAATCTCACTCCCAGTTACTCTGATTCCTCTTGCCGCAGCTTTTGCCACAACCTCATCGAAAGCAATATGCACTGGGGTTACATTAATATCTGTAACATTCATAGAGACTTGTGCTATTCCATACTCTTCTATAAACCAACCGATTGCCTTACATCCTTTTAGCGTTCCCGGTACCCATACATCGTTACCGTCTGAGTCTTTAACAACTTTTCCTGTGATAGAATTTCCCTCCCTAAGTTTTCTACCCTTCTCTCTTACATCGAACGCTATAGCATTTGCTCTCCTTGTGGATGTTGTGTTTAAGTTGAAGTTAACCGCTATTAGAAAATCTCTTGCACCTATAGCTGTTGCGCCTGTTTTTTCTACTTCGGAAGAGAAGATTGAAGGCCCAAAATCGGGCTTCCATTCCGGAGAGGAGAGTCTCTTCTTTAGCCCCTCGTACTCTCCGGCTCTACAATTAGCAAGATTTTTTCTCTCGGGTTTAAATGCTGCGTTCTCATAACAGTACACAGGTATACCTAATTCGCTCCCTACTCTTTGAGCCAGTTTACGTGCGTATTCTGCAGTCTCTTCCATGCTCACGCCGGAGATTGGTATTAATGGACACACGTCTGTGGCCCCCATCCTTGGATGCTCTCCATGGTGGTTTCTCATATCTATCAACTGAGAGGCCCTCTTTATAGCCAAAAAAGCTGCCTCCATAACACTTTCGGGATCTCCTACGAATGTTACAACAGTTCTGTTAGTAGCTACTCCGGGGTCTACATTTAACAAGCTTACTCCCTTAACACTCTCAATCTCATCTGTTATATGCTTAATAATCTGCATATCGCGCCCCTCACTGAAATTGGGAACACACTCAATAATTTTTTTTATCATCTTAATATTTATTGTTTACTTATTTTGCAAAATAACTCCACTTGGCATTAACTCTCTTAGTTTATCAATCTCTATATTAAAGTAATGGTAAGCAAACAGATTTTTTGGTTTAATTAATTTTACTGCCTCAATGAACATCTCATCACTCATAGTGTATGGAAGATTCTTAGGTATAAAAGCAATATCGATAGGGCCAATATTATTCATCTCCGGGATAATCTCTGTATCTCCGGCAATATACACTTTGTATCCATCAAAGTCTAAAATGTATCCGTTCCCTTCGCCTTTTGAGTGGAATGGAAGGCCATCCTCTCTAAGATTAATAATATTGTACGCATATACTGCATCTATTTTAAGCCCATTGTAGATATAAAACTCTCCCGGAGAGACAGCATTCGCCTTTGTTATTTCGCTTTTGCAACCATGGCTCGTAACGAATTCAGTAGTGTCTGTAACAATATGCTTTAAGGCTTCTTGGTCTAAGTGATCGTAATGGTGGTGAGTTAATAATACCAGATGAGCTTCGGGCATGACTGAGTAGTCGGCAACACTACTATAAGGGTCTACATATATGTTTGTTTCATTCCACTTAATATAAAGTGAAGCGTGTCCCAAAAGGGTGATATCAATCTCTCCTAAAGGAGTTAAAAACTTATACATATTCTTTTGGTTTTATAGATTAGTTCTTGTTAAAAAAATTTACCTCTTCACCTTTAAGGATTAAGGTGTCTACTAAAGGAAAAGATAGTGCATAAGGTATAAATTCATAAGATGGAATAGGTTTGGTAATGATTATATCGGCCGATTTACCTACAGTAATACTTCCATGGCTTTCCGACACACCCATCGCAAAAGCTCCATTTATGGTGGCAGCATTTATTACCTCCTCAGGAGTAAGTTTCATCTTTAATGTTGCCAGGGACATCATAAACTTCATGTCGCCTGACGGTGATGATCCGGGGTTATAGTTGGTTGCAAGAGCGATTGGCAAGCCATACTCTATCATTCTTCTTGCCGGAGCATAATCCATCTCAAGGAAGAATGTTGAGCCGGGTAGAAGTGTTGCAATTGTTCCGGCATCTTTAAGGGCTTTAAACTCATCCTCTGAAGTAAATTCTAAATGATCGGCCGATATCGCATTATACTTGGAGGCAACTTGCACACCCCCCGAAAAACTCATCTGATTTGCATGAATTTTTGCTCGTAACCCGTACTTGATACCGGCATTAAAAATTCTGTCGGTATCTTCTACCGTGAAAAAGCCCTCCTCTGTAAAAACGTCTATGTATTCAGCGAGATCTTCGGTAGCGATAATTGGAATCATAGTATGAATTATCTCATTTACATACTCTTCTCTACTACCTTTGTATCTTGAGGGTATTGCATGAGCGCCTAGGAATGTGTTCTTTACAGTAAGGGGGGTACTCTCTCCCACTCTTTTTGCCACCCTTAAAATCTTTAATTCATCTTCGAGTGTTAGCCCATATCCGCTTTTTATCTCTACCGCACCCGTACCAAAACTCATTATCTCATGCGCTCTCTCCAGAGTCTGTTCAAGCAAAGACTCCTCGGATGTTCTATGCAGTAGGTCTACAGAGTTAAGTATACCACCTCCTCTGGCAGCAATCTCCTGATATGAAAGACCTTTAATTTTATGAATGTACTCCATCTCTCTACTTCCGGCATACACTAAATGTGTATGAGAGTCGCAAAAAGCAGGTAGAACCATTTTTCCTTTTGCGTCAATAATACGGTGTACATTTGTATAGTGCTCCTCTCCAAGCTCTTCCATTGATCCAAATCCCCAAATTAATCTATCTTCAATAATCAGATATGCATTTTCAAGACATTGAAGATGTGACATTTGAGAACCACAAAGAGGAGTCTCTCTTTTTTGAGTGTCTATTTGTAGAATTTTATTAATATTCTTAATTAATATCCTTCTCATTTGTTTTATCTTGAATAGTAGTTATTTATAAACGCAATTGAGGAGGCAATGTGTGTATACATTACTTCATCTTCTTCTATAAACGGCACATACCTTCTGTATGATTGTATAAGCTCTTCTATAGTTGTTGATGATTTAAGAGGCCTTCTGAACTCAATTGCCTGAGCTGAATTCATAAGTTCTATTGCCAGAATCTTCTCCAGGTTACGAACAACAAGCAAACATTTGGTGGCGGCATTTGCTCCCATACTAACGTGGTCTTCTTGGCCTTGAGAGGAGTCTATTGTATCTGTACATGCAGGTACGGCTAATTGTTTGTTTTGGCTAACAACAGATGCCTGGGAGTATTGAGGTATCATAAAGCCCGAGTTAAGCCCGGGGTGGGCAACTAAAAATGATGGAAGCCCTCTTCTTCCGGATATAAGCTGATATGTTCTTCTCTCGGAAATACTCCCCAATTCTGCCAGAGAGATTGAAAGAAGGTCTAATGCAATTGCTAATGGTTGGCCATGAAAGTTCCCGGCAGAGACAATCAAGTCTTCATCGGGAAGTATGGTGGGATTATCGGTAGCGCTGTTTAGTTCTGTTTCAAAAACCTCTTTTGCATACCTGATTGCATCTTTTGACGCACCATGCACCTGAGGAACACATCTGAATGAATATGGGTCTTGAACGTGCGATTTTTTACTCTTGATTATCTCGCTGCCCTCAAGGAGGGATCTAATGTTAAATGCCGTTTCTAGCTGCCCTTTATGCGGCCTTACTCTATGTACAGAGTCGATAAAAGGTTCAATCCTACCGTCGAAAGCGTCTATTGACATAGCCGCTATAAGATCGGCAAAAGAGGATAATTCAGATGCCTTAATAATTGACCATATGCTGTATGCCAGCATAAACTGTGTTCCGTTTAAAAGGGCCAAGCCCTCTTTTGATGCCAATTCCAGAGATTTCCAACCATTTTCTATATTTACCACTTCGGCAGGTAATCTTTTACCTTTATACCAAACCTCACCTTTACCAATTAGAGGTAAACACATGTTAGCCAAAGGTGCTAAATCTCCCGACGCACCCAACGAACCCTGAGTATAAACAACAGGAATAATATCTCTGTTGAACATCTCTACCAACCTCTCGACTGTCTCAAGTTTAACACCGGAGTAACCGTAAGATAATGATTTTACCTTTAGTGCAAGCATCAGTTTTACTATCTCATGCGGCACTTCATCTCCGGTACCGCAAGCATGAGACATCACTAGATTTGTTTGAAGACGGGATAGTTGATCGGGATTGATAGTAACGTTACAGAGCGATCCAAATCCGGTAGTTATTCCGTAGATAGGTTCGGATGCTTTCTCCATTTTAGAGTCTAAATACTCTCTGCACTTAATTATTTTACCCTTTGCCTCATCTGTAAGAACCAGCTTACACTCTTTATTAAGTAAAACTTTTACATCATCTATTGAATTCCACTTTGAACTTATATGAAAATACTCCATTACTGCTAATATATTATTTATTATTGTCCTGATTTTTTTACAAATATAAACAAAAAGGGCTCAGAGTAAAAAGAAATCAATTTTCTTATATTTGCAAAAACCTTACTTAAATTGAATATAGTACTGATAATTGGAGCTTTTATGTCGGTTATGCTCTCCGTAATGTTATTAACGAAGAGGATGCGTTTATTATCTGATATTTTGCTCTCTATCTATCTCATTATATCTGCAATCATTCTGGTCCTGGCATTTTTTGAAATTGAGAACAGGGCTTCTGATTACGCACTTCCGTCTCTTATTAACTCCTCTACCCCATTTGTTCTTCTTTTAGGGCCAATGCTGTGGATGTACGTTAGATCTTTAGTAAAAAAAGAGTTTAAGCTACAGCTTTCATACCTTTTTATGCTGTTACCCTTTCTTTTTGTATCTACATTACTTTTCGAAAGCAACTATTCATCGCCCGATGAGATAAGAATTGCTCTGGACAGGAGTGAGTCTTTTAAGTCGGGTTACCAGTTTCCGGTAATTGTTGTGCTTATTGCTCTTTCAAATTTTGGTTATGCTTTATGGGCTCTCATTGATTTAAAAAAATTTTGTAGAAAAATTAAGGGCTACTTCTCGCAATTAGAAGACATTGACCTAAGGTGGCTAAGTTTTATTATCACCCTATCGCTAATCTGCCATACTGCTATAAGCCTCCTATACACTTTAGATGCAATCTTTCATCTTATGAGCTATAACACTCTTCAAACTATTGGATTTAGTATAGCATCTACTTTTGTTATAGTTATCGGGTTTTTTGGTTTAAGAGAGGGCGATCTTTTTGCTTCTAAAAGGAGAGACCCCCAATTTGAAGTAATGAATGATCCAACAAAAGATAATTCAAAAAGGCAATCTGAACTTACAGATGAGGAGGAGTTGTTTATAAAGGAGTTTATCAATTTTATGGAGAGAGACAAACCATTTCTGGATCCAGACCTTACGTTGAGTAAGCTGGCAGAGAAGCGTAGTGTCTCAGCAGAGTATCTTTCTCATATTTTGAATAACCGCCTCAACTCAAATTTCTATGATCTCATTAACAGGTACAGGGTAGATGAATTTAAAAGATTATGTAAAGAACCGACAAGACGAAATCATACAATAATTGCCATTGCATACGACAGCGGGTTTAATTCTAAAGCAACTTTCAACAGAGTATTCAAAAATGTTACCGGGTTTACTCCTAGTGTATACTACAGAGAGTGTTGCACTTAAAGAGCGGTCTCATGTAATTTGAGACCTATATTTTAATTGAAAATGGTTTTGTGATACTTGCCAAATGGATATTGAGACCCTTGGTGCCCCATTGGAAGTTTTCTTTGCATCAAAAAAAAGATGAAAACAGCTTTAATCTACGCGACAAATCATGGCACCACAGAAAAGGTTGCAAACATGATTTCAAAATCTTTAGATGGAGATATTAAATTATTCAATTTAAAAAACACAACACCACAAGACCTCTCAAGTTATGATAGTATAATTATTGGTGGGTCTATTCATGCCGGTAAAATTCAAAAAAAGGTAGAGGAGTTCTGTAATAAAAACATTGCAATACTGCTACAAAAAAGGGTAGCCCTGTTTATTTGTGCAATGAATGTTCCGGAGTATCAAAAGGAGCTTTCAGATGCATTCCCCAAATTATTATTTAATCATGCTATTGCAAAAAAGGTTGCCGGAGGTGAGTTTCTGTTTGAAAATATGAATTTTATTGAAAAGATGATTGTTAAAGGAATTACTGGAGTTAAAGAGAGCGTTTACAAAATTGATGAAGAGTCTGTTGCAGATCTATGCAGTGCATTAAAGAGCTGAAAAATAAAAGAGGGCGACTAAAACTAAAGTCGCCCTCTTACTTAATTTAATTTGCCTCACAAACTAGTTGTTTGCATATCCCGGATTTTGCTGTTGAGCAATTTTTGGATTTGCCTCTATCTCATTTTGAGGTATTGGTAGAATAGCCTTGAAGAAAGTTCTGTTAATAATCTTCTCTCTGTTAGTAATCACTACTGCAGGGAAGATGAAGTCGTCGTTATACTCTATAGTTTTGTTCCAACGTAACATGTCGAAATACCTGTGACCCTCTGCGAAAAGCTCCTTACTTCTTTCGTCTTCAATCATACTCATAGTTATGTTAGCAGATGTTGCAGCTGCCAAACCGGGAGCTCTTTTACGGATAGCATTTAGGTAGTTTGCAGCTTTGGTTTTATCCGGAGTAGGTAAGTTAAGAGCGGCTTCGGCTGCCATTAGATAAACCTCTGATAATCTGATTACTTTAATGTTTGTAGCCGATGCAACACCTTTGTCGCCTGTCATTCCATGACCGCCTACATACTTCATACAAGCTCCAAAGCGGGTTGTAGATGATTCATCGTAGTCCATTATAGCTTTACGAATATCTGTAGGATCTTGATTTAATCTTGCCAGGAAGTAGTCACTTGCCATAAACCATCCCAATGCTCCGGTTACTTTATTACGGCGAAGTAGATAGTAGCCCAGAGATCCGGTTCCAAGGTTAGCCTCGGATGTATACACTCCCAGTTCAAAAATTGATTCAGTTGAGAAAGGAGTTGCCCATGAGGTTATCCAGTTGGTGTTGGTGTAAAGAACGTAAACATTACTTGTAATAACCTCTTCTGCAGCTGTTAAAGCATCGGCAAATCTGTTCATATGGAGGTAAACTCTTGCAAGAATAGATTTGTTACCGTAATAGTTTAGAAAACCGTTTTGTTTTGTTTTAGGCAGTATTGGAGCGGCATCGTTCAAATCTTTAATAATTTGATTATACACCTCTTCTACCGATGCACGTGTTGGCTGAGCAGATGCATCGAGCGGCTGCAGCACAAGAGGAACGCCGAATGAGGCCTTATCCATATTAAATGGTTTCCCATACAAGCGTACTAGATCGAAATAAACCAAGGCCCTTGTTGTTAATGCCTGTCCTTTTATTTGACTCAACGCCGCTGATCCATTGCCAGCTGCCTCGATCTTATCTATGTTAAGAAGCAGATTGTTTGCCTGCAGAACACAGTCGTACATCTGAGCCCAATAAGTACCCATATTTCCTGTAGATACCGAGTGATTAAAAGTATAGAGACCATCGTAACCTCTACCCTGAGAGTATATGGCAAAATCTCCGCCTTTTGCATCGCCGTAAAGGATAAAGTCTCTACCATAGTAGCTTGAGGAGGCAAGCTTTCTCATCAAACCGTTCATAACCACCTTTGCATCGTTTGCATTTGTGATTGATGTCTCGGCAGCGGCAGAATTACTTGGCTTAACGTCCAGGAAACCCTCGCATGATGAAAGTAGTGCAATGCCCAGTAATGTAATTAATAAATGTATTTTTTTCATTGTAGCATCATTTTAAAATTAGAAACTAAATTCAACACCAAAAGTGTAGGTCTTGCCTATAGGAGTTTCCCATCCTCTCGAGCCATACTCGTTAACCTCGGGATCGTACACTTTGTATGCAGCTAAAGTCCAAAGATTCATGCCATTAAAATATACTCTTGCATTAGAGATATTCATTTTTGATGTTATGCTCTTAGGGATGTTGTAACCAACAGTAAGGGTTTTGAGTCTCAGATAGTCGGCTTTATTCATAAACCTATTACTTCTCTGCTGAGCGTCTGCAAAGTCAACTGCTGCCCTTTGCGGGTATTTAGCATCTTTATTCTCAGGGGTCCATCTGTTTTCGTACTGATCTTTAGACATTATTCTCTCCCAGTAGTAACCGTCTTCACAAACATCTCTACCAACCGCATCGTAAGTGTAACCACCAATCTTGTATGTGAAGTTTGCACTTAGAGTAATATCCTTCCACTTAACCTCTGTGTTGAATCCACCAAAAATCTTAGGATGAATATCGCCGAGAATCTTCATACTTGCATCTTGATAGCGGAAAGTTGCAGGGCGACCGTTTACTGTAGTTGGCTGGCTAGTAGTGTTGGTATTATTCATAAACCATACGTTCCTTCCTGTCTCTCTATCAACACCTGCCCACTCAAGTCCGTAAACCGAAAGGGTAGACTGGCCCTCCTGATAAATAAACCTAACTCTACTGTCTCCTCCTGTTGGGTCCCACCATATAATGTTTTGTCCACCATATAGTTTTGTTACAGTTGATTTAACGTGAGATGCTGTTAAGCCTGCTGTCCAGGTAACATTTTTACCTCTAATAATCTCACCGTTCAATTCAATCTCAATACCTTTATTGTTTATCTCTCCAACATTTTTAAGAGTAGAGCTAAACCCGGTTACTCTTGAGATAGGAACATCCTGAAGAAGGTCTTTTGAGTCTCTGTTAAAATACTCAACAGTACCTGTAATTCTTTGATCTAGGATACCAAACTCTAGGGCAATGTTGGATGTATAACTGGTTTCCCATGAAAGATTTGGGTCGGCGATTGTACTAACACCACCGCCAGGTAGCTCCATATACTTGCTGCCATATGTAGCCAAAGAGCGCCATCCATAATTTTCTGTTGGCAAAGTACCGTTTACTCCATAAGATCCTCTTAATCTGAGACTGCTTATGAAGTCTATATTCTTCATAAAATCTTCTCTGTCTATTCTCCACGAACCGGCAAATGACCAGAAGTTACCCCAACGAGTGTCAGGGCCCAGTTTTGAGGAGCCATCACGTCTGAATGATCCCGATAAGTAGTATTTGTTATCGAAGTTATACTCTGCTCTCGAAAGCATAGATAACATTGCATTTCCCCAATAGTAGGCATTTGAAGTTAAAACACCGGCTGTGGCAACTGTCTTTAGTGCTCCAGTTGGCAAGTCGGTACCCTCTGCTCTTTGGAAATCGGTATTGTTTTTCTCTGCCTCCCAACCTACAAGCAATCCAACATTATGCTTTTTAGCAAAAGTTTTATTGAAATTTAAAGTTGTTGAAGATACAAGTTTGTCTGTACTGGTCATCATCTCTCTAACCGATCCTTTTGCTGCAGATCCCTGGAAGTGGATAGGGCTATAGTAAAGATGATCTAAAGTTCTTGTGTTGTCGTATGAAAGAATTGTTTTAAAAGTCAACTCAGGTAATATCTTAACTGTCATAGACTCTGCTGCAGATATTCTAAGTGTTTTTGTGCTGTTCTCCCACTCATTATCGAAATATAGAGGATTGTATGCTAAACTTCCGTAACGTGCTGTCCAAGGAGCTCCCGTTACATAGTCTGTTGGCCAATACATACCCCAAAGAAGGTTTCTGGTTTGCATAAAGTAGTTGTTACCTAATGCACGTGTATCGTTGAATCCTTTTTTACCACTTGTTGCAAGATTAACATTAGTAGAGAATTCAACATATTTACCCACTTTCTGAGACATATTGATACGACCTGTTATCCTCTCAAAATCATTTAATTTAATTCTACCTTGCTCCTTTGTATATGATAGAGACGAATAGTAGTTAGAAACATCTGTAGCACCGCTTACAGAGAGGTCGTATGTCTGGTAAACCGCTGTTCTGAATAGAGCATCTTCCCAGTCGAAGTATTTTCCTGCTCTGTCGCCACCTACTGTAAGGGAGTTGATTGTGTTATCTGGAGCACTGAATGTATAACCGTGTCTGTTAAAACGGTTATTAAGCTGCTGAAGTGCACTTGCGCTGGCCTGAGCCGGAGTTCTGTTCTGATAGTAAACTCCTGCATTCCAGAAATTCTCGTAGTACATCTCAATCTGTTGATCTGTATTTGCCGCTTCAAAGTTATCGGTTGCCCAAGATGGGGTAAGACCTACAGATGCTTTGAAATTAACTACGGCTTTTCCCTGTTTTCCTCTTTTTGTTGTAATTACAATTACACCGTTGGCTGCACGGGATCCGTATAGCGAAGAGGCGGCAGCATCTTTAAGAACTGTTATAGACTCGATGTCGGCCGGGTTGATTGTACTCATAACGTTGGTTGTAGTGTAGATATAACCGCTCATCTGACCGGCACTTCCGGAGACTACAGGAACACCATCTACAACGTAGAGCGGCTCATTTGAGGCGTTCATAGATCCAATACCTCTTACTCTGATAGCTGAGGTGGAACCTGCCTGTCCTGAGAGAGTTGTAATCTGGAGACCTGCAACTTTTCCATTAAGAGCATTCTCAAAAGAAACGCTAGGGACATCTTTGATTGTCTCATTTTTTACAACGCTTGCGGCTCCGGTGAAAGTTCCTTTTGTTGCCGTACCATAAGCAACCACCATTACCTCATCTAATCGAGTGGCATCGGGTGATAGTACAACGTTAATTAATGCTCTGTTTGCAACAGGTATCTCCTGTGTTACAAAGCCAATGTAAGAGAAGACCAGAACAGCATCTCCCGAAACATTGTCGAGAGTGAATTTTCCGTCAAGGTCGGTAGCTGCACCTACTCCTCTCAATCCTTTAACAAGGATGGTAGCATAAGGGATTGGAGAGCCATCTTCGGAAGAGGTCACTGTTCCTGTAACCTTCATCTGTGCCGTAGCTATATTGACGAGCAACAAAGCCAAGACAAACAAGATAGATTTCTTCATAGACTAGTTTGTTTAAGTTAAAAATTTAGTTTGTGACTGTTTCAACTACGAATTTATAACAAAAAAAAACTAAAACAAAAAAAACTCAAAATCATTTACTAAACAAGATATATAAAGCTTACCTTCAAGATTAACTTCACTGAAAATTCAATTATTAATCAATTTTTATTACATATTGAAAGTTTTAAGTTTGTTTACATTATTTATTATCATTTTTAATGCGCTTCTAGTAGGAATATATTCGTTTTTTTATAGTTTTTTTGTTGTTGCTACCAACAGTTCTTATGGGTTATTTAAAAAAAAAGTACCGGCTGATTATAAAATCAGCCGGTACAGTAAATATATTTGGGAGATTTATTTAGCGTCTTCTTGGACCACCTTTATCTCTATCTCCAAATCTTCCACCCGGTTTTCCGGATCCATTTTCTGGTCTTGGTTTTCTTACCGGCTCAACATAACCCTCGGGTTTTTCAATAAGAGCCTTTCTGGAGAGTCTCATCTTTCCGTTTTTAGGATCCATTTCCAGAAGCTTAACCTCTACAACATCTCCTATTTTAAGAACGTCTTCTACCTTCTCTACCTTTTTCCAATCCAATTCTGAGATGTGCAAAAGACCCTCCTTACCTGGAAGTATCTGAACAAAAGCTCCAAACTCAAGAATAGATACAACTTTTCCTGTGTAGATTTCACCCTCTTGTGGCACAGTGGTGATTCCTTTAATCCAGTTTAGAGCAGCATCCATGTTCTCTTTGTTGTCTCCAAAGATTTCAACAATACCTGTTCCATCTTGTTCGGTAATTGTTATGGTAGTTCCTGTAACTTTCTGTATCTCTTGAATTACTTTTCCGCCTGTACCAATTACAGCACCTATAAAGTCACCCGGAATTACAATAGATACAATTCTTGGTGCATGAGGTTTAAGCTCCTGTCTTGGAGCGTCAAGAGTCTTCATCATCTCATTCATGATATGCAGACGACCTTGTCTTGCCTGTTCAAGCGCCTGTTCAAGAACCTGATAAGATAGTCCGTCAACTTTTATATCCATCTGAGTGGCAGTTATACCATCTTTAGTTCCAGTAACTTTAAAGTCCATATCTCCAAGATGATCTTCGTCTCCCAGAATATCGGACAGTATTGCGTATCTGCCATCGTGCCCCTCTGAGATAAGACCCATGGCTATTCCCGAAACCGGTTTTTTAATTTGGATACCCGCATCCATAAGAGCAAGTGTTCCCGCGCATACTGTAGCCATAGACGAAGAGCCGTTAGACTCTAATATATCTGACACAACTCTTACCGCGTACGGGTTATCCTCTCCTGTTGGTACCACATATTTTAAAGCTCTGAGCGCAAGGTTTCCATGCCCGATCTCTCTTCTTCCTGTTCCTCTGTATGGTTTTGCATCTCCTGTTGAGAAAGGGGGGAAATTATAATGGAGGACAAACTGCTCCGATCCCTCAACCAAAACTTCGTCTACAGCCTTCATATCTAGCCTTGTTCCGAGTGTAACCGTTGTGAGTGATTGGGTCTCTCCTCTTGTAAACACTGCTGAGCCGTGAGTTGCAGGAAGATAGTCAACTTCACACCATATTGGCCTTATCTCTGTTGTTGATCTTCCATCTAATCTCACACCCTCATTAAGAATTAGATTTCTCATTGCCTCTTTCTCTACTGAGTGGTAGTAACGATCTATCATTACCATCTTCTCGTCTCTCTCCTCTTCTGGAATAGTTAAAATAAACTCCTCCTTTAGTGCTTCGAAGGCAGATGTTCTCTCTTGTTTAGCACTTGGTGCCTTAGCTATGGCATAACATTTTTCGTAACAGAAGTCGTGTATCGCCTTTTTTAAATCTGAGTCGTTTGTCTCGTGACAATACTCTCTTTTAATGGTCTTTCCAGTCTCTTCCATTAGCTCTACCTGAGCCCTGCACTGTATCTTTATCTCTTCATGAGCAAATTTTATCGCTTCAAGCATCTCTGCCTCGCTTATCTCTTTAAATTCGCCCTCAACCATCATGATGTTCTCGAGTGTGCCGGCCACCATTATGTCTATATCGGAGAGTTTTAACTCTTCGAAAGATGGATTGATTACCAACTGCCCGTTTAATCTTGCAACTCTAACCTCAGATATCGGCCCGTTAAATGGGATATCACTTACAGCTAGAGCCGCCGATGCGGCGAGCCCGGCAAGAGCGTCGGGCATAATGTTTTTCTCGGCAGAGATAAGATTTACGTTAACAAACACCTCTGCATGATAGTCGTCGGGGAAAAGAGGACGTAAAGCTCTGTCTATAAGCCTAGACACTAAGATTTCGGAGTCATTTGCCCTACCCTCTCTTTTTAGGAACCCTCCGGGATACCTTCCGGCAGAGGCATACTTCTCTTTGTACTCCACAGATAGTGGCATAAAGTCGGTTCCCTCTTTTGCCTCTTTAGCTGCAACAACTGTTGCAAGCAGCATGGTTTTACCCATTTTTAAAACTACAGAACCATCGGCTTGCTTAGCCAATTTACCGGTTTCGATTTCAATCTCTCTTCCGTCTCTTAGACGGATGGTCTTTTTTATAACGTTCATAAAACATTTATTGCAGCTCGGCTCTCCCTATGAGAGTTAATTATTATATACTGATTCCGCAACATCATTGGCCCCTTACTGCATTTTATTTACCAATGACATATTATCAAAATAAGTTTGTACAAATCTAATAAAAAAAGGTGCCAGGTGGCACCTTTTGGCTTTATTTACGAAGGTTAAGTGCCTTCACAATATTTCTGTATCTCTCAATGTCTTTCTCTTTCAAATAGTCTAGAAGTCGACGTCTCTTACCTACCAATTTGAGCAAAGATCTCTGTGTTGAGTAATCTTTTTTGTTGCTTTTAAGGTGGTTGGTAAGGTGAGCGATACGGTAGGAAAATAAAGCTACCTGGCTCTCTGGAGAACCGGTATCTGCATTAGACTTTCCGTATTGGCTGAAAATCTCTTGCTTTTTCTCTTTTTCGAGGTAAGTTGCCATTTTGTAAGCAATTGATATTTATAATTCTATCCCAAAATTGGGAGTGCAAAGTTAAACATAATTTTTGACTGCGCAAGTTATTTCCCTAATTTTGTCTAACCAAAAATAGGGTTTTATGATTAAGTTTGAAGAGGCTCTGGAAAAGGTACTGTCCAACACCATTGAAGCGGGAGTTGAGTATAGAGAGTTGGATAACTGCCTAAACAAAGTACTGGCAGAAGATATAAAAGCAGACAGAGACATTCCCCCATTTAATAAATCTGCGGTTGATGGATATGCAATATCTAATCTGGATCTGGATTCAGGTGGGAGATATCGCATCTTGGGATGTATACAGGCAGGAGCTAAACCAGAGGGCGAGGTTGGTTTTGGAGAGTGTTATAAGGTGATGACCGGGGCAATGGTACCAAAAGGCACATCACATATCATTATGGTTGAGGACACCTATGATTCTGAGGGCTACATGCATATCTCCCAGGCGAAACTCTCATCTGCAATGAAAAGCAATGTCTGTTACAGGGGAGAGGATGCAATTAAAGGAGATACAATTTTAAAGCGAGGATCACTTATAACTCCTGCTCATATTGCAAATCTGGCATCTTTAGGAATCTTTCATGTTCCTGTATCGATGACGCCCGACATTGGGATAATCTCCACCGGGAATGAACTGGTAGATCCACGGGCTAACCCCGAAGAATTTCAGATAAGAGATTCAAACAGTTGGCAGCTTAAGGCACAACTTAGTAAATCGGGAATAAAGAGCATGAATTTTGGGATTGCCAAAGATAGAATTGAAGAGTTAACAGATGTATTTACAAAGGCCTGCGGGGAGTGTGACATAATTATACTATCGGGTGGAGTCTCTATGGGAGAGTTTGATCTTGTTCCTGAAGTTATTGTCTCTAAAGGTTTTGAAATTATTTTTGACCGAATTTCGGTTCAACCCGGTAAGCCAACAACATTTGCTGTTAAAAGAGATCGAGAAAATAGAGTATCTAAGGTTGCATTTGCCCTTCCCGGCAATCCGGTCTCTTCTCTGATTCAATTTGAGCTGTTGGTAAAACCGTTTATTTTCAAATCTATGGGCGGTGACTACTCCCCTTTAAAACTGACACTACCATCTTCTGAAAGATATAATAGGAAAAACATAGACAGAGTGTCGTTTGTCCCTGTAAAAATTAACAAAGATGGTACCTTTTCGTTTATTAAATACAATGGGTCGGCACATATAGCTTCTGTTGTTGATGGGTTTACAATGGCCTCGATTCCTATTGGAAAAATGAATATAGAGGAGAATGAAAAGCTAGAGGTCTATTTTTTCAATTAACCAGAGGAGGGGGGAGTTTTGGAGAGAATTGTCTTACACCCGCGCGCAGGAGAGGTAAAGATTACAAAGAGAGGAGTATCTTCATCTATAAGAATTTATGTGCACTTAAAGAGAGGTGTAAGGGTTGTTATTCCTGTCTATGTAAGATATAAAGATGCTATCTCCTTTCTTGACTCTAAAATTGAATGGGTAGAGAGAAGCTTGGAAAGGCAGAGAAAAAAAGAGGAGATACGCCGGTCGAAAGTTGCAGAGAATGGAGTAATTAAGACTCTGGCCGGACAAATTTTTATAACTAAAGATAGTTTAGGAGCAGAGTATAGTAATCTCAGAGAGCCAAAAATTATATTTGGAGAGAGAGAAACTCATATTATATATAGTGCCATGACTCCATCGGCGAGCATGGACGATGCTGTAATTAAAGCTATAAAGCAATTAGCTTCGGGGTATTTGCCCAATAGAATGGCTGCTCTTTCTGAAAAAAGTGGACTATTGTTTGAGAAATTATCTCTCAAAAACAATAGAAGTAATTGGGGGAGCTGCTCCTCTAAGAATAATATAAATCTGAATATCCATCTTGTAAGACTTCCCGCTCATCTCTGCGATTATGTAATCTATCATGAGCTGTGTCACCTAAAATTTAGAAATCATGGTAAAGATTTTCATAAATTACTGAATACTCTCTGTGATGGAAGAGAGAGAGAGTACAGCAGAGAGTTAAGGCAGTACAGCCCGGTAATATCTGAATTAAAATAAAAGAGCTGCCACATATTTTGGCAGCTCTTAAACTTTCTTTAGAAGATAACTACTTTGTAAGAGCACTTATTCTTTGGAAAAGAGAGTCTATTCCAGAGAGTAAGTCATTGTTTATTGCTTTATAATGAGCTTTAACATTCTCTTTTGAAGGGTTATTGACTCTTTCGTAAAGAGAGTTTCTGAACTCTACCGCATCGTTGATTATTGCAACAACATCCTCTGCCTTCTTTTCCGGGTTAATGTAAAGGAATGTCCAGCAATCGGAGATTACTTCAGAAACAAGATAGTCAATATCTTTCTTTATTACTCTTAAATTTGCCATACTTTTGAATTAATTTGGTGCAAAGTTAATAATTAAAGTTTAGTAATTCCTATTCCAGGTTTGTCGAACAGAGTGATCTTTCCGTCAACAATCTTAATTCCGTCAAATATATCATTAGATATAAGCAGGTTACCGTCAAGATCGGCCCACTCCATCTCTGGAGCAAGTTGTGCTGCTGCAGAGATTGCACATGATGTTTCGGTCATACAACCAATCATAAGTCTCATATTTAAGGCCTTTGCCAAAGAGATCATCTCTCTTGCCTCTCTCATGCCTGTGCATTTCATTAGCTTTATATTAATCCCATGGTATGCTCCCTTAAGTTTAGAGACATCTGTTAGTCTCTGACAAGCTTCGTCTGCAATAACAGGCAGTGGACTCCTCTCTGTAACCCAAGCCGCTTCGTCAAGCCACAGTTTTGGCATCGGCTGCTCAACCATAGTCACCTTTCTTTCGTTCAGCCAATGAATCATATCCAAAGCATAGTGCTTGTCTCTCCAACCTTGATTGGCATCTATATAGATAGTTTTATCTGTCACAGACCTTATTGTGTTAATCATCATCTTGTCTGTGGCCTCGTCTCTTCCAAGCTTAACCTTAATAATTTTATAGGGAGCTGCCTCATGTGTTTTTTGTTTAACCACCTCTTCTGTATCGAGACCAACAGTGAATGATGTATTTGGTGTTTTATGGGGATTAAAACCCCAGATTTTCCACCACGGCTGGCCCAAAATCTTGCCTACCAGATCGTGAAGAGCTATATCTACAGCAGCTTTAGCAGCGGTGTTGTTGATGGCTACCGAATCGACATACTCTAAAATCTCTTGAATATGAAAAGGGGAAGAGAATCTTGAGAGGTCTATCTTCTTAAGAAACTCCATAACAGAAGCCTGTGTCTCTCCAAGATATGGAGGCATCGAGGCCTCTCCATACCCTGTATATCCATCCCACGAGATCTCTGTAATTACAATAGGCGTAGTGGTTCTGGAAGAGCCGGCAATTGTAAATACGTGTCTCATCTGAGCATCGAAAGGTATCCAGGATAGCTTTAAGGTTTTACTCCCTGCCGTCTTAACCGATCCTCTTCTCTGAGCAAAAATCTCTGCAGGACTAAACAAGGCGGCAGCTGCCGTAAGCAGACCGGCCGATTTAATAAAGTTTCTTCTTGTGGTTATTTTAGTCATCTCTAAAAAATTATAGTTAGCATTTTATTTCTCATTAAAAGTACCATGGGTGGTTCTTAATAGATACTATTCCCGGATCTTTGTCTATATGAGGAATTACCCTATTCACTCTCACCAAGCGGTCGGAGCCGTCGTAGTAGATATCTGAGTCTTTAAAAAGTGAGTTTATTCTCACAGAGGTTGCTGAGTGAATAAATTGGCCATTGTTAAGGTAAATGCCCACGTGAGTTATTCTCTCCTTTCTTTCTGCTGTGGCTTTTGAACCAAAAAACAGAAGATCTCCCATCTGAAGATTGCTGAAGTCATCAGTTATGACAACATCTTCTCCTGTTAAAGCTTGCTGAGAAGCATCCCTTGGGATAATAACACCATTAAGGAAGAAGGCAGTCTTTGTAAAGCCGGAGCAATCCATTGCTTTTATTGATGTTCCTCCCCACATATAAGGGAAACCTAAGAACTGAACGGCTACATCTACTATGTTTTGGGCAGAAGGAACTCTGCTATTCAACCAGGTATCGAAGTTTTGCGCGTGGCTTTTTAGAACAAAAGCATCTTTCCCCGACGGGAGAATCACCTTATAATAAGCTCCCGACTCTCCTGCCAATTGAACCACATTACCCCAAACTCCGTCGGAAACTACAGGCGCCTTATCGTTTGCTGCAGATCTGAATAGTGTGTAGTGGGTAGTGATGATGAGCTTTTTTGAGGCCATCCACTCACTATTCTCCTCCTGAGTCATAGGATGGATGCTGCCCGATGAGACCCATGCAATATACCCCTCCGGAGTTACTGCTCGTGTCCAACCTCCCCTCTTCTCAAGTATTCTTACAGGCATTCCCATTATGGTTTGCGTAGCCGACTCATTAGAATATCCCGAACCGTAGCGGAAGTTAATTACAGATTGAGCGGTGAGCCCATATGTTTTTCCTGCAAGAGATGTATCGGGAAGCATAATCATACTGTCTATCACATCTATCTTATTCTCTTTTAGTAATTCTAACAGGGCTGTTTTGGCCTCCAATTTTGTGGTAGAACCCTTTAACACCAAGCTGGATTTATCTTCGGGAACTATAAGCTTGGTCTCAAAAGTTTCACTTCTCCTATCGGGAGCGTACTCCTGTTTAATCTGTTGGGAAAGTTCGTCGAATTTCTTCTGCAATTTTTCACTCTTGTTCTCTGTTGTACAAGAGAATAGAAAGAGAGCGGCAAAAAGTGTTAAAGTAATTTTTTTCATCTCTTTAATTATTTATTGTTTCTTATCTTTACTCTTGTGGCTTCACTCTCATTAAACAAACGATTCAGCGCCGAAACATAGTAATCATACTTAGACACATCCTCTTTTGCCTCTATTTGAATGCTATTTTCACCTGTTATACAGAACAGATGTTTGCCATTTTTGAAATCGGGTTTAGAGCCTTTAGGAAATCTATATAGCGCATGATACTTTGCACTCTTAAGCTGATTTTCTATATCTTTTTCTTTCCAGGTAATAACTGACCCATTGGCACCTACCGTAAGAGATACCTGCTTAGGTGAATTGGGTGCATCTTTCGGGAATCCTCTTAAAGTTGGAACAAGAGCCGGGTTAGGGTATAGCTCCCTCATTATACTATTAATTTCAAGTCTGTTTTCTTTGAAATTTTTTGCATTAAAATAGCAAACTCCTTGGTAAGATGTCATTGTTCTTAACATCTCTGCCTGCTGTTTTATTTGGTCTGCCGATCTCCACTCCGGTATCTTTGCATCTCTCTCCAGTCTGTAGGTTCCCAATCCTCCATAGAGAGGCGTGCCTGCACTGTAATTCTGCCACCATTCGGCCAAGATTTTAAAATCGGCCGCTTCGTATCCTATGTTGAAATATAGTTGAGGCAGAACATAGTCGAGCCAACCCTTCTCCATCCATAGAAGGAGGTCGGCATGAAGATGGTCGTAATTTGTGTATCCATAACTTTTAGTTTGGGAACCTCTCGGATCTTCTCGCTTGTTTCTCCAGACTGCATAAGGGCTTATTCCATACTTCATTAATGGCTTAATTGCTTTGATTGAATCTCGTAACATCTCTATTACGAGGTCTACATTCTCTCTTCTCCATGCCATTTTATCTTCGATTGAGTACCCTCTTGAGTGTAAACTAAAAGAGTAATCGTCAACAAAATCGTTATTGGGATAGAAGTAGTCGTCGAAATGAATGCCGTCTAAATCATATCTCACAACAAGATCTTTTATGACTTCAACCAAAAACTCTCTTGTCTCGGGGAAGGCAGGATCGAAATATAACTTTTTACCATGTCTGACAAAGAGATCGGGCCTTTTTCTATAGATATGGTTTTGGGCCATATCCTTAAGATTTGATGTATCTTGTGAAACGCGGTATGGATTTAACCATGCATGAAGCTCCATGCCTCTCTTATGGGCCTCTTTTATTGCAAACTCTAACGGATCATAAAGTGGTTGTGGAGCTACTGATTGGTCTCCGGTAAGATATATAGACCATGGTTCCAGTTTTGATTTATAAAAAGCATCTGCTGTTGGTCTTATCTGAAGTATTACTGCGTTAAAATTCATACTTTTGAAAAGGTCGAGATACTCAACAAGCTCTTGTTGCTGCTCTTGAGAGCTGAGTCCTGGTTTAGAAGGCCAGTCTATATTATTCACTGTTGCTATCCAAACAGCCCTCCACTCATGCTTACCATCGTATCCCTGCGAGTTTGCCCTATTGACAAACAGAAGAGCCGATAATGTAAAAATGAGCATTGTAAGAATTTTATTCATAGAATTTTAGATATTTGGGGGTTAGTATATCTTTACAAAGATACTATATTTGCACAAAAAATAATAAGCATGATAGTAGATTCTTTAAAGGGTTTTGAGCGTTATACCCACATTCACAAACGGTTTGGCAAAGCTTACGAATATATATTAAAAACTGATTTCGATTCTCTAACGCCCGGCAAATACGATGTAATGGGAAGAGAGATATATTGCACTATTTGGGAGGGTGAAGGAAAAGGTTTAGATATCCCTAAACTGGAGGTGCACGATACATACATAGATATTCATATTCTTATTGAGGGGAGTGAAACCATTGGCGTTAGAGACAGAAGTAGATGTGTTGGAGACAATATTTTTTACGATGCCGAGAGAGATATAGCGTTTTTGGAGGAGAGCCCTGAAAATTTTATAAGCTTAGGAAAGGGTAACATAGCCGTAATTTTCCCGCACGATGCTCATGCCCCACTAATTGGAGATGGGACAATAAAGAAAGCTGTTATTAAGGTGATGCTCTAATGAGATTTAACGGAAACAGGCGATTCAACTCTTATGTTGGGTACTTTAAACAGACCTACGGCAAAAGATTGCAGAAAATTGTTGTAGACGCAGGGTTTACCTGCCCCAACAGAGATGGAAAGGTCTCTGTTGGAGGTTGTACCTTCTGCAATAACGATGCTTTTCATCCCTCATACAGCACACCGGATAAATCCATTGATTTACAGATAGAAGAGGGTATTGCATTCCATCTTAAAAGATACAGAAGGGCAGATAGATATCTCGCATATTTTCAACCTTACTCAAATACTTATGCTACAGTTGAAACTCTGGAAAAAGTTTATTCCCAAGCCCTTGCTCATCCATTGGTTGAGGGGTTGGTTATTGGCACTAGACCCGATTGCATTAATGACTCTATTCTTGATCTTTTTAAATCCATTGCAAAAGAGAGGATTGTGATTGTAGAGTATGGAGTGGAGTCTATATTCGATAAAACCTTGGAGCGTATCAACAGAGGACATGATTATGCAACTGCAGTAGAGACAATCATTAAAACACATCGAGCAGGATTACATCAAGGGGCGCACTTCATTTTTGGTCTCCCCGGAGAGAGTAAAAGCGACATGATGAAGTATGCCCACGAGATAAATAGACTACCTGTTCAATCGGTGAAATTTCATCAACTTCAGATTGTAACCGGAACTCAGATGGAGAGAGAATTTTTGTCGTCTCCTCAAGATTTTACACAAATGTCATTAGATGAGTATCTCGACTTTTTTGTAGATTTTTTGGAACTTTTAAGACCCGATCTTTTTATTGAAAGGTTCGCAGGCGAAGTCCCTCCAAGGTTTACTAAAGATAATCCATGGGGTAAAATACGTAATCCCCAATTATTGATTATGTTGGAGAGGAGATTGGAAGAGCGAGATACATTTCAGTCTGCTCGCTACATGGGTTAATCATTTTTAACTATCTTTGCAGATTATAAAAAACACACTTATGCAATCATTGGCCAACTTAGTTATCCCCGAAGGGCTAACCTTCGACGATGTTCTTCTTATACCTGCCAGAAGCGAGGTTCTTCCTAGAGATGTTGATGTGAGTTCATATTTTTCAAGAAATATTAAGATAAGCTCACCAGTAGTTTCTGCAGCTATGGATACAGTTACAGAAGCCGAACTTGCAATAGAGATTGCCAGAGAGGGAGGAATAGGCGTAATTCACAAAAATATGTCTATAGAGCACCAGATGGAGCATGTAAGAAAAGTTAAGAGGGCAGAGAACGGAATGATCTACGACCCTATTACAATTCACAAAGACTCTACCGTTGGAGATGCTCTTCTTATTATGAAGGAGAACAAAATTGGAGGCATACCTGTGGTAGACGAGAGAAAAATGCTTATAGGTATTGTAACTAATAGAGATCTAAGATTTGTAGACAATATGAAGACCCCCATCTCTGAAGTTATGACTAAAGAGAACCTAATCACAGCAGGAAGGGGAACCGATCTTCAACAGGCATCTTCAATTCTAAAGAACCATAAAGTAGAGAAGCTACCGGTAATAGACGAAAGTGGCGTTCTGATAGGATTGCTAACGTATAAAGATATTACCAAAATAAAAGATAACCCTCAGGCGAGTAAAGATGAAAAAGGGAGACTAAGAGTTGCTGCCGCCGTTGGAGTAGGTTCGGATACACTTGTTAAAGTTGAAAGACTGGTGTCTGTAGGAACAGACGCGGTTGTTATAGACACTGCTCACGGGCACTCTGTTTTTGTACTTGAGACAGTAAAAAAAGTTAAACAGGCATTTCCATCTTTAGAGGTAATTGCAGGTAATATAGCAACTGCAGAGGCGGCAAAAGCTCTTGCCGAATGTAATGTAGATGGAGTGAAAGTGGGAATAGGTCCCGGATCTATCTGCACAACAAGAGTGGTTGCCGGAGTAGGTGTCCCTCAGCTAACGGCTATAATGCTTGCAGCCCAAGCTCTTAAAGGAACAGGAATTCCTATTATTGCAGACGGCGGTATAAGATACTCGGGAGACATAGTTAAAGCATTGGCGGCAGGGGCCAGTACAATTATGGCAGGGTCTTTGTTTGCAGGAGTAGAGGAGTCTCCTGGCGATACAATTATCCTTAACGGACGGAAGTTTAAATCATACAGAGGTATGGGATCGCTAGAGGCAATGCAACAAGGGTCTAAAGACAGGTATTTTCAGGATATGGAGGAGGATGTGAAGAAGCTTGTACCTGAAGGAATTGTTGCACAGGTACCTTACAAAGGCACGCTTAGCGAAGTGGTTTACCAGTTGGTAGGTGGATTGAGAGCGGGAATGGGGTACTGCGGTGCCGGAAATATTGAGGAGCTAAGAAAAGCGCAGTTTGTGAGAATAACGTCGGCAGGAGTTATTGAAAACCACCCGCACGATGTAACAATAACAAGAGAGTCTCCAAACTATACAAGATAACAATAGGTTTTTAACAGAACCATGAAGCATTTAATAACACTGGCACTCTCACTGCTTGCTTTAACTTCGTGCAAGTATCTGGATTTTAGATCTGGAGACGACGTTGTTGCTCAGGTTGGTGACAGAAAGTTATATAAAAGCGATATACGGTCAATAATACCTCCCGGTACACCTTACAGCGACAGCATTTTGATGCTCAGGCAATATGTAAACTCCTGGGCAATCAAATATCTTATAGTAAACAAAGCAGAGACAGAGCTCTCCAAACAAGACAAAGATGTAGACAAAGAGTTGGAGGATTATAGAAATTCACTCCTTGCATACAGATATGAGAGGAGATACATAGATAATAGACTGGATACATTAGTAAGTGATGAGGAGTGCCGCGATTACTACTCAAAAAACTCGGCCAATATCTCTGTTAATAATTCTGTTGTAAAAGCCAGAGTTGTTAAAATTTCGTCGCTATCACCAAACTTGGAGAGAATTAAATCTATGTATAGGGCTAATAACTTAGAAGATATAGATGAATTTGAGAGGATTGTGTACAACTCTGCCGACAGGTACAATAACTTTGGGAACAATTGGGTAGATCTAGCACAGGTTGCAAGAGAGCTCCCTATGGATCTGTACAGTTGTGAACGAGAGTTGGACTTTAGGCCCTACATAGAGACAAAAGACTCTCTATTTAAATACTTTGCTTATATTACAGACCGGATAACCCCCGACCGTACTCCCCCGTTTGAGTACTACAGGCCCAGAATCAAAGAGATCATAATTAGCAAACGTAAACAGGACCTTATAAATCAATTGGAAAAAGATTTGGTAAGAGAGGCAACCCAAAATAATACACTTAAAACAAACATTAATGATAAACCCTAATATGAAGATTGGCATTAAATTAACCCTGGCGGCTATTATTTTTACCCTTGTTCAGGTGAATCCCCTTACTGCTCAAAGGTATGATAAAGGCCTGATTGACAAAACTATTGCACTCATTGGGAACGATATGATTCAACTCTCTGCACTTGAAGCAGAGGTTCAGATGATGATGCTTCAGGGTGTGACATCGGATAAGAATTTGAGGTGTGAAATTTTGGAAAATATGCTAATCCAAAAACTCTTTCTAACCCAGGCCAGATTAGACAGTATAAAGGTGAGTCCAGACAACGTAGAGGGAGAGCTGAGCAGAAGGATAAATGAGGTTATGACACAGCTTGGTGGAGAGAAAGCAACAGAGGAGTACTTTAAAAAACCTCTTTTCAGGTTGAAAGAGGAGTGGAGAGATGCCCTTAACGAACAGTTTTTAACTCAGGAGATGAGGAGTAAAGTTGCTCAAACAGCACCCGAGCTCACCCCTTACGATGTTGAAAGATTCTACAGAAATACCCCTAAAGATAGTTTGCCAATCATTCCAACACAGTATAAATACAGGCAGATTGCAATTTATCCCGATAGAGAGAGCGCATCTCTTGCTGTAAAGGAGAAGCTTTTGGAGTTTCGTGAAAGAGTTCTAAAGGGAGAGAGATTCAGCACTTTAGCTACCCTCTACTCTAAAGACCCCGGATCGGCATCGAGAGGAGGAGAGTTGGGTATGGCATCTAAAACTCTTTACTGGCCAGCTTTTTCAGATGTAGCAGTATCTCTTAAAGAGGGACAGGTTTCACAAATTGTGGAGACGCCGGATGGTTTTCACCTAATACAGATGATAAAAAAAGAGGGTGATATGTTCAATGCCAGACATCTTCTTCTAAGACCAACATACACCAATGAAGATAGAGCAAAAGCGTTTAACAAACTAGACAGCGTAAGGACACTTATTGTTTCTGACAGTATCGCTTTTGAGTTGGCAGCTCGAAAATTCTCACAGGATGTCAAATCTTTCATCAACGGCGGCTTGGTTGCCGATGAGAGATCGGGATCGGCATATTTTGAGAAAGACCAGCTTAAAGTAGTGGATTATAATATCATAAAAGACATGAAGCCGGGAGATATCTCCGAACCGTTTGAAACTACAGACAACGAAGGAAGAAACGGTAATACTGTCTATAAAATAATAATGCTCGAGAAGATTATACCATCGCATGTAGCCAACTATGAAGATGACTTCCATATCCTTCAGGACGAAGCCAGAAATAAACTCGCACTGGAGGCAATAGATAAGTTTATTAAGAAGAAAAAAGAGAGTACATTTATCAGGATAGATCCTCTCTTTCAACACTGTCCTTTCATAAAAGAGGGTTGGATTAAGTGATACGCCATATTACTATAACTCTGATTTTTTTTATCGCCCTTTGTTCATCGCTCTACTCACAGACAGCTGCCGTAAACGATGAGAGTCGTCTTGTGAGACTAATCAAGGCCCAATCTGCAGAGATGTACCAGTCAGATTTCAGAGATATCAGAAGGGTTACCGGTCCTGCACAATTTCTACATAATAACACCCTTATTATATGCGACACTGCTATTTGGGATTTAAAGCAAAACGTGGTAGATGCTATAGGAAATGTAAAGATAATTCAGGGAAAGACTATTTTGTCGAGCGACAAAGTCCACTATTTGGCAGATAGCTCACTTGCTCAAGTTAGAGGTTCTTTGGTTGAACTGCTAGACAAAGATAGTAATCGCCTTAGGACTAATTACCTGGATTATAATACAAAAGACAGTATTGCCTATTTCTACAACGGAGGCAGTATGATGGATAAATCGGGGAAAGTGATTGAGAGCTTTTATGGGTATTACCATTCAAAAATTGAGCGATTCAAATTTTTACAAAAGGTAGAGATGACAACAGACTCAATGGTTCTCAAGTCGGACTCACTTGCCTATTGGTCGGCAGTAAATAGGGTAGATTTTCTTGGATCTACCTATGCATGGCAAGAGGATGGCTTTTTGAGCGCTATGAGCGGATGGTACGATAGAGATAAGGAGCACTACAACTTTGAACGGAGTGCCTACTTGCTTAACAAAGAGAACGAGGTTTGGGCAGAGAGAATACTCTATATGAACGACTCCTCCAGAGCCGAGTTATTCAATAATGTCCAGATATTAGATACTGCCCAATCTATGATTATCTTCTCTGACTATGCAAAATATAGAGGAGAACCCGTATATGCCGAGCTCTATAAAAATCCATCCATAGCTTACTACTCTATTGAGGATGGAGTTAAAGATACCCTATTCTTTGCTGCCGATACTATTAAATATAAGACAGTTAGCAGAAACAGTGTTGATTCACTCTCTTATAAAGCATTTCTAAAAAGATATCAAGAGAGTAAGCGCGACCCTATTGCAGAGATGTATGGCAAGAAGGTCTCCACGCCACCTCCCCTTAAAAAAGGTGAGGAGGTAGAAATTGAGAGCACCGCTGAGGAGACAGCAGTTGAAGAGACAGCAGTTGAAGAGACAGCAAAAGATACTCTTTACAGGTACATCGACGCCAATAAAAATGTGCGATTTTTTAGAAGTAATCTACAAGGGCGGAGTGACTCATTGTCGTTCAATTCAATTGATTCAATTATCAGACTATATAAAAATCCTGTTATCTGGAGTAAAGATAACCAATTCACATCGGACAGCATACAGATAGTAATATCTGAAAAGAGACTTAAGAGAGCAGATTTAATGTCAAATGCATTTGTGATTAGTAAAGAGGACTCTATCCATTTTAACCAAATAAAAGCAACAGACATCTCGGCCTATTTTCAAAACGGAGAATTATCGCGGTTCGACGCATTTGGAGGAGTATCTGTTCTCTTTTTTATTGCAGAGGATAGTATAATTACAACAATGAACCAGAAAGAGAGCCGGGCTATGAAGGCAATTATACAGGATAAACAGATCTCAAAAGTTTGGTATTACGAGAACGTTCAGAGCGATGCATATCCAATAATTGATCTTGATAAGTCTAAGAAAAGATTGAGAGGATTCAAGCTTCGTCTCTCTGAGAGGCCACTTTCAAGACTGGATGTGTGTAATCGCATAATCAGGCCCTCAAAAAGATTAGAGGTATCTTCTTACACACTTCCTATCTTTACATATACAAAGATCTTTTTTGGCATTACACCTCAACTACCCCCTCTTGGAGCAAAAAAAGAGGCGGAGCAACTCATCAAAGAGACTCCGCCTAAAGATGAATCTTCAGAAATTTTACCAGATATTGAGAGGTAGTCCGTGCATCTTCTTTCTAACCTGCTCTCTCACTTCTGTTATTACGCCTTCGTCTTCGGGATTAGACAGCACCCTGTCTACCAGCTCTACAATAAACGGCATGTCCTTCTCTATCAAACCTCTGGAAGTAACAGCAGGTGTACCTACTCTTATTCCCGAAGTTTGGAAAGGTGAACGACTGTCGAATGGAACCATGTTTTTATTAACAGTAATATCTGCAGATACAAGAATCTTCTCTGCCTGCTTTCCGGTGAGTTCGGGGAATTTACTTCTAAGGTCAATAAGCATAAGGTGATTGTCTGTACCCCCGGAGATAATCTTATACCCTCTCTCAATAAACGACTGCGCCATTGCCGATGCGTTTTTCTGAACCTGAGTCTGATATAGTTTAAATTCGGGCTGAAGCGCCTCAAAGAAAGAGACAGCTTTAGCTGCTATGCAGTGCTCAAGAGGTCCCCCTTGTATTCCCGGGAAAACACTTGAATTCAAGACAGCAGACATCATCTTTGTCTCTCCTTTTGGAGTCTTAATACCGAATGGATTCTCAAAATCCTTTCCCATAAGTATTATACCACCCCTTGGACCTCTTAATGTTTTATGAGTAGTTGAGGTGACAATATGGGCATGTTTTACGGGATTACTTAAAAGGCCGGCTGCAATAAGGCCTGCAGGATGAGCCATATCTACCATAAAAATAGCTCCAATTTTATCTGCAATAGCTCTCATTCTCTCCCAGTCCCACTCTCGCGAATAGGCAGAGGCGCCACCGATAAGCATTTTTGGTTTGAATTCCAATGCTTTCCTCTCCATATCGTCGTAGTCTACCACTCCGGTCTCTTCACTTACCTGGTAAGCAACTGCATTATACCATATCCCCGACATATTTACCGGAGATCCGTGAGTAAGGTGTCCTCCATGCGCAAGGTCGAGGCCCATAAAGGTGTCACCCGGTTTTAGACAGGCCATAAATACAGCCATGTTAGCCTGAGCTCCGGAGTGAGGTTGAACATTTGCATATTCAGCATCGAACAGCTGACAAAGTCTGTCTATTGCCAGCTGTTCAACCTGATCTACTACCTCGCAACCGCCGTAATATCTTGCACCGGGATAACCCTCGGCATATTTATTGGTCAAAACAGAGCCAAGTGCCGCCAATACTTGCGGAGTTACAAAGTTCTCCGAAGCAATGAGCTCAATGCCGTGCAATTGACGGTTCTCCTCCTTCTTGATTAATTCAGAAATTTGAAGATCTTGTTTCATTATGTAATATTTTGTCTTTAAAATGCTTAATAAAAAGTCATCAAAGGTACAAAATATTTTCAGTTAATCGCTTATTATTTACTTTTTTAGTTTTATCTCAATCACCCCCTTCTTGCCTGCATCTCCATACCTTTCTATAGCTGCCTTATCTTTTAGCACACTTATAGACTCAATATTTTGAGGTTTAATCTGAGATAAATTGAATCCGCGTTCTTTCACCTCTCCATCAACCACAATAAGCGCATTGACAGTAGAGTCGGAGCTTACCGCCGACTTATCACCCACATTAATAACAATTACTTTTTTTGTTGTATCCGTAACAACCTTTGAATCATTTTCATTGGTTCTTATGATTATAACTTTTTCCGTAACCTTTTTAACTCTCTCTTTTTTAGGAATTGTGTCGTTTGAAGATAAATCTCTATTTTTGGGAGCAGAACCAACTATGTTGGTTGTAGAGAGGGTTGAAAACTGGTGAGCATTGCTCTCATTGGCAAACAATAGTACTGCAACTAAAGAGATTGGAGCTACAAACATAGCTTTAAGCAATGAGCTTTTCTTTGATCTTTTTTTTGAAATCATGGTAATTCTGGTTTTTAGTTTACTGTGATTAAAGCTGTTGGCTATAGTGTAGAGCCTTTGGCCAACAGCTTTTTTAATTAATAAAAGTTGATATTGAGTTGCATCGATGCCTTTGTTAATTACAGCCTCATCTGCCTGGAATTCATGTATATTACGTAATTCCTGCTTAAAAAGCCATGCAGCCGGGTTGAACCAATAGATGATTTTCATTACCTCGGCCACTATCATGTCTATCGAGTGTAGTCTCTCTATATGGGCTGCCTCATGGTTGAGAATAGCTTTTCTGTTTTCAAGAATATCTTTCTCGTTTATTACAATATACCTGAACCACGAAAAAGGAGTTATATCTCTATTTACAATAATCAGCCGAACTCCTCCCCTAAGCTTTACAACACGTGCCTTTCTATCACGTATAACAGCTATCATTTTATAATGTGAGATAAAAGATAGTGATAGTACAGTCAAAAATCCCATAAGGTAAATAGATACTATGATTATCTGTAAAAAGCCAATAGGTTGAGATGAGATTGTGTTTAAAGCCGTCCTTTCACCATAGATGTTATAAAGGTCGCTAATATTGAGAGCCAAAGCAGAGATATCGCTGTCTCTATGAAGTGAAACCTTTAACAGTGGGATGGAAATTGAGAGAACCGACATTGATATGATAAGAGCTCTGTTAAATGCATGAAAAGTTTCTCTACTCATAAGTACCCTGTAAAAGAGGTAGAAGAGGGCCATCAAAAGAGATGATTTTATTAAGTATAGTATAACACTCTCCATAGCTACTCCCTTTTTGATCTCTTCTCTACGCTCTCAATCAACCTCTTCAACTCTTCCAAAGAGATCTCCTCCTGCTCTATTAAAGAGGATACCACTCCCATATATGAGCTTTTGAAATATGCATTAACCACGCTTTTGAGCGCTCCTGCTTTGTATTCATCCTCTGAGATAACCCAAAAATATTGGTGAGTATTTCCAAAGGTTTTATGGGTAAGAAACCCCTTCTCTTCTAACCCTCTTACAATGGTTGAGAGAGTGTTGAAATGTGGTTTTGGATGAGGATAATAACGGAGCAATTCTCGAACAAACATAGGCCCTGAAGACCAGAAGTGCCTCATTATCTCCTCCTCTTTTGCTGTTAGTTTTGTCTGGTTTTTAACAAAGGGTTTCATAAAAGATAAAATTTAATCTCCTAGTTATCCCTCTGTGCAGGAGTAAGGTTTAACTCCCTGTATTCACAATCGGCTGAGCTGCTTCATCGGCACATAGTACTACCAGCAAGTTGGATATCATCCTTGCTTTTTCGTCTTTATCGAACTTTGCAATCTGCTCACTTTCCAGTTTGTCTATCGCCATCTTAACCATAGATACTGCTCCCTCTACAATCTTCTCTCTTGCAGCTATAACTGCCGAAGCTTGCTGGCGCCTAAGCATCACTGCCGCAATCTCGGGTGCATAAGCCAAGTAGTTGATTCTGGCTTCGGAGATCTCCATTCCGGCCATTGCCAATCTGTTGTTCAATTCAGAAACCAATCTTAAGTTAACCTCGTCTCCACCTCCCCTAAGGGTAATTTCATTATCGTGTGTTTCGTTATCGTCGTAAGGGTATTGTCCCGCTACCTGCCTGAGGGCCGCATCGGATTGCACTTTCACAAAATTTTCAAAGGCACTCATTCTATTACTTACTGCAGCACCGGGGGTGTTTGGCACAACCGGAGGAGAGGTAATGGCCATATTTTGAGCATCTATCTCGAACATACACTTATAGGTATCTTTAACCCTCCACACCATTACCAAGCCTATCATAATTGGATTTCCAACTTTGTCGTTAACTTTTATTGGTTTAACATCCAGATTTCTAGCCCTTAAAGAGATGCTCTTTTTAGTCATAAAGGGGTTTACCCAAAAGAAACCCGTCTCTTTAAAAGTGCCTTTATACTTTCCAAAAAAGACCATAACCCTTGCCTCATTAGGTTCGAGCTGCATAAACCCAAACCACACAAAAAGAGATTTAATAAAACCTACTACCGAGAGTGCTATTATCCACTCCCCTATCTGCTTGATAAAAAAGAGGAGAGCCACAGATATGGCCATCAAAAGCAAATTGGCGAATATCATAAGAAATCCGTTAATCTTAAGACCGGTAAAATTTACCTCTCCCGAGTTTGTTTGATTGTTGAGAATATTTTCCATGCTCATTTTTTTTGTAAATGTATCAATTTTTACAACATTGAGAGAAATTAATAAAAAAAGAGGGCAACATTTTTAATGTGCCCTCATTAATAAGTGATTAGTCTTATTCGAGTATTACAACTCTGTTAAGAACCGGCTTGTTGAACGGCTCATTTTCGTCTCCTTTTGCTATTACCTCAAGTTGGTCTGGATTTACCCCAAACTTGTTTACAAGTGCATTATAAACTGCATTTGCTCTATCTTGACTTAATTTTAGGTTAATTCTCTTGTTTCCTGTTGCTTTGTCTGCAGAGCCCATAATTTTATATCTCTTTCCCGACTTTTTAACAACCTCTGCAAAGTTACCCAGATTAATCAGATCCATATCGGTAAGTCTCGACTGGCTAATAGGGAAGAATACTGCCAAAGGAGCGGCAACATACTCAACAGACTTAATAACCTCCGGTTTTTTGTTTTTCTCTGCTTGAAGATCTGAAGCAAGCTTTTTAGCTTTAGCATCGGAATCGGCTATCATCTTCTCTAACTCTGCAATTTTGCTATTGTATGGAGTGTAGTCTGCCGGTACGGGCTCAACATATCTGTCGAATCCACGCTTTGCAAAGTTATAGGTGAATCCTAAAGTTGCAGATGCTATCTCCTCTATACCTTGACCTATTTCAAACCCGTCGAATCTGTCATTAACCAGGAGTGCTCTAAGTTCAATGTTAAAATCTACAGCGGGAGAAAGTCGGAATTTATTAATTAAGCCTACAGTTGCCGATGCCTCTTTATAAACAGGATATACATCTTTCTTTGAAGATCTCGCATAACCAACACCAAGATAAGGGATAAACTCTAGAGTTCTGTCTGCCCTGTAGCCGCCTATAGTATTTGAAATGTTCCAGAGAAGGTCGCCATGAAGGTTAAAGAAGTTGAATTTCTCCTGATAATATCCGGCTAAGCCGCTTGCCGGGCCCTCAATAAATTTAGCCAGTGGACTTGCTACAACACCTTTTGCAGTAAATCCGGTAAACTGACCTCTTATACCTATGGTAGGGGTTACCCATTTACCGAGGGAGAAGTCTATTGCAGGTGTAATCCTGTCGCCAAATGATGCTTTTGTGTCGTGCTCGCCATAAAGTACCTGTATACCCGCACCTGCAGAGATAAACCAATTGTCCCAGAATTTGTTAGTTAGGTATGGGCCGTACTTGTTGGCCTGTGTCTGCTCCTGTGCAAATGAGGCCAAGGAGAAGAGCATAATAGTGAGTGTTAAAAATTTTCTTATCATAACAGATGTTTTTTGGTAGTTTATTCGAATATAACAAAAAATAGTTACAGTTGTTCAAAAAGATTTGATTTGACCACAACTGCAAAGTTAGTGAAAATATCGCCTGTTGAACAAATTAAATAAAAAAAGAGGCCTTAGAAAGGCCTCCTTTATATTAACTGTAAACTAATTTAGAGACTACTCTTCAGAAACAATCTCAAACTTAACTGTAGCTTTAATCTCTTTATGACACTTAACAGAAGCTTCGTAAACGCCAACCTCTTTAACAGAGTCTTCTCCAATTATTGTAATGTTGCGTCTGTCTATTTCGAAACCTTTTGCTGCTAATGCCTCGGCAACCTGAATATTGTTAACCGAACCAAAGATCTTGCCGGTTGAACTAACTTTTGTTGCAATTGTAACCTGTACTCCCTCTAGTTTAGCTGCCAAAGCTGTTGCCTCTTCTCTGATATTAGCCTCTTTATGGGCTCTTTGCCTCATGTTTTCGGCGTGCATCTTCTTAGCAGACGGAGTTGCCATTATTGCAAATCCCTTAGGAATAAGATAGTTTGTGGCATACCCGTTGCGAACCGAAACAATATCGTCTTTGTGGCCCAGATTGGGAACGTCTTGTATTAATATAATTTCCATTTTATCTATCTCCTAAGCTTATTTCAATAAATCTGTTACGTATGGAAGCAAAGCCAGATGTCTTGCACGCTTTACAGCCTGTGAAACTTTCTTCTGAAATTTCAAAGATGTTCCTGTTAGACGGCGAGGAAGAATCTTACCCTGCTCGTTTAGGAATTTCTTAAGAAACTCAGCGTCTTTGTAATCTACATACTTAATGCCGGCCTTTTTAAAGCGGCAGTATTTTTTCTTTTTAACCTCAACTGTAGGAGGATTTAGATAACGAATCTCGTTGTTAGATGCATTTGACATAATTATACCTCCTTAGCTTTAGTCTCCTGTCTGTTTGCACGTCTTCTCTCTGCATATGCCAAAGAGTGTTTGTCGAGTGCAAATGTGAGAAAACGGATTATACGCTCATCTCGGCGATACTGAATTTCAAGTTTTGAGATCATAGCAGGATCTGCCTTAAACTCAATCAGGTGGTAAAAACCTGTAGTCTTCTTCTGGATAGGGTAAGCCAATTTTTTAAGGCCCCAGTCCTCTTCGTGAACTATCTCACCACCATTATCGGTAATGAAGTCACGAAATTTCTTTACCGCTTCCTTTATCTGAACATCAGATAAAACGGGAGTTGCAATGAAAACGGTTTCGTACTGTTTTAACATAAATTAAAATTCTTTTAATAATAAAAAAGGGCTGCAAATATATAAGAATATTTTCAGCCCTCCAAATTATTTTAAAGCCCCTCTTTTTTATTTTACCGGAGCATTTTTTAAAACCTCAACTATATATCTCCACCATTTGTCTACCGTCTCTATATTAACGCGCTCATCGGGAGAGTGAGGAGATCTGATTGTTGGACCGCATGAGATCATATCCCAGTTGGTGTAAGTGCCTCCAAGGATACCGCACTCAAGCCCGGCATGAATTGCTTTTACCTCGGGCTCCTTACCATAAAGATTGGTGTAAACCTCTTTCATGGTTTTAAGAATGTCTGACTCCATATTAGGTTTCCAGCCGGGATAGCCGCCGCTAAGGGTAACCTTTGCTCCGGCCAGTTCAAATGCCGACGATATTGCAGCAGCAAGTATATCCTTTGCAGAGTCTACAGAGCTTCTCATAAGACAGCTAATCTCAATCTTACCATTGTTAGATTTAACTATTGCCAAATTGTTTGAGGTTTCAACCAAGCCCTCCATAGCATCGCTCATTCTCTCCACACCGTTAGGGCATGCATAAACAGCCATAACCATCTTAAGTGCAACATCTCCATCTATTAGCATTTGAGGAGTTTCGCACTTCTCAAGCTCAATCTTAAGATTTGGCTCATGAGCGGCAAGCTCTCTCTTCATATCCATAAAATGAGTCTCTACAACACTCTTAGCTTTAGGGACATTAGAAGATGGTATTGCAAGAGTTGCAAAGGCCTCTCTTGGAATTGCGTTTCTAAGCGATCCCCCCTCAATAGTTGAGATTCCGGCACCCAGCTCTTTCATTAAAGGAAGAAGTATTCTTACCATCGCCTTATTGGCATTTCCTCTTCCAAGGATAATATCCATTCCCGAGTGACCACCTTTGAGACCCGTTATACTAAGTTTGTACCCCTCCATTCCGGCAGGAGTCTTCACCTCTGTATACTCAAATGAAACATTAGCATCCAAACCACCGGCACAACCAACATAGAGTTCGCCCTCATCTTCTGAATCAAGATTTATTAAAATATCTCCATCCAACAGTCCTGGCTTCAACCCTCTGGCTCCGTTCATTCCGGCCTCTTCGTCTATGGTAAATAGCGCCTCGATTGGTCCGTGAACCATGTTTTTATCTTCCAGAACAGCCATAGCCACGGCAATTCCAAGTCCATTATCGGCACCTAAAGTTGTACCCGTTCCGTAAACCCAACCATCTACTATTCTTGGAGTGATTGGATCTTTTTCAAAATCGTGTACTTTATCGCTGTTTTTCTGAGGAACCATATCTATATGGGCCTGAAAAATTATACCCTTACGGTTTTCCATTCCGGGAGATGCCGGTTTTTTAATTATAATATTTCCCAGGTGATCCTTAATTGTCTCTAAACCTAGATTTTTACCGAATTTCTCCAGAAAAAGAACTGCTTTTTCCTCTTTTTTAGATGGACGGGGTATTTGGGTCAACGAGTAGAAGTGACTCCATACCCTCTCGGGCTTTAGCTCTTGAATGTTCATATCTCTATTTTTTAGTTAGTATTGCCTTTGTTTTCAAAAATAATAATTCTGTTTAAATCTACAATCTCCCCGTTGCTATTTCTATAGGAAAGGAGAGGGTTTGGCCAAACTGGTACATAGGTATGCGCGACTGCAGAATCAAGGTTTGCCCATCCATCAGCTTTACATTCATCATGGCAGGTTTTCTATAGATTACTCTTCCCCTTGCCGGAGCTACATCCATGCTCACCGGTGCTTGAGGATCTTCGTTAATCAGCTCAAGAACAATAGGCCTGCCCGAAAGATTCCCGGCAGGAAGAAGGCCTTGTGTTTCTGATAGACGGAATGCGATATAGATTTGCTTGTCATTGGAAGGTTTTGGGAGAAGGTCGAATGTAACCATTTGGCTTCCTGTAGCTACTTTACCCATAAAAAGTGCAAGATACTCATCTTCCAGTCTGTTAATCTCTTCTATAGCCGCTCTGAGTGCATCTCCGCTAAAGGTAGCATCGGTCTCTCCGGTAATAATCTCCAATCTTTTTGCTCTTAACCTGAATATGGCCGCAGCTGTCTCTTCTGCCCTCTTTTCTAAACTCTTTTCAACAACCTGACTCTGCTGAACAGCAACCCTCTCTGTTCCGGTTGCAGTTTGAACGGTTCTATAGAGTGTACTTCTCTCGTTTGTAAGGTTTGAGGTAGATGCTGCTTTTGTGAAAAGGTTGGTGCTGTTCAAATTTGGATATTTAATCTTTTGGCTCTTTCCAGCATATGTGTCAGACCACATGATTAATCCTAAATTGGTCATCTCCAGAAAATTTGCCGAAGCATTTCTGTTATTTCCCAAATTGAGAGCAATATTAACGCTTTGATCTGCCTCTATGAATGGTGTTATCTCTACAGAAGATAGTCTGTAAGTTGTATTGTTGTCTTCTCTTGCTGTTACTCCAAGGTATTTTTGTGCAAATCTGGCATAGGGCCCTGCGGTGAAGGTCTCAAATGTTGCTTGTGCAACAATCTGAAGATTTGTTACAGGCAAAGAGTAAACTATTGCACCGGCCGGCACTTTGTCTCCGGGGTTGATAATCTGTGCCCGTGATAGAGTACAAAGGGCAAATGCAGACACAGTTAAAAGGATTTTTAAAACAATCTTCATTATATCGTTGGTTTTATTATACAATCTACTATCTATAAATATACTACTCTCTTTTCCATCTTTTGTGCGTCCAAAGCCAGTTATCGGGATTCTTCTCTATACTCTGCTGCAGAAGCAGGGAGTACTTCTCTGTAATATAACCCGGTTCACAATTAACAGGATCCTGTGTAATTTCATGAAAACTTACAGAGTACTCTCCTCTTTTAACTCTGTTCATCTCAACGAAAATTACCGGACACCCCGACGATTTGGCCAGCACCTCGGGACCGTTAATCATGGAGGTCTTCTGATTCATAAAGTTTACCACAAATTTTGAGCCAGGCAGAGGGGCTTGATCGGCAAACAAAAAAAAGCAAGCTGCCCTCTCTTTACTCTTAAGAATGGCTCTGGCAGCACTTTTTGACTCAATCAGCTCTATCGTTGTTTTTCTGGACCGAGTCCATTTAATTATCATATCCGATAGAACAGAGCTTTGTCTCTTGTAAACAAACTTAAAATCGCATCCTAGATAACCTAACTTTTCTGCATTTTTAAAAAGCTCCATCCTTGCAAGCAGCTCCCAGTTTCCAATATGCCCTCCCGCAATTATGAGCGATCTGTTATTATTGAAGTGCTCCATAAGAAGATGTGGGTTCTCTATGGTTGCCATGGCAGATATGCCCGACCTTGATGCAGATATTAGTTTAATGTTCTCTGCAATAATCTGCGAAAAATTTTTGTAAAATTTTTTCATGGTCTCCTCCACTTTAGCATACTTAAACGAAGGAAAAGATCTTGATATATTTATAAGGACTGTTGCTCTCCTGTAACCGACAACTCTGCATATAAAAAAAATGAAACCTCCAGAAAAGAAGTAATGCACACCAATAGGGAGTAATGATATAAGGTATATTGGGGTTACAACTAATAAAAGTAAAATTTTTCGCATCTCTGGCTTAAACTTTTTAACAAAGTTATCCAAATTTTATTATTTTTGCGAACATTAGATTTAACAAACTAACTAATAAATTGATTTTATGTTCAAAGGACAACCTAAAGGATTAATGGCTGCAGCCCTGGCTAATATGGGTGAGCGCTTTGGTTTCTACACCATGATGGCAATCCTGGTTTTGTTCCTCCAGGCAAAATTTGGTCTGGATGAAACAAATGCCGGTATCATCTACTCTGTATTCTATGCCCTTATTTACATTCTCGCTCTTGTAGGAGGTACGATTGCAGACCGTACACGTAACTACAAAGGCACCATTCTTACCGGTCTGTTTGTAATGGCGCTTGGTTACCTGATGATTGCCATTCCATCACCAACACCTGTTCCAAACAAAACTCTTTTCCTGATTATCTCCTGTGTGGGTCTATTTACTATTGCTTTTGGTAACGGACTTTTTAAAGGTAACCTTCAGGCTCTGGTTGGCCAAATGTACGATAATCCTCAGTACAGCAAGTTGCGCGACTCAGGTTTCCAGCTTTTCTACATGTTTATTAACGTAGGTGCAATGTTTGCTCCATTCGTTGCAAAATATGTAAGGGGACTTTGGTTAAGCAAAAACGGATTCGAGTACAACCCTAACCTCCCATCTATCTGCCACTCATACCTAGACGGAACCATTACACCTGAGGGTATGAACAGACTTGGAGAGCTTTCTGCTCAAGTAGACAAAACCGGTGCTTTTGCAGGAAATACTGAGGGTTTTGTAAACGCTTATCTGGACTCTTTTGTAACCGGATTCCATTATGCTTTTGGAGTTGCTATTCTTACAATGCTTATCTCTGTTGCGATATTTCTATTAAACAAGAAAAACCTTCCCGATGTTAAGAGCAAAAAAGATGCTGCTGCAAAAGGTGAGGTTACCGAGATGGACATAAAAGAGGTAAAACAGCGTCTTTACGCACTGTTTGCAGTATTTGCAGTAGTAATATTCTTCTGGTTCTCATTCCACCAAAATGGTTTGACCCTAACCTTCTTTGCTAGAGACTACACCCAGCTCAACCTCTTTGGTTATGGAATAGCTGTTGAAGATTTCCAGAGTGCCAATCCTATTTTTGTGGTACTGCTTACTCCTGTGGTAATTGCCGTATTCGGATGGTTAAGGGCCAAAGGGATGGAGCCGTCTACTCCTAAGAAGATTGCAATAGGTATGTTTATTGCCGCTCTGGGTTTTGTTGTGATGTCTATGGGATCTCACGGTCTTCCTCTTTACAAAGATGTAGTTGCAATGGGAAGTCTTCAAGACAGTATGAAGGTTACTCCATTCCTATTAATTGGAACCTATCTGATACTCACTGTTGCCGAACTGTTCATAAGTCCGCTAGGAATATCGTTCGTGTCTAAGGTTGCCCCTCCTCAGTACCAAGGAGTGATGCAGGGGGGATGGCTTGGCGCCACCGCTCTTGGAAACCAACTTCTGTTTATTGGAGCTATCTTCTATCAGAATATTCCAATCTGGATGACCTGGGGACTGTTTGTTGTTGCTTGTATAATTTCTATGGGCACAATGCTGTTCATGCTCAGATGGCTTGAGAGAGTTGCAAAATAGCAGCATCTATTCAAGTAGATAATATATTATAAGAGAGTCCGTCTATCTGAAAAAGATAAGACGGACTCATTTTTTTTGAATTAATTATTGTTAAATTTGTGATTCTGAACCAATCTTATATCAATAATCGCATAATTTAAGAAAAACATGAGGGCTCTTATCGCATCTGTGCTTTTACTTCTTTTTTCGGCCACAGGTACTAGAGCCGAATTATTGGGAGAAAAGGTCTATTTACAAACCGATAAAGATTTGTATATCTCTGGAGAGACTATTTGGTTTAAATGCTATCTGGCTAATATTCAAGTAAGGTCTGACTATAGTGAGAGTAATTATATTTATGTAGAGCTAATTAAAGACTCACTGGTAAACAGAATAAAGATAAAGAGAGACGAGAGGGGGTTTGACGGCCATATAGATCTAGATCATGAGCTTTCCAGCGGGATATACACCATCCGGGCCTACACTCTCTGGCACACAAACCATCGGCCCCACTACATATTCTCAAAAAGCATTGTTATTGTAAACCCTATGGATGAAGATACCCACCGGCTATTTGAGAACTTTAAGTTTCCGGGTTCAGAGAGGGTAGAGGAGAGTATTGATGACATTAAATTCTACCCCGAAGGGGGTACACTTCTTGTAGACAATAATACTACAGTAATATTTCATGCAACCGGCCCCGGCGGGTCGGGGTGCAATTTGAGCGGTACGCTGTTCGACAACAATAACTCTCCCATATACTCATTTACCACTCTTTACGAAGGTTTAGGGCAGATCAAATTTACCCCCGAAGCAGGAAAGAGATACTATGTTATTGTAAATGACAAATATGGCAATAGTTTAAGACGGGATCTGCCGTCGGCGGCAGACAAGGGGGGTATATTAAAAGTAGAGAAGAGAGATGATAGAATTTACGCAAATATTGTTACTCGTGGAGTTGATCTTGAAAGCTCAATAGTTGAAGTTTTGATTTATGACAGAGATGGTATTGCTTTCAATGAAAGAGTTACAAAAGAGAGTCAACTCTTTGTTTTTAATAAAAGTAACTTTAAAGAGGGGGTTAACTGCATGTCGCTAATTGTAGACAACGTTCCAGTAAGCGAAAGGCCTCTGTTTATATTCGGAAACAACGGCATTAATGCAGATTTTTTTATAAATAAAGAGGAGAAGGCGTACGATAGAAGAGAGAAAGTTCTTATGGAGCTTAAAATAACCAACTCAAAGGGAGAGCCGGTAAAGGGAAGCTTCTCTGTCTCTGTGACAGATGCCTATCTTGCACCCTTGAACCCGCTTAGTAACAACCTTAGCACGTACATGGAGTTATTTTACACAATAAAACAACCTCAAATAAAGATCCCTTTCGGCTTATTGGGAGAGGACCTTGGCAGTGAGGAGTCAATGAGTAATAAAATAAAAGAGGTTATTATAGATTTAATCCTGTTGGCCAACCCCCCAAATCTTTTAAGTCTAGATGAGAGAAGAGTAATAGTGTCTACAGATAAGCCGGTTAGAGAGTATACACAATCTATATCGGGAAGGGCCACCAGCATATTCAGGAACACCAAAAACTCTATCCTCTCTGTTTTGTCTCCTTCAATCAATCTGGCGGTGAGTGAAGAGTTAAACAGAAGCGGCTACTTTAAAGTTGACGAACTGAACTTTCCCGACAGCACTTCGTTTGTAATATCTTGTATGGGTAAAAAAGGAGAAAAAGGTTACTATGTAGAGGTTATGAAAGAGGTCTTTCCCAACCTTACAAGAGAGAGAACCACAGGTCCATACTACAGAACAGAAAACCACCCCGACACTGAGGCCTACACTCAAATTTACCACAACACCGGAGGAGAGAGAGTAAGCACCCTTGGAGCAGCATATGTGATTTCGGGGGCCAAAGTGACCCCTAAACACAACCCCTCTGTTTTTGTTAGCTCTTATGACAGAAGACAGATTAGAGAGAGAGAGGAGCTGGGAATGTATTCGGGGATGAGTCTTACCGATTTTATAGTCTCCTCTTTTCCCGGGTTGATGTACGGTGGAACAGGAGATGGTGGTGGAAGATATTTGGTATCTACCCGGGCAACCAATATTGTTGGAGAGAGGGCTATCCCAAAAGTTTTTATAGATAAAACAGAAGTTATAGACCCGGGCACCTTGGATTACTATACTGTAGACGATATCGAGAACGTAGTTTTCTTAAAGGGTAATGATGGGTTTTTACATGGCTCTAATACCGGAGTTATTTTAGTTACACTTAGAAAAACCTTTGACAAAGGGGCCAGACATCCTAACAGGGAGTATAACACAACCATAGTGGCTCCGTTAGGATGGCAGAAGGCACGCCAATTCTTCTCTCCAGACTACTCTAAGCACAAAGATAGAGACGCAGTGGTGTTCGACTCCAGAAGTACACTGTATTGGAATCCATCCATTGAGAGTGATGGTGATGGGGTTTTGAAGGTGGAGTTTTACAAATCGGATAGAAAAACCCGATTCAACATTACAGTTGAGGGGATAGACGAAACAGGCAGGTTTATTAGCATTCGAAGATAAAGAGGAGAAGATTTATATAATTATAACGAAGTATGGAGTGTGAGAAAAAAACAACAGTAAGATTACCAAAAGAGAGAATAAAACTTATTGCTTTTGATGCCGATGACACTTTGTGGGTTAATGAGTACCATTACCGTAAAGCAGAAGAGGAGTTTGCAGAGTTGATGAGCCCTTGGTGCAGTTACGAAGAAGCAAACGAAACCCTGCTGCGAGTAGAGAGAGACAACCTTCCTCTGTTAGGTTATGGTTCTAAACCATTTATAATTTCTCTGATTGAGTGTGGAATAGAGCTTAGCAATGGAGAGCTTACAAACAAACAGATACTGGAACTTATTAAGATAGGGAAAAACACCATCGGAAAAAAAATTGAACTCTATCCTAATGTAGAGAGTGTTCTAAAAGAGCTATCGAACAGCTTTCCCCTTATTTTAGCAACCAAAGGAGATCTCAAAGAGCAGGAGTCCAAAGTAGAGAGGTCTGGCCTAAGAGCATACTTTTCAAGCGTTGAGATTATGAGTGAAAAAAGGGCAGAGAACTATAGAGTAATAATAGATGAGCACGGAATTGACCCCGAAAACTTTCTAATGATTGGAAATTCATTTAAATCCGACATATTACCGGTTCTGGATATAGGTGGATACGCCGCTTACATCCCTTCTGATATTATCTGGGCACACGAGGTAGTAGAGGAGATAGAGCACGAGAGGTTGGTAAGGGCAACTTCAATAGAGGAGATACCCTTTTTATTTAAATAACTATCAAGATATGATACCTTTTGAAAAAAACAGAAGTTACAGAAGATTCTACCAAGATGTAGAGATTAGCAGAGAGCAGATGGAGTCTATGGTAAACGCAGCCCGACTCTCACCCTCATCAAGAAATATACAGCCGATTAAATTTTTCATCTCTACAAACAATCAGCTTAACTCTAAAATATACCCCAACCTTGGCTGGGCAGGTTATTTAAAAGATTGGGACGGCCCTATTGAGGGCGAAAGACCCAGCGGTTATATAGTACTTCTGCACGATAAAAGCATCTCTCAAGGGTACTCTTGCGATCACGGAATTTTTGCACAGAGCATTCTTCTGAAGGCGGTTGAACTTGGGTTTGGGGGGTGCATGATTGCAACTTTCAAGAAAGTTGAGCTCACATCTATCCTTAACCTTCCTGAGCACCTGGAGATAATACTTGTAATTGCCTTAGGGAAGCCAAAAGAGATTGTTGTAATTGACAACGCTATAGATGGAGAGATTAAGTACTGGAGAGACGATGAGGGTGTTCATCATGTTCCAAAAAGAGACCTAAGGGAGCTTATATGGCCCTTGTCCCATACGGAGTAGAATGGCTCCTCCTCCTTGAGAAGAGGTAAGATAGTTCATAAAGGCCTCTGCTGCAGCTCTGTTTGGAGCACCACTAAGTATAGAGGCCCCATAAACCATCGCTTGGCCTCTCATAACCATTTTATCGCCCGGTTTTGATCCTCTCACTGTAACAGACACCTTGGAGTAGAGTTGCTCCTTTGAGGGATCTCCCAGATTTACCTCGGGCGGAAGCTCTAAATATTTCAAGCCATGTTGAACCGCAACCGATTTATAGAGAAAGATATAGTCAACTGCACCTGCATCTAAAAGAGCGAGCAGATCTACCTCTTTGGGCCTGATATATCTTTTATCCTTCTCCTTTATTGCCTCTGCGCGTAAAGACGCACTCTTATCTTTTTCTGCATAGAATTTCGACGCCAGATCTAAAACCAAAAGCGTCCTGTAACCACAAGGATCGGCATTGGGATCGGATCTTCCCACCGTTACATCTCTCCCGGAGAGAATCTCAAGCCAGTTTGATTCTGAGATTATATTTGCATATTTAGATCTCTCTGTGTATACAATAGCCATTTCATTAGTGGCAAACTTAACACAACTATTTGTATAGTTGGGTATTAGAAGATTCTCTATTACCGAATAATCGGCAGATGCAATAATGTCGCAATCTCTTCCCAGCTCTGTTATCTTTCTTGCTGCATCTATGCTTCCCGATGCCTCTGCAAGCACCTTAACTCCGGGATACAACCTCATAAATGAATCTGCAATCTCCTTCATTGGTGCTGCAAGAGAGCCGGCGTGAAAAACAATGAGATCTCCCGAGGGTTTCTCAAAATCTGCCGGCTTATAGATAGAGATTCTGCTTATACTTTTTATTGCCCTATCGGCAAACATATCAAAGATAGAGAACAGAGAGAATCCACCCCTTCCCTCTTCATTGCCACCATACATCAAAACAGACTCCATGCCGTCGTTTCTATTAATAATCTCTGAAAGTGAAAAAGCTGCTCGATACCCGTCTGTAGCTTCTATGCAGAGCATCGCGGTAGAGAGTAGTTGAGGATTGTTGCTAAAAAGCGACTCCATCTTATCTTTAAGAGAAATCCCTTTATATACTTTTACCCCTTTATACCCCATGCTCTGACCATAAAAATGTGTTTTATAGATTATTTGCTCCCGCATGTCTGTAGCATCTACAGTGCCTACACCTCTGTCTCCCTCTATGATTAAGGAGTCTGATCTGAATACTTGAGGATTTCTATCAACTTTAAAGTTGCCCCTGAGCGACCTTATTACAATTTTTACCGGATTTGAGATATTTCTAACACTGTTGTGGTCTGTTCCTGCCACAATTTTTGCAAACTCGGGCAGTTGCCACAACTCCTTGGTCTTACCCGGAATTACTCTGGATACACTTCTGGCCAATATTATCTTATATACATCTGCCGCATAGAATATCTCCCCCCAACTAAAAACAGCATATTCACCCTCTTGATTCCAAACTTCAACAAACAGATCTACCGGAGGATAGAACTCCTCTCCCTTCCACTTATTCACCTTAACTGTGCTGAGTATATCGCACAGGGCATATCCGTCGTAACGAAAAGCACCCTTAAACACCATCGAATCTCCTTGGGGAACAACCTCCTTTACCGTTACAGAGTGCCAAGGCAAGCCACTCAGCTTTATCTTAACATCTTTATCTAGCTCTCCCGTTATCAATATCTCATTACTAAACTTTAGTGACGTGGGCTCATCTCTGTTAAAATAGTTATTTGCCCCTGACTCCCAAATAAGGGTAGAGCCGGAGTAAGCGTCGGGTCTAAAGAGTTTACATCCACACACAACTATAACCACAAATATTAACAGTGCTCTTCTTATTGTTGAGTAATACCTTCCCATAATCTCTAAAAATTTAGTGGACGAAATTAATGAAAAAACTCCTATATTCGGCCTCATAAGTGATACACAACATTTAGTTTTAGAAAAATGCACCCTATTTTGTCTCAAATACCATTATTTAATACTTGCAAACCAATAGTAATGGCCGGCCCTTGTAGTGCCGAAAGCAGGGAACAGACCATTGCAACGGCTAAAGAGTTAAGGAGTTTAGGGGTGAAGTTTTTTAGAGCCGGATTATGGAAACCAAGAACAAAACCGGGGGGCTTTGAGGGCGTTGGTAAAGAGGGTATCTCATGGCTAAGAGAGGTTAAAGAGCAGACGGGAATGAAGGTCTCTACAGAGGTTGCAAATGCGTGGCATGTAAGAGCAGCACTTAGAGGTGGGATTGATATGTTGTGGATTGGAGCTCGTACAACGGCAAACCCATTTGCAGTGCAGGATATTGCAGATGCCCTACAGCATAGTCTCTTAAAAGGGATTGTTACCGTGGAGAATTTGGTTGTTCTGGTTAAAAACCCTGTTAATCCCGATCCTGAATTATGGAGAGGGGCTATGGAGAGAATCTCTAATGCAGGAGTAAAACAGATTGCTGCTGTTCACAGAGGATTCAGCACTTATGAAAAGGGGTTGTTTAGAAATCTACCCCACTGGCATATTCCAATAGAGCTAAAGAGAAGAGATCCAAACCTTATTATGTTGTGCGACCCCAGCCATATTGGAGGTAAACCGTCGCTCATCTACCCCATCTCTCAACAAGCTCTGGATATGGGCTTCGACGGTCTGATGATTGAATCTCACGTAGATCCACCGAGTGCACTTAGCGACAGCGAACAACAGATAACACCATCCAGATTAAAAGAGATTCTTATGGCTCTTGTTGTGCGTGAAAGCATCGATTGTTCTGAAAGTCTGTTTGAGTTGCGAAGAGAGATAGATGAGTTAGACGAGAGACTACTGGAGCTTCTATCAAAAAGAATGTCTATCTCCAGGGAGATAGGCAGGTACAAAAAGGATAACAACATACCCGTTCTTCAACCCTTGCGATACGATAAAATGGTTACCGGACGCATTCTGCAGGCATCTGAACTGGGGCTCGACAGCAACTTTGTAAAAAGCATTCTGGAGGCGATACATGAAGAGTCTGTAAGGCAGCAGGTTCAAATAACGTCGGAGACTTCCAACTATCCGCCACTCACCAAATGAATTATTTTTAGATCGTCTCCATCTGTCACTACTGTCTCACCATAGAGCTCTCTCTTGACAAGATTATCATTTAGTCTCACCACAAGCATCTTAAAATGAAAAGACTTAATATCCATTATCTCCTTAATTGTAAGAGAGTTGGCATTAAAGTGCTCCTCTCTGTTATTTAGAAGTATGCGCATTTTTTAAGTATTGATTTATAAAATATTCAACAACAACATCGGCCTGCATATTAGACACTATAGCCACTCTTGGCGCAATAGGCGGGTAAAATTCCGACACCTCCGTAGACTGATCCCCACATATATAGAGGTTGCCCGAGCGCTCTTTTCGTATCTTTTCAAAATCTCCCCAACCAGCCATTCCACTGGCAATAACAAGGGGGATGTGCGGATGGTTGATTAACATATGCTCTACAAGCATCTGTTTACCCGATGCATCATCGAAGGCCTCAACCACCATATCGCATTTAGAGAAGAGAAGATCAATGTTATTGGGCCCTATCTTTACATCGTGAACCTGAAGTATACAATCGGGGTTGATTTTTGTTAAGTTGTCCCTTAAAGCAAACACCTTCTTTTGACCGGTTTGATCTCTAAAGTAAAACTGTCTGTTAAGATTTTGCACAGAGACAACATCAAAATCGGCAATAATAAGTTTACCAATCCCACACCTTACCAAAGATGAGGCACAGTTAGATCCGAGCCCTCCGGCTCCGGCAATTCCTACTACCTTTTTGGAGAGTATCTCTCTTATAGTGTTAAAATTTATCATAATTTGGGTTGCCGTGGTTTCAATTTTTTGTAAATTTACCAATTACATTCAAAAACTAAAAATTCTATTAAATGAACTTTCAGGAGATTAAAGACAAAAGGAGGATTTTAGCCTCTTTCCCTTACACTTGGAGGCCCATGGTAAAAGGTTACAGCGATATGAGCTTATATGTAAACGTGGGTACATCAAAGATGGAGGTTAGAGAGATTGCGCCGGAGACAAAAGAGAAATTTATTGGAGGAAAGGGGTACGGCCTCCGTATGCTGTGGGATGCCGTTAAACCCGATACAAAGTGGAGCGACCCGGAAAATGAGATAGTGATCTCGGGGGGGCCATGCTGCGGAATAACTCAATACTCCGGTTCGGGTAAATCTATTGTTGTTGCTATATCGCCCCAAACAGAGAGAATCATAGACAGCAACGTAGGTGGTCATTTTGGGCCTCATCTTAAAATTGCGGGATTTGATGCAATTGAAGTTCAGGGGATTGCAGAGAAAGATGTAATTATTTACATAGACGGCACAAATCACGTGGTTGAAATTTTTGAGACTCCTAAAGAGCTGAGCTACGACTCGCACCTGTTGGGGGAGGAGCTCCTGGATATGTTTGCAGATAGTGAGAAAGACAAGATAAATGTCTCTGTTGTTGCAACAGGAAAGGCAGCAGAACACTCACTGATTGGGATGTTGAACTTTACATTTTACGATGTAAAAAGGGGCAAAGTAAGACTTAAGCAGGCAGGAAGAGGTGGTTTGGGTACTCTTATGAGGCAGAAGAATGTGAGAGCCATTGTTGCCAAAGTGCCTAAGGTAACAGGCAATTTTAATAACGTAGATGCTCTCGAGCCAATAGTGGAGAGAGGAAAGAGATTCAACAAAGAGATGAGAGATCTTGACGATATTCAGTGCCAGATGAGAAAGGTTGGAACAGCACACCTTATGGGTGTTTTGGAAAAGTACGACATTCTACCGGTGATGAACTTCAAGTATGGCGATCACAAAGACTGCCCTAAAATTGATTTGGAGGTTTGGAAGAGGTACTTTACACAAGGAGTTCCTGACGGATGCTGGATAGGTTGCAACATGTCTTGCGCCAAAGGTGTAGACGATTTTGAGCTCACAACCGGCCCATACAAAGGTTCTAAAGTGATTGTGGATGGCCCCGAGTATGAGAATGCTGCCGGACTTGGAAGTAATTTAGCAATTTTTGATCCTATTGCAATCATTGAACAGAATTTTTACTGCGACACTTACGGAGTCTGCACCATTACCTGGGGTAATATAGTTGGATTCCTTATGGAGTGCTGGGAGAACGGAATATTAAATGCCCAACGTACAGGGGGGATAGATCTCTCTTGGGGTAATGCCGATGCATCGCTTGAGCTTCTGCACCAGATGGCAAGAGGAGAGGGCTTTGGTGTTACAGCCGGGCTGGGCGTTAAACGTCTTAAAGAGATGTTTATTGAAAACGGCTGGGGTGATAGTCGTTTCATAGAGGATATTGCAATGGAGAACAAAGGGCTTGAATACTCTATGTATCTGTCTAAAGAGTCTCTTGCCCAGCAGGGCGGATACGCAATGACCAACAAAGGCCCTCAGCACGACGAAGCGTGGCTTATCTTTATGGATATGGTAAATAATATGATCCCTACCTTTGAAAACAAAGCCGAGGCCCTTCACTACTTCCCATACTTTAGAACCTGGTTTGGTCTTGCAGGTTTTTGCAAACTCTGTTGGAACGACGTTGAACCTGCAGACAACGCAGAGCAACCCGAGCCCAATAAAGTGCCCGAACACGTAGATAACTATGTAACCATTTTCAAAGCAGTTACCGGAAGAGAGTTCGACAAAGAGGAGATGATTAAAATGTCTGAGAGAGTCTACAACTTCCAGAAAATTTTTAATATCAGAATGGGATTCGGTCTAAGGGAGCACGATAAGCAACCTTACAGAGCGGCAGGTCCTGTAACGGCAGAGGAGTACCTGAGCAGAGAGGAGAGATACGATAAACAGCTGATTGATTGGATGGGAATAGACCCTAAAGGGCTCTCACTTGAAGAGAAGATGGAGAGGCATCGCTCATACAGAGAGGATAGATACGAGAAACTTTTAGATGCGGTTTACCATAGACGCGGGTGGAATAACAACGGAGTGCCAAAGGTAGAGCATTTAAAATCTATCGGCATGGATCTGCCTGAATTAATTGAGGTTGTAACTCCGCTTCAATAGACGTTAAACAGATAAAACAAAATAATGAGATCAGGTATTCAAAGAGTAGTGCTCATTGCAATAATTGCAATGAGCATCTCTCTTCAGGGATGTAAAGCCCCGGGAGAGGTTAAGGAGAGAAACCCCTACAATCTGGAGATAATAACAACAATTGAGGAGTATCTCTCTACTGTAAATGCCGACAGCAGTAACCTGCTTGTAGACCTGGAGAGACATCTTCCCGGAGTTGCTATAGATATAAGATATGCAACGCCCGATAACTTTACCGGAGAGGTGATTTACACAATGCCAAAGGCCTGGCTTAGAAGAGATGCTGCAGATTCACTACTCAAGATACAGCAACTATTGGCTAAAGAGGGTCTTGGGCTAAAGATTTTTGACGCTTACAGGCCTTATGCCGCCACCCTCTATTTTTACGAAGTTTACCCCGACACCACATTTGTTGCCGCTCCTTGGAAAGGGTCTATTCACAACAGAGGAGGTGCCGTAGATTTAACGCTTATAGATTTGGCTACAGGAGAGGAGCTCATTATGCCAACCCCATTCGACGAATTCTCTGAAAGGGCATCGCACTCCTACCCTATAGAAGATTCAATTGCTGCTAAAAATAGAGACAAGCTCAGAGAGGTTATGATAAACAACGGATTCACAATGTATGAGCATGAGTGGTGGCACTACAATATAAAAAAGAGGGAGAGATACTCGCTAATGGACATCTCATTTGAAGAGCTTGAAAAAATTAATAAATAGAGATTAAAAATGAAATCTTTAAAACTATCGCTTCTGATTTTTGCTTTGGGGATAATGGTTGCGCCTGCATTTGGGCAAAAACTTAATCCCAACAAAGTGACCTACCCCGAATATGGAGCTCAGCACCGAACAGAGTTTGTGTTTCCTAAAGTGGGAGAATACCACGTTTTAACCTGCGACTTTCACACCCATACTATCTTCTCAGACGGTCTTGTATGGCCAACATTGAGGGTGGCAGAGGCCTGGACAGGTGGCGTTGATGTGCTCTCTATTACAGATCATATTGAGTACAGACCATTCAGTAAGTATACTAATAACGACCACAATACCTCTTACCAGATTGCAAAACCTGCTGCAGATAACTGCGGGCTTATACTTGTTAGAGGAACAGAGATTACAAGAACTCAAAAGACAATAGGGCACTACAATGCCCTCTTTATTACAGATGCAAACCCAATTGCAAAGGAAGATCCTAAAGAGTCTATCTTAGAGGCAAAGAAACAGGGTGCGCTTATTATTTGGAACCATCCCGGCTGGGCTGTTGACTCTACATATATAAAAGAGTTTCAGAGAGACCTCTTTAACGAAGGTGTAATAGACGGAATCGAGGTGTTCAATAACAACGAATTTTATCCCAGAGCAATCTCATGGGCAATAGATATGAACCTTGCTATGATTTCTGCCAGTGATGTTCACGCCAATGTTGAGCGAGGCACATTGAGAGAGTTGGGTTTTGAACGTCCCTTAACTTTGGTTTTAACAAAAGATAGGAGTTTAGACGGAATTAAAGAGGCAATCCAAAAGAGGAGGACTATTGCTTGGTTCCAAAATATGATTGCGGCCACTCCGGCGGTTGCAGCAGATTTTGTAAACAGTATGGTATTTGCCACCTCAATTAAAAAAGATGAAAAGAGTAACCATATCAAGATTACCAACAGAGGATCTATCCCTTTTGTGATTGAGTACAACAGAGTGGAGTATAAACTGCCCGCTCTCTCCTCTATAATGATTACTACCCCTGCATCTAAAGATAACTACCTGAAATTTAACTTCAAAAACATTTTCGTTTATGAAGATAAAACTTTGGCACATGATTTGTATTTTTAATAATCGAGAAGTTTTTTCATAGTTTAAGTTTTAGGTTAAGTAAGAGGATAGGCATCGTCATAAACAGGCGATGCCTTTCTTTTTCTTTTGTATTTCTATAAAATGTTGTATATTTGCGGGCCTTTTCTCGAGAAGATAAGGAAGTTAATATTTTAAAAACTTTAAAATCACAGTATTATGGCTGTAAAAATTCGTCTTGCAAGACACGGTAAAAAGAATTTCGCATTCTTCCATATCGTAGTAGCAGACAGTCGCGCACCACGCGATGGTCGCTTTATTGAGCGTATCGGCTCATACAATCCAAACACTAACCCTGCAGTAATAGAGCTTGACAACGATAAGGCCCTTCAATGGCTTTTCAATGGAGCTCAACCTACAGACACATGCCGCAGGATACTCTCTTACAAAGGGGTTCTTCTTAGGAAACACCTTCAAGAGGGTGTAAAAAAAGGTGCAATAACACAAGAGGTTGCAGATACTAAATGGAATGCTTGGGTAGCTGAAAAAGAGAACAAAGTTGGCTCTAAAAAATCGCAACTTGCTCAAAGCAACCGCGATGCCAGAAAAGCAGCAATGGAAGCAGAGGCAAAGGTAAATGCAGCAAGAGCAGAGGAGATTGAGAAGAAGAAGAGAGAGGAGGCAGAGGCAGCAGCAAAAGCGGCAGCAGAGGCACAAGAGGAGAGTCAAGAGGGAGATGCTCCCGTAGCAGAGACAACCGAAACTCAAGAGTAATTGCAATGTCGGCACCGGCAAAAAAATTGCTGACTGTCGCAAAGGTCATAAGATCATTCGGCACAAAGGGAGAGATTAACATAAGATACTCTCCGGGAGTTAACGGTGATATTGATGAAAAGAAACCGGTATTCATCTCTTTTGATGGATTACCGGTTCCCTTTTTTATTGAATCTCTGGTTAATAAAGGCCACAACCAAGCAATAGTCAAGCTGGAGGGTGTCAATAACTTAAATCTGGCTGATGAGCTTTGCGGAAAAGAGATAAAAGCAGAGAGCAGCAGAGAGGGAGATTTCGACGAACATAACCCCCAAAACGAAGCAGAATACTATTTGGGATTTGTAATTATCAACAGAGCCGGGGTGGTATTGGGAACGGTATTGTCTTTTTATGACTATCCGGGCAATCCCTGTTTTGGAGTTGAGAGAGCAGAAAAAAAAGGGGAGGAATTTCTCCTCCCGATTCATGAAGATATTATAATAAAAGAAGACCACGAAGGCAAAACCCTTACGGTAGAACTACCTCACGGCCTTCTGGATATTAACCTTTGATTAATCCATCAACACCTGTATTCCAAGACTGAATCTAGGCAGCTCCATTGGCACCGACTCTGGATTGAAGAGGTTGGTAAGTCTGTATCTTGCATATAAAGAGTAACTCCCCTTAGATATGGCGCCATATAATCCGGCTTGAACCGGGTTGAACTTAGATCCATCTCTGTATTTATATTTATTCTCTCTCCCATTTTCTACTGTCTTAACATTGTATCTCTTGCTGAACGAGAAGTCTAAATATCCCCCTAAGTCCAAAGTGAAAGGGCGACTGTTCCCGATTGGAAAGAGGTAAAACCTGTTAATAAGTCCTGTTCCCAGATTGTCTGTTCTATAGTACTCCTTCTTAACATTTCCAGGAACATTACTCTCAAATACCCCGGTTTGAGCAGCATCTTTGAGCTTGAAGTTATAAAAGGTGTATTGAAAGGTTGTACCCAAAGCGTACCTCTTTGAGGGGCGATAAAAATATTTGTACCCTGCCTCCAACGAGTATGAACTTCCGTAGTGCATAGGTAAAAACTCCCCATTATCTGTTGGGACAGCCATACCAATCCCAATAAAAAAATCCTCGTAATATTTTGGATAAGTCGATCTCTTCACTACCCTTATCTCATTGTTTCCATAAGCTTTGCTTATCGAGCGCCTATCTACGGTATCTCTTTTCTTTATACTTATAGGAGATTGAATGGCTATCTCTGCCTCTCCTATTTTAACTACTGTTTGAGATTTTACCTCTGGGGCAAATAATGCATAGAGCATCATTAGGGCTGCAGATGCATATATTACTTTTCTATTCATAATCTAAATCTGGTTTTAAACTATTTTATTTTAATCTCACCCGACATAGCGGCATTTATCACACTTTTGTCTATGTTCCCGAAAATTGAGATAATAGACATCTCATTTGGAGTAGTGGTAAGAAAAAGCAGTACTCCGGGATTATTCTTGGTCACATACATCTCAAGCAGTTCGCTTCCGTCCTGAACCCTTACCACTCTTGTGAAGAGCTCTCCCGTAAACAGCTTCTCAAGCTCTCCCTTGAGTGTTACCCTAACCGGAACACCACCCTCAACAGCACCCTGTTTTACATTCAGTATTCTAAGTTCGGTAATTTTCGACAGCAGATCTTTAGTAGATGCGTCTACACTGGAGCTCCCCGCTATCTGCAACAGAGACGGCGATATTAGAATAGACTCCACGTTCCTCTTCTTCTCGTATCTGTCCAGAATTTCGTTGATCTGCTTCGACTGACCCCATACCCATACAGGGAGGAGAATTGCAGAGAGCACCAATATTAAAATTCTTTTCATCATTTCTTGGTTTTTAATTATCTGGTTAGTTTAGGTTAAGTTTCTGTTTCATGTTCTTTAGTTAAGACGATTCTCCTCTCTGTTTTGTGTCAGAACCTTTCCCAACGACTCCAATGGAGAGAGTGCCGTTCCCATTCTATTCATGTTATCCAGCTGAGCACTTCCCTGCTTGAACTTTCCAAGCATACTGTTAAGCTGATTAATCTGATTGTCTGCTTTTGATATGGCCAGCTCTCTGTTTTTTACATTAACTCCATCAATCACCAACCTAAGAGAGTCACCCCTATCGGGCATTAAAACAAAAGTAAATAGAGCCAACGCAGCCGCAGCAGCAACAGAGATCCAGCGAAAATCCCTTCTTTTTACCTTTACCCCTTCAATTCGCTCTATCTCCTCTGAGTAGCAGTTGAAAAGCGGTTTATAGACCAGAAACTCTTGAGAGACCTCTCCCTTAAAATACTCTCTTAGCATCTTCTCTTCGCCAAGGGTTGTCTGAGCGTCGAAGTATCTATCCAGAAGCTCCTGTACGCGTTTAATCTCTATTGTTTCCATTTTGACATTAATTTCTCTCTAAGTTTTTGTCTTGCTCTGGAGAGCAGCGTTCTCACATTACCCTCTGTTGTTCCAAGAATAGTTGCAATCTCCTCCATCTCGTAGCCCATAATATCTCTTAACCGTACTGCCAACATCTGATCTTCGGGCAAAGAGGCAAGATAGTTGTTTATGTTACACATTTCATCTTTACTCTCCAGCACCCCCGACGGATCTGAGTCGGCAAAAACCCTAAAATTTGGGTTTAACTGACTCATGTTGTTCTTCTTAAGCTTAAGATAGTCTAGGCATACATTCTTTAAAATCTGCATTGTGAGTGCCTCGGGATTCCTTATCTCCTGCATCTCATTAGACTTCCAAAGACGTATGATTGCCTCCTGCACCATATCGTCGGCCGTTGAGGCCCCATCTTTTACAAATCCACTGGCAAAAGATATGAGTCTGGGCCGCAGCTTGGCAACTACTATATTAAACTCCTGTGATGTCATTTCAAGATAGAAGACGAATAGATATTTTTTTTGTTACAAGCTTTACAAAATTCTTCTAAAAAATATAATTCAGGCCAATATTCAGTCCACTGTTACCATCTCTTTTGTCGAAAGGTTTTCCAATCTCTGCCGAGATAACAAAATTTCTGTTCATTATTGCCTTAACACCTAACCCTGCAGAGATATGCAGCTCTTCCGGGTGGCCTCTTTGCTCACTTGGAAGATTATCCATCCTCTCCTCTCTGTAATAGCCCACAACCCTTCCCGCATCTATAAAAGGATTCATAGCAAAATACCAACTCTGATTAAGGAGTCTGAAGCTATTGAATCTGTACCTAAGCTCAATGTTGGAAAATAGAATTGCCGATCCAACTACCCTGTTGCGAAGAACTCCGCGTAGGGAGTTATGCCCTCCAAGCCCCTCATTGGTTATCTGTCTAAAGTATAGGGTTGTAATATTTTGCAACATATAGAACGGCTGCTCCCCCCAAATAGTTCCCTGATATGCAACTCTAAAGGCAAATGTTAACCTCTCTCTGTTGACCGGTATATAGCCCGACACAGATGTGTATAGTTTACCGTATGCAGAGCTGCTCTCTCCTCCGGGTGAAATTAGTGTAATCAGCTCTCCCTTAACCCCTCTATAGGGGTCTGCCTCGTGGTCTCTTGTGTCGAATACCAAACCTGCTTTTAACTCAGCACGAGCTCCTCCATCTCTCTCCGATTGATCTATAAGCCCCGCCTCTACATATTGTTTAAACAGAGATGGGGAAGAGAGATACTCCTCACCCTTAAGCTCTCCTGTTTTATAACTGTATAGAGCCACACCTCCAACCCAAGAGAGGTCTCCTCCAATTTTCCCTTGTATGTCAAGCGAACTTCTAAAGAGTCTCCTGTCAAATTTGTAGAACTCCTTCTCTGTGTTAATGCTATATTTTGACATATACCCGTTAAAACCATAGAAATCCATCATCTTGTCTGTGAGGTAACTTATGTCTGCTGTAACCCTGAGCCCCTTAATAAGATGTTGGGAGTCGTAAAAGAGGTGATATATTCCCGATCCCTTTGTGTATCGGGAGACCTCTGCATTGAATTTGTGCATATAGGCAGGAAAAGTAGAGCCATCGCCAAACCAAAAAATATCGCACAAAACTCCATATTGAAAACCCAGATCGCTGTTATAGCTCACTGCAGGTAATGGTCCAAAATTCCATCCTTTCTTACTCTCTTGAGAGCTTAAGAGTATAGGTGCAAAAGTGAGTAGCGATAAAACACCAGAGTACAAAATTGATTTAGCAACCCTTTTCATATCAACTATTTTAAAATAAACGCAATGATCCAACCCAGATAGTTTCCAACTGCATATCCCACCAACCCTACTGTAAGCCCGGTAACTATAACCGTACGGTTTTTCATAGCAGTTGCCACCAAAGGTACAAAGGGCGGTGAATTTATTAGTGAGACCGAAGAGACAAGAACAGTATCGGCATCTATTTTAAATAATCTTGCCAGCAGCAGTTGAATAAATAGAGATCCAAAAATTACAAATGAGATATAGAGCAGAAGATACAACCCCCCTTTAAGATTGAGATTGCTAAGATTTGCCATAGATGCAACCACAATGCTAAAGATGTAGATAAGATACATCCCGGCATTGTAACTCACCTTTATCTCTCTTACTCTCTTTATGAAAGACATAGCTATTCCCAGAGTTGTTATTGTCAGAATCACTATTACCATTTGCGAATCCTTTGAGAAAAGCATAGAGAGTGCTCCTGCTGTGATAAATATACCAATAGAGAGTGCTAGTGCAAAACTCAGCTCCTTGAATGAAAATTTCTCTTTCTTGTGGTCACCTGTGAAATCCAACTCTGAACCCTCTGCTCTCTCTTGTATATGCAGCACTTTTCTAAACAGGGGAATCCCGAACGATAACACAAATGTAAGGTACAACAAGCTGATAGCCATGTCGTAAGAGTGAATCATAATATATGTTTCGTTAGGAACATTAAGCATAAGCTTGATTGCTGCCAGGTTTGGCGTCCCCCCCGTATAAACTCCCGCCAACATTCCCGAAATCTTATCCATTGAAGCACCAATGAGAGGGTCGTCTCCAATAAGGTTTTTAAAGATAAAGTATCCTATAACTATTGTGATAACCACAGAGAAGACCCCTGTAAGCAGCGTCATTACCGCCCCCTTAATATCCCATTTACTAAAATTGCAAGAGAACAACATGAGCGGTATAGCTATCGGCACTATAAAAGTTACGAATGTGTCTTGAAGAGAGTAGTCAGTATCGGATGAAATCAGTGTGTTACCAAGCAATATCCCCGCCAGGTAAAGAAGCAAAACGGGGCCAATTTTTCCCAAAAATCTGCTTTTTTTACATAGATATAAAACCAGAGCCGGAGCCAATAGGTAGATTAAAATAACTACAATCTGCATTATCTCTCCTCCTCCTCTTGGTGGTCCAAAATATCCTCCTCTCTGCCCCTTCTAATATCTACAACCGGGTTCTCTAAAGTCCCTGTAATTGTTAGAGGTATGCCTATTATCCCGAATGGAGGCAGACCCAGTCTAAAGTTTATATTGAGTCGGCCATCGAGAGATGTCTGACCCTCAAAACGCGGTCGGAAACCAAATATTCTCATTCGTGTTCTTTCAATAGTTACTATGTTATTTGCAATAGATGTCCTTATCTCTACCGCCTTTAAATTAGGGTTATTCAAACTGTCTCTCCCCGTAACTTTACTTACAGCACCCAAAACCTTGAATCCTTTTACATTAACATCTTCTAGCCGAATCACCCCCTTACCCTTTACAGAGGGGAGAATTGGCTTCATACTGCTGTTTAACTTTGTACTAATTGAGTAGTTTAAAGATACAACACCCTCCATGTTTGCAGCAGTAGAGAAGAGCTCCCTCATAAGCGGTATCTCTCTATACGCCCTGGCAATATCAAAAGAGTCGGCCTTGGCGTATATCTCTGCCTCTGCCCTTAGTTTATCCAACGGTTTATAAACAGCATCCAGTAAAAAATGAGCTCCTGCAATATTCACCCCCGTACCTTTAATATAGAGAGCTTGCTCGGAAATTGCTGCCTCCCCTTTAAAGTTGTACCCTGTAAGTGATTCGTACTCAATTTTCTTAACATCTGCCAAAAGAGAGAGGTTAAGCTTCTGAGGAATAATCACAACACCCTCATTAGTTTGCAATGTATCACTCTCTGGCAGCAGAGCAATAAAGTCTTTCAAGTCTATATTTTGAGATTTCACGCTCATTGACCCTTTCATAACCCCGGAAGAGAGAATATATGGTATAAAATCTGATATATAACCGTTTAGAACAATCTTATTACGGCCATATTCAATAAGCATTCTATCCAGTATAGCCCTGTCTTGTTCGAATGTCAAATGAGAAGATGGCACCCTTAGAGGATATGCGTAATCTTCACTTTGATATTCAAAATTTGTAAGCTCCAAACGCCCCCTGCCTTCAAAATTTGATAGTGCCTTTACGCCTACTTCACCAGCCACACCCTTCACAGAAAACTGGGCAGAAAAAAGCCCGTTTACTCTGGCATTGTCTATATTAAACATAGAGTACAACCTATTGAGATTTAGTATCCCCGTAGCGTTTATAGAGTATTTTAGATTATTAAAATTTTCTAAACTGCACTCCAATGCAAAAGGGGTACCTGCAAAGTTGAACTCCAAAGGGAGAATCTCTATATTTAACCCCTCTTTTGATGAGTCATTTGAACTCACCCTAGCACTAATGTTTATTCTCTCAAGCGGCTCTTGTGAAAATGGTGTTTTTATGAATCCGTCTCTTAATTCAAAATTACAACTCCCCACCGGGAAGATTCCACTCTCGGGTTCTAATGTTCCCTTTGCGTCTATATTGTAACTCAGCACCCCCTTTAGTTGGTACCCATCAATTCCGGCAGCATTTTTAAGGGCCTCAAGGTTAAGAGATCCATTAGCGTAAATTGAGGTGAGCGGAGAATCCAGCCCCTTTACAGAGAGCGAGAGAGCACTCTCCTCTCCATCTACCTTGAAACGCAGTGAGTCTACTGAAAAGAGCATCTCATGGGGATTAAGCGAAGGGATTGAGAGAGAACCTTGGGCTCCTATACTGCTTATTGCAGAGCCCGAGCTCTTGTGCTTGAGAAAACCCCTCTCTAGGTTAAAGCGTATATTTAGATTGGGTTGAGTGCCCGTGCTATCTCGCGCCTCTCCTTTAAGTTGAACAGATGCCCACGCGTTACCATTAATTTCCATACCTGCAACCCAATCATCATACTCAGAAGGGAGAAGCGACAAAAGATGGCTTAGAGTAGCTTTCTGAGTATCCATAGAGATGTGGGCACTATAGCCGTCATCTAAAATATTGACGACACCATCGTATTTTGCATTCAGTCTCCCCAGCGATACCACCCCCTCTTTAAAAGATAGTGTCAATTTAGATGCATCTATCTCTGTTACAAGAGATATAGAGGCCTCTTTTGAGTCTATGTACTTTACTCCTCCATACTCAACCGTTAGCTCATTGGAGGAGAGAGTCGCTTTTGCTCTAAATATGTTGTCATCTATTCGCCCTTTTCCTCTAAAAGAGATATTTGTTAACTCAACCCCAAGCTGCAAAGAGGGATACAGAAATCTAACTCTGCTATCTTTAACATTAATCATCTTAATAGAGAGCCGAGGTAATTTTATAGCTGCCGATGAGGGATTTTCCTCCTGTTGCAGTGGTGTAGCGGCATCTGTAACTGTATATCTAATGTCTAAGCCCGAGGCAAATATCTTATTTATCTTAATCTCTTTCCCTAAAAGAGAGAGCAAGTTCACTCCAAAAGCAATTTTCTTTCCCGTAACTAGAGTGTCGGGAGAGAATCCCGGAACAGAGCAGAGGGTGACACTATCAAGCGTAAGAGTAAGATTAGGAAAGTGTTTGAAAAAAGAGAGCGAAACCTCTCCGAACGAGAAGTCACCCTCTACCGATTCATCTATTTGTGCTCTCACCCCCTTCTCAATTTTATCTGCAAATATGTAGGGTAGAAGTAGAAGTGCAGTTAATAGCAAAGTAAGAATTAAAGCCGTCTTTTTCATGCTCTCCAGAATATTTTACGTTCACTTAATCTTGCAATTACAGCCATTGTTAACAAAACCGCCAAAGCGGCCCTAACAACCCCAATCCATGGATAATCCTGCGGATACGCAGCATTATAAAGGTAGACAATTCCGGTGATTTTAAAGAGAGGCATAATAAAACTTCCAAATGCTATATAACTCATGAGCGGATTGCTCCCGGCTCCGGTAAAGATGCGATTGATTACAGATGATTGGTTTTTAAAGATTATATAATCAGAGATGATGAGCATATATATACTGATTGCTGCAGTTATCAGGCAGTAAGAGATGGTGCAGGGAGACTTTGTGATTGCCCCCTCTGCAATCAGGTAAATAGAGCCGGCCGAAACCAGCATTGAGGCAAGTGTAACCTCTTTTATGTAGAGTGCCATTTTTGCCTTAAAACTGTAATAAATACCTAATGAGAAGAGAGAGGAGACTACTGCATTAGGCAGGTGCCACCCTTTGTAAAGTGCTGTTAATAACCAAATGATGAAAAGTACCAGCAACACTGTATTGCCTCTTACCCACCAATTATCACCCCCACACTCTTCAACCGGATTGTACTCTTTAGCAATCAACCTTTTCTGCAAAAGATCTCCAATGTATGTAGCCGGTAAAAGTATCATTAAAAAGTATATATACTCCATATTAAAGAACCACCTTATCTCTTTTATTGCATAGAGCTTTGGTTGTATCCCGGTTGGAATGGTTAATGCAGAGAAGAGCAAAATAGCGGCAAACACAAAAACTCTTGCCTTAAGATTATCTTTTGTAAAGTGCCAAGTGAGAGCTCCAAAAAGATATAGAAAAGCCAAAAGGAATATTATAATTCCGCTCCTGTATATGGTAACCTTCTCATCAAAATAGATATGACCAATAGCAATCATTGTGAAAACAGAAATAACACCTATTGTTCTGATTGTTATCTTCATGCTGTTTTTCAGATCTTTAGAAAACACATAATACAGAGGGAAAAGTGAGAGAAATCCCGCTATTGTTGCTATTTGAGGCCAAAAACCCTTAACTGTAGAGAAGTTTAGAAAAACATACAAATAGGAGAATAGCCAAAGCAGTAAAAATCTTATAAAGGTATCCTTTACAAAGCTTTGCGGTCTTCTTCGCCCTGCAAGGGGGATAGCTGCTCCCATACAGAAGATAAATATTGGGAACACCAAATCTACCCAACTTATACCAGAGATTGTCATATCAAAATTATGATTTGGAGGGGGATTCTGTATGTGATACATCCAGGCGGGTAGAACGCCATATGGTATTATGGCAGAAAAAACCATCCCAAAAATTGTCACCCCTCTAAGAAAATCCAGCGAGAGATACCTTTTCATAGCTTTGTATTTTTTATGAGGTGTTCGTAGGCGCGTTCGCCCCAAAAAACATATCCTCTATTTTCAAATTGTGTTCTATTCAAGATAGAGTGAATCAGACCATTTCTCTCTACCAGTATTGTGTGGTAAATTTTTCCCGTTGGATTCTCCTTTATACTTATTTCACATCCCTCTCCTATCCAGCGCTTGAATAGGGAGTCTGAACCAAATTGTAAAGATAAACCCCTCTCTATAAAATCTCTTGCCATTAAATAAGATCTATAACCGGTACCCCCTTTAGAAGAGACTATTGGCTTTGAATCTATCAATACGGTAGTATCTACATATGCAAGTACCCCCAGATATCTGCCCGTAACAGCTCCATACCCTAATGGTGTTTTGAGCCAGTCGAGTATTTTGTTGGCATGCAGCTCACTATCGTAACCATAGTTACTATCTATAAATATAATCCGCTCTACATGTTTTGGAATGAACCGCACTCCTGCTATATAAGAGAATACAAATCTGCCTCCCCCACTATGAGATACGAGAATGGTTTTAAAATCATTGCATAGAGAGGAGTTAAATAGCCGATTAGAGATGTAGTTTCTTATACTGTCTATTAGAATTACAGAGCTTTGCCAGAAATTTTCATATTTAGCAGCATAGGATGTCCAGGCACGGGTTTTACTCTCTAAATATACCATAACGTAGTTATTGGCAGTGTCTGTCAATGAGATAAATGCCCACTGAGCAGCTATGTGTTGGATGTTATATCGCCAGCTATCTCTCTCTTTTAGAAGGGTTGAATCGAGAGCTGCGCCCTCTGTCTGCTCTATTGTGTTTCCGTTTGGAAGAGCATAGAATATAATTTTAACAGGTTTGTTTTGATTGTTCAGATTGCTTTCAAACGCACATACTACTGCTCTTGTCTCGGGAATGATCTCTTCTATTTGAATTCTCACAACATTATTCTTACAAAAGAGATCGTAAGGAGATGTGATTAAGATCACTTTTGCTACCAGAGTAATCAGTGTGAGTTTAGATATTCTCATTATCCAAAAAACCCGCCTTGCTGTAATAGCTCTTTTAGCTTACTAATTTTGCTGTTTAACAACTCCTGAGTGGTGGCTTCTGCTAAAAATCTAAGATATGGCTCTGTGTTTGAAGGCCTTATATTAAACCACCAATCTTTGAACTCAACTCTGTAGCCATCAAAATCGTAAGAGGCAATAGGTTGCTCACTTGAAGTGAAGTAATCTCTTACCAGATCCATCGCCTCCTTTTTCTTATCTATCTTAAAGTTTATCTCTCCTGAATTTTGATACCTCTCTATAGATGAAATCAACTGAGACAAGCTCTTGCCCTCTCTCCTCTTGTCTGCAATCACACCCAGCACAATCAATGCAGCCATAATACCGGAGTCGCTATAGAAGAAGTCTCTAAAATAGTAATGCCCGGCAAGCTCTCCCCCGTAAACACCGTCTATCTCTCTCAGTTTGTGTGCTGCAAATGCCCTCCCAACTCTCCAGGTATGCATAGTGGCCCCCATTGGTCCAAGGTACTCGCCAACAGCTTTAGAGCTGCGAATATCTTGAAGCACGGCACCTTTTTCACCCCTCTCTTCCAGAAAATAGTGCCCCAGAAGAGCAATCATGAGGTCGGGAGATATAAATCTTCCGTTCTCATCTACAAACATCACCCTGTCGCCATCGCCATCAAAGATTACACCCACATGACAGCTCCTCTCCTTTACCAATCTTTTAAGATCTTCTACATTCTCCTGCACAAGTGGATTTGCCTCATGGTTTGGGAACGTACCGTCTAGAGTGTCGTATATATAGTGAAGATTTTCTGAAGGTTGGCCCAAAACATCTTTTATAAGAAGAGCCGCCATGCCGTTAGAGAGATCTACCCCAATCCTTAAATCTCCTAACTCTTTTTTGTATTTGAGCAGGAATTTAATATACTCATCTTTAATATCTAAAGCTTTTACAACACCCTTTGTTTGAGATGGAACCACCTCTCTTGTCTCTGTCCACTCTTTAAGCTTCCCAAGACCTGTGTCGTATCCTACGGGTAGTGCAAACTCTCCCGACACTTTAAGCCCGTTATACTCTTTTGGGTTATGCGAGGCGGTTATCTGTACCGAGGCAGTAAATCCGAATTTACCCGTTGCAAAATAGACCATTGGAGTTGTGGTTATCCCCAAGTCGTACACATCGGCTCCAGAATCTGTTATCCCTTTTATAAGATATGAGTGTATTTCCGGAGAAGACTCCCTCACATCTCTGCCTACCAGAACTTTTTTGCTATTGAGCAGCTCGGGAAGAAAAAATCCAATTTTATAAACCAGCTCTTTATTAAAATCTCTGTTGTATACGCCTCGTATATCGTATGCGTGAAATGCCCCCATAGTTACTATCCTCTTGTTATTCTGTATGATGGTTTTGATTTTCCTGATTTAATGCCATTCAGTTTAGACTGAAGCATCTTTCTTCTGATTGGAGCTGCTCTGTCTGTAAAGAGAATCCCGTTAAGGTGATCCATCTCATGTTGAACCATTCTGCAAGCAAAATTATCCAGCGTCTCCTCTATTTTTATCAAATCTTGATTATAGTAAGAGATTTTAATAATCTTAGGCCGTTCAACAACAGCATTAACATCGGGGATACTCAAGCAACCCTCGTTGTACTCTATAGTCTCGCTGCTCTCTTCCAACAATACGGGGTTTATCATTGCCCGTTTAAAATCTTTAAGTTCGGGAAGATCTTCAGATAGGAGAGTTCCGTCTACAATAAGAACCCTTATAGACCTCCCCACCTGCGGTGCAGCTAAACCCACTCCGTCTGCCCCCTCCATAGTCTCCCACATATCTGCTATTAAAGTCTTAATCTCCTCTGCAACTCCCGGTACATTAAGGTCTACCTCTGCGGCTCTCTCTCTAAGCACCTCGGCTCCATAGACATATATTGGCAATATCATAACTTACTCTATTATCATTTACATTTATCTACAACTCTCTCTTTTTTTGGACAGAGACCCTGTCTAGATAGCTCTGCAGTATAATGGCAGCACTAATCTTATCTACCATAGACTTATCTCTGCGATCCATCTTTCCAACTCCCCCATCTATCATTGCCCTGAAAGCCATTTTGGAGGTGAATCTCTCATCCTCTAATGTAACAGGTATTGAGGGAAAATGTTTCTTGAGCAGATTCAGAAGCTCATCTACAAACCTGGCGGCTTCTGAGGGTCTGTTCTGCATATCCATAGGGTACCCCACAACAAATCTTACAACACTCTCTGTTTGGGTATAATTTTTGAGGAAACTCACGATATTTGAAGAGGGTACTGTTTGAAAAGGGGTAGCAAAAATAGCCAGCGGATCGCTCACAGCAATCCCGGTTCTCTTTTTGCCATAGTCAATTCCTACAATCCTTTCCATGGTGCAAAGTTAGTTTTTTTTCATACATTTGAGGTTTATTTAGCAATATGCCAAGACTATTTTCATATGACCAATTTGCCGAAGGCAGTGAAAAGGTGAGAATATACGCCGACAAACACAGCCCGGTAATAATCTGCAGCGATAGAGCAGAGAGAAACATGCCGTTTTCTGTTAAGGTAAGAATAGGTAGGGAGATAAAACACCCTAACGCAAGAGATCACCACTTTGAGTATATTCAGTTGTGGAATTTAGAGACTCTTCTTGGAGAGGTTAAGCTTCAGAGAGCAAGTTATGGAGACGATCCTGTTCATATAGAGGCCCAGTTCAATTTTATTCCAAAAGTAAGTATGCGCCTTACTGCTATTGCCTACTGTAACAAACATGGGTTATGGCAGAGCGAAGAGGTTTTTGTAAAAGTTGAAGGAGATATAGAGTAAAAGTAGAGAGAGATAAAGAATGGTAAGAGTAAAAAAAGAGAGAAGAAACAGGTTAAGAAGCAAATTTCGCTTCTCTATCTTCAACGACACATCGCACGAAGAGATTTTCGTGTTCAGAGCCAACGGACTTATGATGTTGGTCAGTATTGCAATGGCAATAATCTTTATAATAGGTTCAGTAACATTTCTCATATCATTTACACCCTTAAGAGAGTTTATTCCCGGATACCCTAATGCACAGACAAGGCGAGCTATTGTGCAGAATGCCCTTAAGGCAGACTCTCTTGAACAGGCAATAAGAGTATGGGACTTTCATCTGAACAATATTCAGAGGATAGTAAACGGATTAGATCCACTTTTGCCCGAAAACATTGCTACACAAGCCATTGGCAACGACAGCATAAAAGGTAGCTATACACCATCGCCCCTCTCAAAAGAGGACTCGCTTTTAAGAGAGGAGGTTTTGAGACAAGAGCAGTTCAACATAGGTTCGGGAAGCCGAAAGATTGAGCAGATAGAGGGATTACACTTTTTCCCTCCTGTCAAAGGTGTTATATCTAACGGGTTTAACATTGCCACAAATCATCCGTATGTAGATATTGCGGCAGCAGCAAACTCTGTTGTATCGTCTGTACTTGACGGAACCGTAATAATGTCGGCATGGACAGAGGAGACCGGCTTTACTATTCAAATTCAGCACGAGAACGACCTCATATCTATATACAAGCACAACTCAAAAATTCTTAAACGCTCGGGAGACAAGGTAAAAGCAGGGACAGCAGTAGCTCTTGTAGGCAACACGGGCTCTCTCACAAGCGGACATCATCTGCATTTTGAGCTTTGGCACAAGGGAGTTCCTGTAGATCCGGCAAAATACATTAAGTTTTAATACCCGCATGAAGAGAAGAGTTGCCATTTTAGGCTCAACAGGATCGATAGGCACCCAGGCACTCGATGTTATATCAAGGCACCCCTCCATGCTGGAGGTAGAGGTGTTGGTTGCTCGTTCTAACTCAAAATTACTGATTGAGCAGGCGATTCAATACCGGGTGAACAGTGTTGTTATTGCAGATGAGTCTAAATATTCAGAGGTTAAGCAAGCTCTTGACGGCCATGATATAAAAGTATTCACCGGCCAGGATTCGGTGTGCCATCTTGTATCGGGAAGCAACATAGACATTGTTCTTACTGCAATGGTTGGGTTTAGCGGTTTGGCTCCAACAATTGCAGCCATAAAGGCGGGTAAAGCAATTGCACTTGCAAACAAAGAGACATTGGTGGCAGCAGGCCGTATAGTTATGGAGCTCGCTGCAAAACACAACGCACCAATTATACCGGTCGACTCTGAACACTCTGCAATATTTCAATGCCTTCAAGGAGAGAGAGCAACAATAGAGAAGCTTCTGCTTACCGCATCGGGAGGGCCGTTCCTTTCAAAAACCAAAGAGGAGATGGATAACGCAACTGTAAAAGAGGCGCTTAACCATCCAAGATGGAGTATGGGCCCAAAAGTTACAATAGACTCCGCCACCATGATGAACAAAGGGCTTGAGATGATAGAGGCACACTGGCTCTTTGGTATAGACCCAAATAAAGTGGAGGTTGTGATCCACCCTCAATCAATTATCCACTCAATGGCACAATTCTCCGACGGATCGGTTACCGCCCAGCTAAGTGTTCCCGACATGAGATTGCCAATACAGTATGCCCTAACCTACCCCTACAGGGTTGAACTGAATACACAACGGATAGATTTTGCAGCACTGGGAAGGTTAGACTTCTTTGCCCCCGATTTTGAAAAATTTCAATGCTTAAGATTGGCATACAATTCAGTTGCGCGCGGAGGAAACATCCCATGTGCCATGAATGCGGCAAACGAAATGGCAGTTGATAGCTTTCTACGAGGAGAGATAAGTCTGGGACTTATTCCTCGTATTATAGAGGAGGCAACAGAGATGTGCAGCTATACGGCCAACCCTGTGATAGAGGATATAATAGAGACCGACAAACAGTCGAGAGAGTATGCCAAACAAATATTGATCAAAAACAAAAGATATAATTAACCCAATGGATACAGTAATAAAAATACTTCAGGTTGTACTGGCGCTATCAATTTTAATTCTGGTACACGAATTTGGCCACTATTTTTTTGCCAGACTCTTCAAGATTAGAGTAGAGAAGTTCTATCTTTTCTTCGACGCCTGGTTCTCTCTTTTCAAATACAAACCAAAGAACAGCGATACCGAGTATGGCATAGGTTGGCTTCCGCTTGGCGGATATTGTAAAATATCGGGTATGATAGATGAGAGCATGGACAAAGAGGCAATGAAAGAGGCCCCAAAGCCATGGGAGTTTAGAAGCAAACCGGCCTGGCAACGTTTTTTTGTTATGTTCGGGGGAGTATTTTTCAACTTCATCCTTGCAATCCTTGTCTATTCGGGCACTCTTTTTACCTGGGGCGAAGAGTATCTTAAAACCCGCGACGCAATATACGGTGTGCAGTGCAATCAGTTAGCCCTTGATATGGGTTTTAAAAACGGCGATAAAATTATCTCCCTTGATGAGATTTCGGTAGAGAAGTTTCATGAAATTCAGGTTATTATGGCACGCAACCAGTCTAAAAGTGCGGTTGTAGAGAGAGGAGACACCATCATAACTCTGGATTTAGACCAAAGTTTACTGCCAAAGGTCTTAACAACTCCGGGTATGTTCACCATAAGAATACCTTTTGAAATTGCATCTATACCCGATACAACACAAAATGCCCAAAAGGGGCTTATGCCGGGAGACAGGATAGTTGCAATTGACTCAATTGAGGTGTCTATTGTTCAAGATGTTCAACAAATGCTTCAAGAGAGAAAAGGGTTGATAATAGCAGCAACAATTCAAAGGCAAGGGGTCCTTTATACCAAGGAGCTTCAAGTAGACAATGAGGGCAGACTCGGCATAGTTCTTGAGGGAGATATCTCTAAGTTCTTTAACGTTACAACTCAAGATTACACACTTTTTGCATCTATCCCTGCCGGCTTTTCAAAAGCTAGCTCTACTATTGGAAACTACTTCAAAGAGCTTGGCCTCATATTCTCTCCTAAAACAGAGGCCTACAAGTCGGTTGGAAGTTTTATATCTATTGGAAAGATATTCCCATCGTCGTGGCAGTGGGAGATATTCTGGAATATTACGGCATGGCTCTCAATAATGCTGGCAGTGGTGAATCTTCTTCCAATACCTGCGCTTGACGGCGGCCATATCTTATTTCTTATCTTTGAAATAATCACAGGTAAGAAACCAAGCGACAAGTTCCTTGAGTACGCTCAGGTTGCGGGAATGATTATCCTTTTTGGAATTATGTTTCTGGCATTCGGAAACGACATATACAGACTTTTTAAATAATTGAGATATGAGAACATTCAATCTTCTGGCAATTTTGGCGGCAGTGATACTCCTGCAGGCCTGCAAATGTACCGGCGGCCCTCAACTTATGCCCAATGTTAGTGGCAAAGCGGGAGAAGTTGTTGTTGTAATAAACAAAGGCGACTGGGAGAGCGAAGCAGGAGCTGCTCTACGCACTGTTCTGGCTGCCGATGAGGAGTTTTTACCTCAGAAAGAGCCAATGTTCAACCTGATTAATATTCCCGAAAACGCCTTTACAAGCATTTTTCAGACTCACAGAAACCTGATACTTGTAAGGATTATTCCCGAGCAGGAGGAGCCAAAAATTGTCTATCAGGAGAATGTATGGGCTGCTCCGCAAATTGTAATTACCATGTCTGCAAAAGATGGACACAGTATTGCCTCTATCATTCAAAAAGAGCACGACCGTCTATCAGGAGCAATTCTTATGGCAGAGAGAAACCGTAATATCCAAAATGCAAAAAGGTACGAAGACCGATCTTTGAGAGAGACAGTAGTTGATGAGTTTGGCGGATCGCCATACTTTCCTAAAGGGTACAACCTAAGGAAAAGAACAGAGAATTTCATATGGATATCTTATGAGACCACCTATACAAATCAGGGTATATTCATCTACAGCTTCCCTTACAGAGACAGTACAGATCTTAGCAAGGAGAGTCTTGTATATATGAGGAACGAGATACTTGGAAGAAACGTACCTGGCCCGGTAGACAAGTCATATATGACAACAAACCTTTTGGTTGAGCCGGGGATGAGATGGGTAAGGTACAACAAGAGAGACTTTATAGAGATGAAGGGGCTTTGGGAGGTTCAGAACGACTTCATGGGGGGGCCTTTTGTAAGCCATTTTTTCTTAGATAAAGATAACGGAAAGATCATTGCTGTAGAGGCATTTGTATATGCACCACGCTATGATAAAAGGAATTACTTAAGGCAAGTAGAGAGCTTGATCTACTCTTTTGAGTTTTTTTAACACAATTTTTTTGGAACAATAAAAAATTTATATACCTTTGCACTCCCAAGATCAAAAACGATCACTGCTCGTAAAGGCAAGATCTTTCAGGTTTTGAAACGGTCCGTTCGTCTAACGGTTAGGACTCAAGATTTTCATTCTTGCAATAGGGGTTCGATTCCCCTACGGACTACTATAATAAAAAAATTTCAAAATGGCAAATCACGCATCAGCAGAGAAGCGCGCGCGTCAAAGCGCAAAGCGCAGAGTTCATAACAAGTACTATGCACGCACAACACGTAATGCTATCAAAGCTTTGAGAAACACTACAGATAAGGCTGCCGCACTGGCTTTGTTACCAAAGGTATCGTCTATGTTGGATAAACTTGCTAAAACTAACGTTATTCATAAAAACAAAGCTGCAAATCTAAAAAGCGGTATTGCTGCACACGTTAACAAACTAGCATAGTTTTTACAATCAGTATCTGAAAAGATTAGAATGCTTCCCAATTTTGGGAAGCATTTTTTATTTCAACCATGAGCAAGAGAGTCTCTATTAAAAATTGGAGTCAAGACGAGAGGCCCAGAGAGAAGCTGTTAGAGAAGGGGGCGAGTGCGCTCAGCGACGCCGAGCTTCTGGCAATCATCATCTCTTCGGGCACCAAAAAGGAGAGTGCGCTGGATATATCCAGAAATCTACTGCAGGGAGCCGGCAGCAACCTGAGGGAGCTCACCAAATTTTCGTTTGCCAAATTAAATAAATTCAGCGGTGTAGGGCCTGTGAAGGCAGTCACTATTCTGGCCTTAAATGAGCTTTTAAAGCGTCTTCTTGTTAGTGAGACCAGAGAGATGCCCTTTATAAAAAGCTCGGCAAATGCTGCAAAGATAATAGGCCCATATCTGAGAGATCTAAGCCATGAAGAGTGTTGGGTGATGTATCTTAATCGTGCCAACAGATTAATCTCTAAAGAGCGGATGAGTATAGGGGGTGTATCGTCTACTATTATGGATGTTAAGATAGTTATGAAGAGTGCTCTTGAGAAGCTGGCCAGCTCAATTATTCTTGTGCACAATCACCCATCGGGGAGTGCAAATCCCGGTGAGCACGACAAACATCAGACAAGAGTCCTTAAAGAGGCGGCATCGGTTTTTGATATTGCCATACTAGACCATATTATCATTGCGGGAGACAGCTATTACAGCTTTGCCGACGAAGGGTTGATGGGGTAAATGATTTATTTGTATATTTGGGGTTGAATTCTCACATACAAAATAGATGAAAATTATAAATCTGGGTGAAAACAACTCCGCACTAAATAACTTTATTGCAGAGATAAGAGACTCTGTAATTCAAAAAGACAGCATGCGTTTTCGCTTTAACCTTGAGAGGATAGGCGTTGTTTTTGCTTATGAAATTAGTAAAGTACTGGACTATAGTAAAAGAGAGGTGGTTACCCCTCTGGGTATTGCCAACTGCAATATTGGCAACAACAACATAGTTATAGCCAGCATCATGAGAGCAGGTTTACCTCTGCACAATGGAATGCTCAATGTGTTCGACAAAGCTCAAAACGCATTTATTGCCGCCTATCGTAAATATGGCAAAGACAACAAGTTTACAATCCAGATTGAGTATGCAAGCAGCCCACAAGTAGAGGGTAAGATACTAATCCTTGCCGACACCATGCTTGCAACGGGCTCATCGCTTGTTCTTACTTACAACAGATTGTGTGAAAACAGCGAACCGGCTCATACGCATCTTGTGTGTCCGATTGCCAGCGTAGACGGAATAGAGTATCTCTCGAAGCACCTGCCCCACAAAAAGACAACTCTTTGGGTAGGCGCAATAGACGAAGAGCTTACAATAAAATCGTATATTGTTCCAGGGCTTGGAGACGCCGGCGATCTTGCTTATGGGAGTAAACTATAGACCTTCTCTCCTCCCAGATATGTAGAGACCACTTTAGCTCCTAACACTCCCCGCTCATCTGCGGTGAATATGTCTGTATCCAAAACTACAAAATCGGCATATTTACCCGTCTCAATGCTCCCTTTTTTATTTTCGTCGAAAGAGGCCTTGGCTGCCCAGATTGTCATTGATCTGAGTGCCTCTTCACGTGAAAGAGCATTCTCTGTATTGAAACCCTCCTGAGGGATGAACTCTCTGTTTTTCCTGAATACAGCAGCAAAAAAGGTGTATATAGGGCTTACCTCCTCTATTGGGAAATCGGTACCTGACGGCAGCCATCCATTCTGGTTCAGAAGTTGCTTATAGATATAGGCATTTGCTATTCTGTCTCCCAAACGGTCGGTAGCCCAAAGCATATCTGAGGTTGCATGTGTAGGTTGAATAGATGGAACTATTGAGTATTTCCCAAACATATGAAGATCTTCTGGAGCTACAATCTGTGAGTGTTCTATTCTCCATCTCCTGTCTTCTCCCTCTTTAAGAAATTTTGAGTACATCTTTAGCGCCTCTCTGTTGGCACCATCGCCAATACAGTGAGTTGCAACTTGAAATCCATGGTCGTAAGCCCATGAGCACAACCTTTCAAACTCGGAGTCACTTATCACTCTGATTCCCTTCACACCGGGCATATCGGAATAAGGCATCAACAAGAGTGCACCCCTGGAGCCCAACGCTCCGTCTACATAAAGCTTGATTGTACCTACTCTCATTTTACCATTATTAAACGGCTTGGTAAACCTGTCGAGATTCTCATCTGTTGGTGTGAGCCAAATATCTGTTCTTATCTTAAGACTGTCGCTGTTGTAGAGCTCCTCCATTATCTCTATAATCTCCAGAGACTCTCCTGCGTGAGATATCGAGGTAAGACCATGTTTGAAACATTCGCGCTGAGCCGCCATAAGTATAGCGTTGGACTCTGCCCTGTCTGGCTCGGGGAGCACATCTTTAAATCGGTCGGCAGTGTTCTCCAGAAATACCCCTGTAAACCTTCCTCCCTTAACTATAGCTTCGCCCGGGGGTATTGAAGCATCACCCGGACGGATACCCAAAATTTTGATAGCCGCATCGTTAACAATCACCGCATGAAAATCTATTCTCGAAAGAACTACCGGAATATTGGGGAAGAGCTCATTAAGCTTAGAGTTATCGGGGAACTCCTTATTGCTCCACAGATTCTGATCCCAACCGTCGCCGGCCAATGCAGCAGGCATGAACTCATCGTATCTTCTCTTTAGTCTCTCCAGAATCTCTTCGAAAGATGCGGCACCTCTAAGATCTACCCTAGAGAGTGTCCTTCCCAGCCCAAAAAGGTGGCAGTGAGCATCGTAGAATCCGGGATATAAGGCCTTCCCTTTAAGGTCTTCTATATTGGAAGATGTGTACTCTCTGAGTATCTCATCGTCTGAGCCTGCTTTTAAAATCACTCCGTTTTTAATTGCAATTGCCGATTTAACGGAGAATACACTATCTACAGTGTAAACTTTTGCATTTATAAGAATAAGATCTGCCTTCTCTTTCATTTTACAGCCGGTTATTAGGACTATCAATAACAATCCCTTAAGAATATTGTTCATATCTGTTTGTTTTATAGCTCTTTTCTAAGTCTTGCAATAGGGATATTGAGCTGCTCCCTATATTTAGCTACGGTACGCCTGGCCACCTTGTAGCCCTTTTCGTTCAATACAGTAACAAGCTCCTCGTCTGTGAGCGGCCTCTTTTTGTCCTCTGCATCTATACTCTCGGCCAGTATATTCTTGATTTCACGCGTAGAGACCTCCTCTCCCGACTCTGTCATTAAACCCTCTGAGAAGAAGTATTTAAGTGGATAGATTCCAAAGTGAGTCTGAATATACTTACAATTCACTACCCTGGAGATAGTTGAAATATCCAGACCGGTTTTCTCTGCGATGTTTTTAAGCACCATTGGCTTAAGTTTGGTCTCATCTCCATCTATGAAAAATTCACGTTGAAAATCAATTATGGCATTCATAGTGTTATTGAGAGTGTTGTGCCTCTGCCTTATTGCCTCGATAAACCACTTTGCCGAGTCTAGCTTCTGCTTCACAAAGGTTGCTGCCTCTTTACCGGCTTTGTCGGTATTTGCGCTTTTAATTAAGAGATCGGCGTATCTCTTGTTAACCTTAAGCTCGGGTACAGAGAAGCGGGGCATTGTCATAATCAGCTCTCCATCTTTATACTCCAACAGAAAATCGGGTACAACCTGCTGCGCCTGCTCGGTATATGAATCATCTATCTGCCCTCCGGGACGGGGATTAAGGCGAATTATCTCATCTACAGCACTTTTTAGCTGCTCCTCTGTGATTGAGAGGCGAGACATAATCTTTTGGTAGTGCTTTTTAGTAAACTCATGGAAATGGTCTTCTAAAATTGCAGTTGCCAGCTTTTGGCTTGGACTCTCGTCTCTGGATTTGATTTGAAGCAACAGACACTCCTGAAGATCCCTTGCACCTATTCCAACCGGCTCAAACTCCTGAATTTTAATAAGCACTCTCTCCAGCTCCTCCTCGTTTGTATCTATACCCTGCCTAAATGCAATGTCGTCGGCAAGGGCATCCAAATCGCGCCTGAGGTAGCCGTCGTCGTCCAGACTACCAATTATAAATCTGGCAAGGGACTTCTCTTTAGAGTCAAGCTGGCTGTAACCCAGCTGAGTGAGAAGAGATTCGTGGAAACTCTCTTTAACAGAGAATATATTATATTGAGGTTTAAGGTCTTTGCCCTGATTGTTGGCATATAGCTTATAGGATGGTATTTGATCGTCAGATGAGTACTCACTCAATGAGATGGTTCCTCTGTGCCCCTCCTCTACATCGTCGCTATCAGATACTTCGTCCAGTACCGGATTCTCTTCCAGCTCCTTTTTGATTCTCTGCTCCAGCTCCAGGGTTGGCAACTCTAAGAGTTTGATTGTCTGTATCTGAAGCGGTGATAGTTTTTGTAGTAATTTCTGGTGTAGTCCTTGTTTTAACATATAAATAGGGAGCGTTTATGCAAAGATATGTTTTTTATTTAACTTCGCACTCTGTAACAGCCCCTAATAAAGAGGCGTCAATCACCAAAATGAAGATAGAAGTCGAAAGGGTTATAGGAGGCAAGAATCCTAAACTACTGAAGGTTATACCAAAATTTCTAATCACCAGGCTAAAAAAACTCATCCATCAGAATGAGATAAATGAGGTGTTGGAAGAGTGTGGCCATTTGAGCGGAAGAGAGTTTGCCGGGGCCACCCTCAAAAAGCTCAAAATAGAGTATACAGCTTACGGAGAGGAGAATATCAAGAGCGGAGCCCGTTATATTGTAGTGTCTAACCATCCGTTAGGTGGATTAGATGGTATAGTTCTAATAGAGCTCTTTGGCAAGTTGATGGGAGATGTGAGGTTTGTGGTTAACGATCTGCTCTACCACATAGAGCCCCTTAAACCGGTTTTTATTCCTGTAAACAAGTACGGGAAGCAGAGTCACGATGTTGCAGAGATGGTAAATGAGTACTACAACTCCGATTGTCAAATTCTTTACTTCCCGGCAGGGCTTTGCTCTAGACTGGTTAAGGGCAAGATAGAAGATCTTGAGTGGAAAAAAAGCTATATAACACAAGCAATAAAATATAAAAGAGATATCCTTCCGGTCTATTTCGAAGGTAAGAACTCATCTGTTTTTTACAGATTGGCAAACCTTAGAAAGTGGCTTGGGATAAAATTTAACTACGAGACATTACTATTACCTCATGAGATGTTCAGGCAAAAGAGCTCCTCTTTTAATGTTTACATAGGAGAACCTATCACCTACGAGTCATTAATTTCGGGCAAGAGACCTAATGAGTGGAATAGAATAATAAGGGATAGTGTATATTCGCTAAAAGAGAAAAACAATGGAACCGGTAATTCAGCCAGTAGATAGAAAGCTCATTATAGACGAGCTTAATTCAGATAAAATTATAAGAAATACCCGCAAGGGCGACAATAAGCTCTTTGAGATAACAGCCCACGACTCCCCTCATACAATGAGGGAGATAGCAAGGTTGAGAGAGATATCATTCCGGCTTGCCGGGGGAGGTACGGGTAAATCTATGGATATGGATGAGTTTGATACCGACTCAAAAAATCCGTATAAACAGCTTATAGTTTGGGATCCAAAAGATATGGAGATAATTGGGGGGTATAGATACATCAAGTGCTCGGGCTTAGACGTACATCATCTTGCTACCAGTGAGCTATTTAACTTTTCAGATACCTTTAAAGAGGAGTACCTTCCATTTACCATTGAGCTTGGAAGATCTTTCATTCAACCAAACTACCAGAGTACAAACATAAAAAGAAAGGGGCTTTACGCTCTGGATAATCTATGGGACGGCCTGGGTGCTCTAATGCTAAGATATCCGCACATCAAGTACTTCTTTGGGAAGGTTACAATGTACTCGTCGTACAATATGAGGGCAAGAAATACCCTTCTCAACTTCTTGAATATCTATTTTAAAGACCCCGAAGCTCTTGTTACCCCTATAAATCCTTTGGACTACGATAGTAACAACCCATATTTTAAGGAGCTATTTACCTGCTCAGACTACAAAGAGGCATATAAGTCTCTCTCTAAAGAGATTAGAGGTTTAGGGGAGAATATTCCACCGCTAATCAACTCATATATGAATCTCTCTCCCTCTATGAAGGTGTTTGGAACAGCTATAAACCACGGCTTTGGAGGCGTTGAGGAGACTGGCATTATGATTAACATCCCCGAAATCTATCCCGAGAAGATAGAGCGCTACCTCACTCCGCTAAGAAGATTGGCAATTAAATTCCAGCCAAAGTGGTGGAGAGGAAGATAGTGAAAAGGAAATTATTTAAAGAGGCGGAAAGTTAATATTTTCCCTTACAATAAATGCTCCCGGGAAAGAGCCCTCCAGCATTCTGAATGCTCGGGTGGCATCGGAGCGTGTTCTAAAGTCTCCCACGGTAACTTTAAAGTAGGGATTATCGAATGTTCTGTAAACTCTAAATCCCGGGAACTGCTCGGGAAAGCTCCTCTCCAGATTTTCCGACCTCACCCTCGCATCTTGTTTGTTATCGAAAAAGATTCTTATTCTGTACCCTGGAATTCTCTTTTGAGAGGCGTTTATGATTTGGTTATTAACGGCAGATACAATATGCGGGCTCTGTTTTATAGTTACCCTGCTCATGTTGGCATCTTGTTGCTCTAAAATTCGGAAAATATCTCTGTTGAGGATAGTTGAGTCGGATGAGAGAATAGATTGAGCCGCTGCTAAACGGCAGATAAATAGAAACACAAAAATCAGAGCGCACTTAGAAATCGATTTTCTCATATACTATAGTCTTTTAACAATATTTTCAAGGGGAACATCTTTGAACTTAAGCACTTTTCTGCCCCCTCCCGATAACTTAACAACCGCTCTTGCATCTACTTTAAAGTCGGAGTACTGCCATTTAGATACATTGAGCCCCATAGAGAGAAGAGAGAGCGGATCCATAATCTCTACCTTAAATGTGAGCTTGTATGCCGAGACGCTTTTTGGTGCTATTGTATCTGCTTTAACTAGTGTAAAATTTGCAAAATTTGACTCCCCCCTTTTAAGAAGGCCGTTTGCGTCGCTCAGTACTATTATCTTACCCGAAGGGTTGTCCATAACAAACTCAATCTCTATATTGGCACTCGAAGTGTTAATCAGCTGAAAGCCCTTTATTGAAACATCTTTAATCTCTGCTTCTCTGAGTTTTGAGCACCCCGTTGAGAGTAAAACCAGAGCCAGAAGCAAAACCAACAATCTGTTCATATTTGTGTTATTGTATTATAGCAAAGGTATAAAAAAGCATATATTTGCCGAATAATTTTTCCATACAGATGATAAACAAATACCATTCCGTAAAACCTATTCAGAACCCAAAACTTAAACAACTTTATATAGAGACCTATGGCTGTCAAATGAATGTTAACGACAGCGAGGTGGTTCTCTCTGTGCTGCAGAACAACGGTTATGCTTTGTGCGACAAAATAGCCGATGCCTCATTGGTTCTTGTAAACACCTGTTCTATAAGAGATAACGCCGAACAAAAGATATGGTCGAGACTGGATTATCTAAAATCGTTAAAAAAGAGGAATCGCAAACTGGTAGTAGGCATTCTGGGCTGCATGGCAGAGCGTTTGAAAGAGAAGCTCTTAGAACACGGTGTTGCCGATTTGGTTGCCGGCCCCGACTCATATCGTGAACTACCACTTCTTCTTGAGGGGCTCTCTTTGGGAGAGAAGCAGATAAACACCATACTATCGCAAGAGGAGACCTATGCCGATATTGCCCCTGTGAGAATGGACAAAAACGGAGTGTCGGCATTCATTTCAATCATGAGAGGGTGCAACAACTACTGCTCGTACTGTGTTGTTCCCTATGTTAGAGGCAGAGAGAGGAGCCGTAACCCCCAAAGCATTATTAATGAAGCCAGAGAGCTTTTCCAAAACGGGTATAGAGAGGTAACCCTGCTGGGTCAGAATGTTAATTCATATTTTTGGAAAGAGGGCGACCTTACATTTGCAGCTCTTCTTGAGAGGGTTGCACAGATAGACCCGCTTTTAAGAGTAAGATTCTCTACCTCACATCCAAAAGATTTAGGACGTGATGTAATTGAGGCCATGGTGAAGTACCCTAACATATGCCGTCATATTCACCTGCCTATACAATCGGGGAGTAATAGTATTCTTAAGCGAATGAACCGCAAGTATACAAGAGAGGAGTATCTGCAAAAGGTGTCGTTAATAAAGGAGCTGCTGCCCGAGTGCTCGCTCAGCACAGATATAATTGCCGGATTCTGCGGAGAGAGTGAGCAGGACCATTTAGACACACTGTCTGTAATGAGCGAGGTTGGTTACTACACCTCCTTTATGTTCCAATACTCACAAAGGCCCGATACCAAGGCGGCAGAGCAATTCCAAGACGATATCCCCGAAGAGGTTAAGAACATAAGACTCAACCGCATAATCTCTTTACAGAACCAACTCTCTTTAAAGAGCAATACAGAGGATACCGGAAAGGTATTTGAGGTTTTGACAGAGGGTTTTTCTAAGAGATCGTCGCGGGAGCTCTTTGGCAGAACATCGCAAAACAAGGTGTGTGTATTCCCTGCCGGTGAACATAAAGTTGGAGAGTATGTTAAAGTAAGGGTAACCTCGTGTACATCGGCAACCCTTAAAGGGGTAACCGAAGATTAAAAATAGTTCAATAAAAACTTAAATAGAGAGAAGAAAATGACAAAGATGCGTACAATCTACATCGGCAATCTAATGACCGAAGCAGAACACTTGAAATCTGGAAGTAAAATAATGACAGAGGCGCCGGAAGATAACAATGGTAAGGGATCTATGTTCTCTCCAACAGATATGTTTGCGGTATCTCTAAGCTCGTGCATGCTCACCATAATGGGTATCTCTGCACAGGCACACGGATTTTCTATAGATGGAACAAGGATTGAGACCGAGAAGGTGATGGCATCTAACCCAAGACGTGTTGCCGAGCTTAAACTGGATATCTACCTTCCGAGAAATGACTACTCCCCAAAGGAGATGAGGTTTATTGAGACGTCGGTAAAAACATGTCCGGTTGCAAACAGTCTGCACCCGGACATAATTAAGACAATCACCTATCACCTACCGGAGAAAAACCTAGACTAGAAGAATAGGTATCTGCAGGTACCGATTCCGGCTGTGGCAGAGCCCTTCAGTTGGCCGTCGGTACCTACAATCTTCATTACAGAGTTAGATGTGAAGCTAACCTCTGCCGTAATGATGTTTCCGGTTTTAGGGCTCACCCCAACACCGTAGAAATAGGTGCCGCTAAAGATTTTGTTTACCCCGCCCGTAGCAACATCTACAGCATATATACCTGCCTCTATAGGCATGTAGCTTGCATTAAACACAGTGTTATAGGTGTATACTTTATTCCCATCAGACACTATATAGCCATCCATAAAATCTACAGGAACCTCAACACTCTTTACAGCCGTTTGTGTTACAGGATCTATCTGCACCAAACCTTTGTCGGGGAAAGATGCCCACACTTTTCCATTCTTGTCTGATACAAGATTCTTGGCACCGCCGGTAACCCCTGCCGCTCTGATTAGTGCAGTTGAGTTAAGGTTGTCTCCGGTTAAATCCAAAACCCTTACCCCCTCTTTTACGGCAACAAAAAGCTTAGACCCTACAATCAACAGCCCCTCGGCATCGGTCCCTACCAAAACTTTCTTAATAAGAGCTTTTGTAGAGAGATCGTAAACGGCCACATAAGATTTGTTGAACTCCCAAAAACCGCTTGGAGTAACAACATAGCTATAGTCCCAGTTACTCACATAGATTCTGTTGCCGGAGATAGCTACTGCTCTTGGGCTTGCAAGGCCTTGGGTCATTGGTTCCGAGGCCTGTTTAGCTGTTCTTGAGTCTATTATCTCAATCTTATCGGGGTTATTACACACAAGATAGGCGTGCTTCGATGGTGATACCACTCCCGAGATTATTGTTGCGCCTATAGATACTCCGTTTGCACTCTCAAAAACCCTGTTCTGAATATCGTTTCTCTGCTCGTCGTAGATAGATATACTGGCAGAGTGCTCTGTAAAATTACCTTGGTTGATTACAATAACCTTACCGTCTAGATCTACCGGTTTAAGGATTACTTCGTTCTTTGAGCAAGAGACTGCAACAATGGCAAATGCCACCACCCACAATAGGTTTCTCATTTTTTTAAATTCCATTTTTTCAATAAGTTTAATTAAATATTGTATTAAAAGTTGTATCTGAGAGTTATTTGCCAGCTTCGCCCCGGCATAGCATAGAACTTTACATTCTGATATCTCACGTTGGTAATATTTTTTAGTGAGATAGCCGCAGAGAGTTTATTCCCACCTATTGCAAAGTCTCTGTTAATTCCCACATCTGCAATAGTGTACCAAGGGAGAATATCGAATATGTCTAGAGTTGTTCTCTCCCCGGTGTAAGATATAGAGGTAAAGAGCTCGTTATGTTTATGTTTTGCCTTAAAAGTAGCTCTCAAAGAGTGTTTTGGCTGATATGCCAGCTGCCTCCCCGTTGAGGGATCTTCTAACCATAGCCCTTTAACCATCTTAATATCTGTATAGCTATAGTTAACCGTAAGGTTTAAAGATGTCTCCGCAAGCTTCACCCACGCCGTCGCACCCCCCTCTACACCTTTGGAATCTACCTCGGGAATATTCTGCGGCCGCCAAACCTGACCGGCCGGTAACCACCTTATCCAGTTATCTACATCGCTCCGGTAGAGCGTTACAAAAGAGGTAACTGTTAACAGCCCCAAGCTCATCTGATAGTCGGCCCCTACCTCTCGGTTCAAAGATTTTTCGCTTTTGAGGTAGCTGTGCACCCCTCCCCAGTAGCGGTCGTTAAGACTGGGAACCTTGCTGTTCCGGGAGATAGATCCTCTCAAAAAGAGATAGTGCGAACCTCTGTTTATAAGCGAGAGGTTAAAGCCGGCAGAGGGCATTAACGGCACATCGCTACCTGTTACCTTACCCGCCCTCACACCTAGTGAGAGTGTAACAACCCTTACGGGCTTAACTCTAGCCATAGCAAAAGCGTAGTAACGCTGCTCATCTGCCGCCCCCCGGTAGGAGACTACACTGGGAGAGGTAAACTCCCCGCTCACCCCTGCCTTTATAAGCAGATCATCATTTAACAGCTGCCCCTCGGCCACAACCTTTACTCGGGATGCGGCTATAATATCGTCTTTATATTTTTCATAATCGTTCGAAAAGGCCACAGAGCCGCTATACGAGAACCACCCTTTTGCAGGAGAGTTGTATGCCAATGAGCTTCTAAGGTTCCTGTCTGCTATAGAGGCGTAGCTCTCGGGCCTGTCGTTTAGCGATACCGATGGTTGAATCTCTCTGAAAAAGTTGAGATACATAATATTAAAACTTATTAGAGATGAGTCTTTTAACTTTTTAAACACCTCCTGAAGAGCTCCGTAATTGCTGTAAGCCGAATTGTTCAGATACTCCTTTGGAGTTCCCGGTTTTGTGTTGTTGAGAAAACTGTAGTTGTTCTCTGCCGATGATCTAAAAACCCCGCTCCTGCTCTCTAAGCTTCCATTGGAGTACCTAACGGTTGCTCCGGTAAAGAGCGTAGCAAATCCGCCCCCCAACAGTGTAACATCTCCCGTAACCCCCTTTATCCATTTTGGATTTGTAGATAGCTGCAAACTCCCTCCAATACTGCCATCGCCATATAGTAGAGAGCTCCCTCCCGTGTGAATGTCTAATTTGTCAAAAAAGTAGAGAGGTATATGAGAGAGGTCGGTCTGGCCCAAAGTTGGAACAGCTAAGCTCATTCCGTTCCATGCAACCGATGTATGCGAAGAGGAGGTGCCCCGTATAGAGATATAAGACCTCATCCCCTTACCATACTCTTTTATATAGATGGAGCTCTGCTCTCTTATGTAGTCTGAGAGAGTGTTGCTCTTCATGCTCTCAAGAGCTTGAACAGATGCGCTTTGTATCTTTGTTCCAACAGCAAAAGCTCTGTTTGTGGGCCTCCCCAACACTCCTGCTTTTACAACCACAGAGTCTAGACTCCCCCTTTTAACCTTAGTGGTATCTTGTAAAAAAGAGCTCCCCGAAGCCGTAAACGGCAACGCGAATAATAGTAATAAAAGTATGACTGTGTAACCTCTGTTATACATCGCTCCCTATCTCCCGAAAGTTCGATTTTATGTTAAGCTCTGCAGCAGGTCTTCTGACTTAGCTTTTACATCCTGCAACCTTCCCGCCAATATAAGGCAGTGGTGAGAAAGAGGATAACCATTTTGGAAAGCATCACAGCAGCGGGTACTGTCTCCGGTTCTCACGGAGTTCCCTTAACTGTAGAACGGCACAAAGGTAATTTAAATTCGTAAATAAAAAATAACTTTTAATAACTTTGCTAGAAACACAAATAAAACCAAGTATGTCAAAATTTCTAAAATCGTTCTCACTGCTTATAACTCTACTGTTTGTACTAAGCTGTACAACAAAGCAGACAGGAGTTGAGCTTAACTTTGAACAGTACACCCTGAGCAACGGACTCAAGGTGGTGCTGCACCAAGATCACTCCGACCCTATTGTCTCTCTGGCAATACAGTATCACGTTGGTTCGGGAAGAGAGAAACCGGGCAGAACCGGATTTGCACACTTCTTTGAACATATGCTCTTCCAAAGATCGGAAAACCTTCCAAGAAACGCATTTTTCCAAAAAATTGCCAGAATGGGGGGAACTTTTAATGGCTCTACCAACACCGACGGCACAAACTACTACGAAGCCGTTCCCAGAGATGCCCTGGAGAAGATTTTATGGATGGAGTCAGATAGGATGGGCTTCTTTATTAACACTGTTACCCAGAGCGGATTGGAGAGAGAGATAGATATAGTGTCTAACGAGAAGAGACAAAACTACGACAGCCAGCCATACGGACAATCGAGTATAATAATAGCTAAGGAGCTTTACCCGCAAGGGCATCCATACAGCTGGACAACCATAGGTGAGATTGAGGATCTTAGAAACGCAACACTGGAAGATGTTAAAGAGTTCTACCACAAGTACTACGTTCCAAGTAACGCCACTCTTGTACTGGCGGGTGATTTTGACAAAACTCAGGCAAAAGAGCTTATAGAGAAGTATTTTGGCGAGATTGTGAATAACCATCAGGTAGAGAGGCCGGCCATTACTCCCGTAGAGCTGCAGGAGACCAAAAAGGTGATGTGGGAAGATGCCTATGCAAAACTTCCAATGATTAATATCTCCTACCCTACTGTTGAGCAATACAATAAAGACTCATACGCCCTTTCGGCCTTTACTTCGCTGTTCGCAGCCGGTAAGAGCTCTCCGTTGTATAAAGTACTGGTAGAGGAGAAAAAGTTGGCTCCGGCCGTTAACGCATTTAACATCTCAAGAGAGATTGCCGGGCACACACAGATTTCTGTTCGCACATTTGAAGGGGTAGATCTTAACGAGGTTTACTCTGCAATTGAAGAGGCGTTTGCAAGATTTGAGAGCGAGGGAGTTAACGAGAGTGAACTTGAGAAGTTCAAAGTGATTCAAGAGGTGAGTATGTACAGCAGAATGAGCGGAATCATGGGTAAAGCCATTATGATGGCCAGAGATAATGAGTTTGGCGGCTCACCCGACAGATCGCTTACAGACCTGCAGATGATTATGAAGCTCTCTGCTAAAGATGTTATGAGGGTATATGACAAATACTTCAAAGGGAGGCCTCACCTTGTATTAAGTATGGTTCCTGCAGGGAAGGGCAACCTTGCCGTTGCCGACTCCAGAATGGCAGAGGTAACAATAGAGAAGGTAGAGGATCAACAGATGAAGTCTCAGGGAGGAAAGATTGTAGATGATGAGTATGAGAGAACACCATCCTCTTTCGATCGTTCGGTTGAGCCGGAGTTCCTGCCCAACACTCCTGAGGTAAAACTGCCCGAAATTTGGAAGATGGCCCTTGCTAACGGAATGGAGATGTACGGTATCACAAACAATGAGCTTCCGCTTGTTCAGTTTACAATTACAATAAAAGGGGGAATGCTGCTCGACCCTGCAGGTAAAGAGGGCCTTTCATACCTCAATGCCAGATTGATGAACGAGGGCACCGAGCTAAAAAGCGCAGAAGAGCTGGAGAGCGCCATGGGTCTGCTGGGAGCAAGAATCAACATCTCATCTGACAATGAGAGTACCAACATAAATGTAACTGCTCTGTCCAGAAACTTCAAAGAGGTATTGGCACTTACAGAGGAGATGATTCTTAAGCCAAGATTCGACGAAGCGGCTCTGGCAAGAATAAAACAAGAGACAAAGGCCTCTATAAGGCAATCTACATCGGACCCTCGCAGCATAGCTGTAAAAACCCGAAACCGTCTGCTCTACGGAGAGGATGGCACATTTGCAAAAAGCTATTTGGGAACACCCGAGAGTATAGATGCTATTACTATAGAAGATATTAAGGCGTTTTACAAAGCAAACATGGTTCCTAATCACGCCTCTTTAAACGTTGCAGGTAAAATAGATGCAGCTGCGGCTAAGGAGATCACGGCATCTCTGGTTACAAACTGGGCTGCTTCTGAATTAAACATCCCACAACCTGTATGGGGCATCCCTGCCAAAGGGGCAACAATCTACTTTGTAGATAACCCCGGCTCGCCTCAATCTATGATCTTTGTAAGCAAGAGAGGAATGAGCATGAGTCACCCCGATTTCTATCCGGCCACAGTAGTAAACTACAGACTTGGCAGCGGATCTCAGGGTCTGCTCTTTGATGTTCTACGCCTGCAGAGAGGTTTCACCTACGGCGCCTCGTCGGGGTTAGAAGCAGGAGAGCATTACAACAACTTTACAGCATCGTCCAGCGTTCAAGCCAGCACCACACCCGAGGCGGTAACCATCTTCCGCGACCTTATAGGCAACTATCACACACAATTTAACGCAGAGATGTTGGAGGAGACCAGAAACTCACTTATACGGTCTATGGCATCGTCGTTTGAAACTTTAGGTTCTCTTGTTAGAGTTCTTTCTAATATATCTTACTACGGCCTGCCACTTAACTATGTAACCCAACAGCAGGAGCAACTTAACAACATGACTCTTGAACAGGCAAAAGAGGTTATAGCAAGAAACTTTAATATTTCTGATATGGTATTTGTTGTTGTAGGCGATGCCCGCACTCAGCTAAAACCTTTAGAAAGTGTAGGTTTGGGAAAACCGGTGTTAGTTAAAATGTAAAACCGGAGGAACAAGTTGGTAAACCAAAAAAAATTGTTACTTTTGCACTCCTTGTTTACCGAGTAGTTTGCCCGGATGGCGGAATCGGTAGACGCGCTGGTCTCAAACACCAGTGGCCGCAAGGCTGTGCCGGTTCGATCCCGGCTCCGGGTACTTGAACAAACAAACCCTAATTGATTATCAGTCAGTTAGGGTTTTTGATTTTCATATTTGCGCCATTTTTGCGCCATAATTCTGCAGACAGTAAATTTTAGACGAAATATCTTTCAGAATTTGTCTCTTTTTGATTGGTCAACTTTAGTTTGAAAACAAATGAATTAATCAATAACAAGTTTTCTCATTTCAGGGGATTCAACATATGCGGGTTTCGACGACAGACCTACTTCAATTTGTAGCCAAATTAGTTACTCGACTTAGGTAATCAGATATTCATTTGAAGATAAAATTTTAAATTGTTATTTCAAAGCTGGGTTACAATCAATTGAATATATCCCATAATTTAAGTTAGCATCATATTTAATACTATAACTTTCTTCCATATGAATTACATAGTAATTTTGAGAGTTTACATCTCTAAATTTTTCAACTTCAATAATTTTCAATTTCGTATCCCTTTCAAATCTAATTTCTTTTTCATCTCCATGGTTGCCGACATATGGATAAAAATGTCTTGCTTTCGTAATTTGGTTATTAATTATATGAATCTTCCATACAATCTTATTGCCCCAAAGAGCTGAATGTTCTGTTGTAGATAAGAACCATGGAATATTAATAATTTTGTTTTTTTGTAAATTGAAAAAGCATATTACATTTTCTATGTTGTCATTAGCATTGTAGTCCATTCTAAATACATATTTATTATCTGTTCGCTCTATCTTTTTCAGCACATTATCAAACACCTTTATGATTATTTTTTTGTGTGTATTAATTTTTGGCCTCGGGCTTGATAACTCATTGTTAATATAGGATGATCCATCTGCAGTGAATAAATGTAATACAATCGTTTCCAACTTGGAAAACTGATGCCCATTAATTTTACATATAACTTCCTTTTTTTTATTTTTAAAATAATTTAAATACGAACTGATTAATGGTTGAATATTTGATATAAATTCAGTTTCTCCATACTCTTCATTATAATAAATGGATGACTTGCTATACTTTTCAATCAAAAGCAGTATTAATAATCTAATTTTGTCAATTATTTCTTTCATAATTTATAATTTTCATGAGAATAGAATTTTTGTAATTGGAAATATAATTCTTACCAAATAACAACCCATTTTTACTGGTAATTTAAAACTTATATGATTGATATTATACCTCTTGTAATCAGCAAATAAAATTACCCATTTTTTCGTAAATAAGATTCCTCATTTTTTCGCAATTAAGCTTCCCCAGTGGGTGATGGTTTATTAAATATTGTTTTTCTATTGTCCATTCTATAGCTATT
>Ga0228535_1000541_pt1 | contig 100539 bp, 98 predicted proteins | sample SJ1metagenome_FD_168457 | JGI IMG/M metagenome (GOLD analysis project Ga0228535, IMG submission 168457) | Enriched culture of PCE-dechlorinating microbial communities from Ithaca, New York, USA - SJ1 | ecosystem: Engineered > Modeled > Simulated communities (microbial... > Unclassified | place... | reverse complement strand
ATCTCCTTATCTGTCATTGTGTACATCATCACTCCAAGTTACCACAATCTTGTCCTCCCAAGTCAGGGGGGGGTGAAATTTTCATGTGATAAATTACAGGGTGAAATTATCATAAGTTAAATACAATTTTTTCTTGATCACACTGAAATCTGGTGACTTGATCGATCTTTTTTCTTCGTACATCATAATGTCGGCCTCTCTTATCAATTCATCGAGCATATTGCGGTCAGACTTTTTAATTTCAGCGATACCGTGACTCAGACTGATTATGTATGGTTTATCTTCTTCGTTTGCAAGCTTAATTTTATCCAATACCCTGAGCCATGTTTTATTGACCTGATCAATGTCCATATTGACGAAACATATTAAAAATTCATCACCGCCAAGTCTTATCAACAGATCTTCTTCCCTGATATTCTCCTTTATTATTTTTACAGAGTTTAGGATCAGTGCATCTCCCTGTTCATGACCAAGCACATCATTTATTTCCTTTAATCCGTTAATGTCAATAAAACAGATAATAATATCGTTCTTTTGCCGAATAAGATCTTCAAGCATCCGCATTCCTGTTGCTCTGTTCAGACAACCAGTCATTGCATCATAGGTAGCCATTATTTTGATCTTATTATTTCCCGACAGATATAGTACTGATATGACGGAAAAAAGGAGTGACAGCAGAATGAAACTTATGGTGATCAATGGAGTCTGCAGTGTTTTTTTGATGCTTAATATAAAAGTGTTTTTGTCATTTGCGTAATAAAACATTTTGTCTGATATATGGCACACTATGGTCCACTGAATATCAGACACGTTGATTTCTGATAATGTATCGCCTTCATTTCTCAACATTTTTTGAAGCTCTTCTTTAGGATTGATCGTATCGAATGTGAAGGATCCATTTTGGGTAAAAAAATGCCCTTTCTTTTCTTCGGTTATACGTTCCCATTCTGACGGGAATAAATTTTTAAAGGTGTGTTTTTCTCTCCCCGGGTACATAAATCCCCATTCTTTTTCTTTATCCTGGCCCGCAAGCCAATAGCCATCCTTGTTTATAAGCTGAAGGTTTCCGGTAGTGCTGTCAGCTAAATTAATAAGCTTGTGCCTGATTTTTTCACCTAAATAATTCGCAACAAATACGCCTCTTTTGACATTTTTTTTATCAAAGACTGGAACACCGAAGCGTATCATCGGTTTTTCCGGCTGTTCTATTAAATTGCCCTCAATGTTTAAATCAAATTTTGACATATATATTTCCCCGGGGCCAAGTTTGATAGTCTCGGTAAAATAGTATCTGTCTTTTTTATTCTGGAGCCGGTTTTCCGGGATTATTTCAGGTCGTCCGTTATTAAAATTTACCCGCAGTAATTCATTTCCCTCGCTGTCCAAATAACGCAGTTGATCGTATTTCATCTTGGTGCGAGAAAATACCTCCCACTCGTTTTCAACATTATTTTTATCCATGCCATTATTTAAATATTCCAAAAATAACGGACTGGTGTTCAAGTATTTGATATCGGTCACTATTTGTTCTAATTCGCTTATAGTGAGGTCTCTGCCTATTTTAACAAGCGCCGCCTGGTTTTGTTCCAAAAAATTTTTATCGTTGACAACGTCCTTCTGCTTGTACACAGATAAAGAAAGGACAAGTATGGTCATAGTTAAAATAAATATAATAGGCAGATAGAAAAAGTAATCGTCTGTTTTGAATATTTTTGGCATATCCGGCATCCTGCTTTCAGTAAAAAAAATTGATGATCATGCTTTGCTGCGTTTTTTCATTTTGTTGATATTTATTAGTTCATCAGCTTTTTACACAAGACCGTCAGGAACATTGTTATGATAGTTTCTTGCCAGCCGGACTTTGGGAATTACTGAAGTTTCTGTTTGATCATGTCAATTATAAATGATTGCAATAAATACATATCACCCATCCCTGCGGTTATTTTGGATCATCAAACTCACACAAAAAAACAGACCCATATTACAGGGTCTGTTGAGTTATTGGTGGAGACGCGGAGATTCGAACTCCGGTCCAACAGGGGCCGATCTGGGAGGCACTACGAGTGTAGTCTCTGATTTGATCTCGGATCTGCGGCTCCCAAAGACAGGATCCGCATTTCCCAGCCTTCCCTAGAGTCTCGAACCTCTCCCAGAAAGCGCTGAAGATGTCCCAGCCATCTTTGTGACACTCTTCTAAAGCCCGATGACGGAAGCTTTAGAGAGCGCGCCGCTTACTTAAGCAGCGAGTGCGTAATCGTTATTGACGATTATTGTTTTGGAGCCGGATTAACGAGGATTCCCCATCCTCGACCCGCTCCTCCCGATCCTCCAACCTGCTGTCGAAACCATACGTCCCCTTATGTACGAGCCGGATTATCCGGGCTCGCTTTCAATACTGCAGATGATCAGCCTTCGCGCGACCTGTTGCGGATAGCCCGCTCCATTTCGCGGTTGGCATCCTTCTCTGCTGCAGTATCTCTTTTGTCATGGAGCTGTTTGCCTTTTGCTACGGCGATTTCGCACTTCGCCCATCTTCCCTGCTTGATGTATATCTTCAGAGGCACGAGCGTAAGACCTTTTTCTCTTGTTTTTGCCAGAAGTTTCCTGATCTCAGACTTATGGACGAGAAGTTTCCTCGGCCTCAAAGGTTCTTTGTTGTAGTAGCTTCCCTTTTCGTAGGGTGATATGTGAACGTTGTAAAGCCATAACTCTCCGTTCTCTACCCTGGCGAATCCGTCCTTGAGGTTTACCTGGCCTTCCCTTACTGATTTGATCTCTGTTCCCGAAAGGACCAGTCCGGCTTCAAAAGATTCTACTATGAAGTACTCATGCCGCGCTTTACGGTTTTGAGCGACGGTCTTATCCTCAGGCACAGAAATCACCTCACGTGGAGACTATACCAGAATGAACAGCATTAGTCAAATATAGAAAAACACCTAAAAAACAAAACCCCCGGCATTTGCCGGGGGCATTATTTCGAGATGGTCGGGGCGAGAAGATTTGAACTTCCGACCTCCTGGTCCCGAACCAGGCGCGCTAACCAGACTGCGCTACGCCCCGGAAGCAGCGCAAATTATAGCATTGTAAACGAACCTCGTCAAATACCCGAGGCGCGGACCAGACGGTCTTTCAAGGCCCGACCAATACCGGTTTCGTCAGGTATCTGAGCAATAATTATCTCTGCTCCGCTTTTTTCAATTAACCTGAGAACACGGAAAAGTTCTTTGGCATATTCCTCTGTGTCTTTGAATATTATCTTTATGAAGGGGGACCCTGTTGGTTCTGATGTTCCTATCCAGGCCCATTTTTTGCCTCCGACTTTGGTGTCACAGGGATCGTCTGTCATGATCAGCGGTATCTTTGGCGCATAGTGCCTGTAGCGTGTTCCGGGAGAGCGTTTGAGGGGATCTCCGTCGGTGGGAAGGAGGACGGGTATGTGAAGGGCCCCCTCTATATCCTCCTTGGATATGCCTCCCGGTCTCAAAAGCATCGGAGACTCTCCGCTTACATCAAGGACTGTTGATTCAAGCCCTACCTTTGTAGGTCCGCCGTCAAGGACCATCAAGACGGCATCTCCGATGTCCTCTCTCACCGTGGCCGCATCTGTGGGGCTTGGCCTGCCGCTCCTGTTTGCACTCGGAGCAGCGATCGGTACTCCGGCGGCACGGATGAGCTCAAGTGCTATCGCGTTGTCAGGCATCCTTACTGCAGCTGTATCAAGGCCTCCCCGGGTCACATGGGGGATGGTCCCTTTTGCTTTCAGTACAAGTGAGAGGGGGCCGGGCCAGAATGTGTCCATCAGAAACCTTGCTCTCCAGTTCAGCTCAACTACCGACTCTGCCATTTTTATGTCACAGACATGGATTATAAGAGGGTTGTCAGAGGGACGCCCCTTCGCCGCATATATTTTTTTCACAGCTTCCATGTCAAGTGCGTTGGCTCCGAGTCCGTAGACCGTCTCGGTTGGGAACCCCACAAGTTCTCCTGAGAGTATCATTTGGGCAGCGAGCCGTATCTCCGTAAGCATTCCATCATTGATCCCGGCTTTCCGTTCTTCCGGTCTCTCTTCCATTCTGCTCATCATTGCCGGATCGGGCCTTCGTTGTACTTACTGAAGAAATCCTGCCTGAACCGGGGATAGCGGCCCTCAATTATCGCCTGCCTGGCATCTTTCATCAGATTCACCAGGAAATAAAGGTTGTGCCAGCTGCATAACCGGGAGGCCAGTATCTCTCCCGCGGTGTAGAGGTGCCTGATGTATGCCCTTGTAAAATTCCTGCATGTATAGCATCCGCAAGACGGGTCGACCGGAGTGAAGTCCCTTGCAAAACCACTATTTTTAAGGTTCATTTTTCCAAAGCTTGTAAGCACTCCGCCATTCCTTCCGTTCCTGGTCGGGAGTACGCAGTCGAACATATCTATACCTCTAGCGACACCCTCAACAAGGTTGGCCGGGTGTCCGACACCCATGAGATAGCGAGGCTTGTTAACAGGCATCTCAGGGCAGAGTGCTTCCAGTATCCTGTACATATCCTCATGGGACTCCCCTACAGAGAGTCCGCCTATCCCATAACCCGGAAAGCTGATATCTTCCAGTCTTCTTATGCACTCTATGCGCTGGTCCTCAAACATTGAACCCTGCACGATGCCGAAGAGGGCCTGATCTTCCCTTGAATGGTGGTCTTTGCACCTCCTGGCCCAGCTGATAGTCCTCTCCATAGCCGCCCTGGAATACTCCTCCGTTGTCGGCCAGACAACGCATTCGTCAAAAGTCATTGCGATGTCGCTTCCGAGCTTCTGCTGTATGTCCATGGAGTCTTCCGGACGCATGAAGTGCTTGCTGCCGTCCAGGTGCGACCTGAACTCTACCCCCTCATCAGTTATCTTTCTCAGTTCTGAGAGTGAGAATACCTGAAATCCTCCGCTGTCGGTCAGTATCGGATGATGCCATTGCATAAACTTATGCAGTCCGCCCGCCTCTTCGACAATATCGGCACCCGGACGCATGTAGAGATGGTATGTGTTGCCTAGGATAATCTGCGCTCCGATCTCTTCAAGTTCGGGTGGCGTCATCGCTTTTACAGTCGCCTGAGTTCCAACCGGCATGAAAACAGGAGTCTCGATGACTCCGTGCGGAGTGACCAGCTCTCCTGCACGGGCACCTGTCTCGGGACACTGTGCGATAAGCCTGTACTCAAACATTGGCATTTCCCCCCCAGCCGAAAAGCCTCTCTCCGTTCTCTTTTACAGCTTCGGCAAACTCCTCAAGCGACATTCCCTTGAGCATCGATATCATCTCATATACGGCGCGCACATGGCACGGCTCGTTAGTCCTGCCTCTGATATGCTGTGGGGCAAGGTATGGAGAATCTGTCTCGCAAAGTATCCTGTCAAGAGGGACGATCTCCATTGCTATCTCACGAAGTGCCTTGTTCTTAGGATAGGTCACGGGGCCGGCAAATGAGATGTAGAAGCCAAGGTCGAGTGCCTCTATGGCATTCTGCGCGTCTCCGGAAAAACAATGTATCACTCCACCGACGGTTTCAGCAGCTTCCTCCCTGAGGATCGCAAGCGTTTCGGAATTTGCGTCTCCCGATGACCTGTTCGCAGCATCCCTTACATGTATAACGACCGGTTTGTTTATTCTTTTCGCAAGGCGTATCTGGGAGCGGAATACCTGCCGCTGGATCTCCCTTGGCGAGTTATCATAGAAGAAGTCCAAACCTATCTCCCCCACCGCCGAAACTTTTTTGCTTAGAGCAAGTTCCTCAAGCTCTTCAGGGAGTCCTGCCGAAACTGACGAAGCCTCATGCGGATGGATCCCTGCAAGTGCCCATACTTCAGGAGTTCCCTCGTGTCCTTCCGCCAAACCGACAGCCTCCCTGGCAGAAGGCATATCTGCCGAAGCAAAAAGCAGACGCTTCACATCAGATTTGAGGGCATTCTCAAAAACTTTGGAAAGTCCGTCGGGATAATATTCTTTGTTGAGATGGCAATGTGTATCTACAAGAAACATGGCTGATTTCCTTTCATATCTCTTAGGGTCCCGCAAAAGAGTTTTCTCGGCTTATGGCTCCGCTGCAACGATACGATCACCTATAAAGCGACGCTCTCCCCCTGAAGGACCAAAAGGGCTTCAGAAGGGAGAACGGCCGGTCTCTATGCATTTGTTCCGGTCTGAAGCCGGGTGCCCTAGTGGATCCTGCTCCCTATAGGTATGGAGTCATCCATAACTGTCAGAAGCGTCAGGGCTTCCTTTCTGGTGTCGGGGCTCTCCGCGGCAAGAAGCATGCCGTTGCTTGGCACACCGCGGAACTTTGCGGGCTTGAGGTTGCAGAGTACCACTATCTTTTTGCCTTCAAGCTCTTCGGGCCTGTAGAACTCCCGAATGCTCGAGACTATGGTACGCTTCTCATAACCCAGGTCAAGGCTGAGAATATAAAGCTTGTCTGCCTTGGGGACTGCATCGACCTTTTCCACCAGTGCCACCCTGAACTCCAGCTTGCTGAAATCTTCTATCCCAACTTCAGGTTCGTGGTCGTCAAAGTTGTAGAATGCAGCAGGGTCTGCTGCCGCGCGTTTTTCAATGTCGCGTGCCTCTTTTTCCTTTTTCCATTTTTCAATGTCAATGCGCGGGAAGAGTATTGCTCCCTTGTTTATCTTGACCTGCGAAGCGGTCCCGCACCAGCTCCATGATGCTCTCCCTTCCTCGATAGGGCTTCCGGTAAGGCCGAGCTGCCCCCATATACGGGCAGACGTCTCCGGCATGAAGGGCGCCGCAAGGACTGCAGAGAGGCGAAGCGACTCCCACAGGGTCCTCAGGACTGCATCAAGACGCTCTATCTCCCCTTCCTTGCCAAGTTTCCAGGGCTGGGTCTCATCTATGTACTTGTTTGAGCGGCTTATGAAGGTCCACAGAGCCTTGAGTGCATCGTCAAAGGCGAAACGGTCCATGCAGGACTCCATCTCACTGACCGTTTTGTTGGCAAGGTCTTCAATTTCCCTGTCGATATCTTCGCTCCTGAAGCTCATGGGCAGGTCGCCGCCGCGGAATTTTTCGATCATCTGGAGGCTCCTGCTCAAGAGGTTTCCGAGGTCGTTGGCAAGATCGGAGTTGATCCTGTTTACCATGGCAAGCTCTGAGAAGTCCCCGTCGTGGCCGAACGGGACTTCGCGGAGCACGAAATAGCGGAATGCGTCTACCCCATAAAGGTCTGCCATCTCAAAGGGATCCACTACGTTTCCTATCGACTTCGACATCTTCTCACCTTCGACCGTCCACCAGCCATGGGCAAAAACCCTCACCGGCGGGTTCAGTCCAAGGGCCAGAAGCATCGCAGGCCATATGACACAGTGGAACCTTATGATGTCCTTCCCTACGAGGTGGCGGACTGAAGGCCAGTAAGTCTGCCAAAGGCCCCCCTGCTCAGGGAAGTTAAGGGCTGAAAGGTAGTTGATCAGCGCATCGAACCAGACATAAATGACATGTTTCTCATCTCCGGGAAGGGGGATGCCCCAGTCAAGCGTAGTACGGGATACCGACTGGTCACGGAGTCCGCTCTTAATAAAGCTGATTATCTCGTTGTACCTCGACCTGGGCATAATGGCATCAGGATTCTCTTCATAGTATTTGAGGAGCGGTTCTGCATACTTTGAAAGTTTGAAGAAATATGTCTCCTCTGTCATCTTTGTCAGCTGCCTGTGGCAGTCGGGGCATGTATTGCCCTCACCCATCTGCGCCTCGGGCACGTAGGTCTCGCAGGGAACACAGTACCATCCCTCATACTCTCCTTTGTATATGTCCCCATTGGCCATAAGTCTCCTGAATATTTCCTGAACGACCTTTTCGTGCCTTGGCTCTGTTGTACGGATAAAATCGTCGTTCGATATATTCAGGACACCCCAGAGCCTCTGAAAATTCTGCACGACCTCGTCGCAGAGTTCCTTCGGGGTTATGCCTTTCTTTTGCGCAACAGTCTGGATCTTCTGTCCGTGTTCGTCCGTCCCTGTCAGGAACCAGGTCTTCTCTCCCCCGGACTTGTGCCAGCGGGCGAGGACATCAGCGGCTATCGTCGTATAGGCATGCCCGATATGGGGCACGTCGTTGACGTAGTAGATCGGCGTGGTGATGTAAAAATTCTCTTTGGACATTTATACTACCTCCCCGGTACAGTTCTCAAGAATGTACCGTTTTATTCTGTTTCGTGGGATACAATACTTTATTGAGAGCAAGTTTGCAACATTTTTTGTCGATTCGCCCGCTTTGCACATCATGAGAACCTCGTCCATCCATGCAGGATCCTCCATTACGGGTGCGGTCTCTTCGGCTCCTCCTACCACGCAGACAAATTCCCCGCGTATTTTATCCTCCGTCAGCAGATCACAGAATGATAAAAGGGTCCCCCTTATGCATTCTTGGTGCACCTTACTTATCTCCTTGACAAGCGCGGCAGGCCTGTCTCCCAGTACACCGCCCATCAATTCAAGTTCTTTCAAAAGCCTGTGAGGAGCAATGTAGAAAACGAGGGTCTGTCTGTTCTGCCTAAGCTCTTCAAGCCTGAACTTTTTTTCTTCTTTTTTACCTTCCAGGAAGCCAACGAAGGTGAATGAGTCCATCCCCATCCCAGAGAGAAGGATAGCCGGAAGGAGCGCGTTTGCCCCCGGAAGGACATCCAAAGGAAGTCCCCTTTCGATAACGGCTTTTATTAGTATCATCCCCGGGTCTGATATGCCAGGGGTACCTGCGTCAGAAACAAGCGCTACCATCTCCCCGTCTTCTATCCTCTTCAAAAGGGGGGCAAGCCTCTCTTTTTCATTGAACTTATAGTAGGAGATGAGGGGCTTACTTATGGAGTAGTGGTTGAGGAGCTTCAGAGTATGCCTTGTATCCTCACATGCTATGAGGTCAGCCTCGCGGAGGATCCTGAGTCCCCTCAGGGTCATGTCCTCAAGGTTCCCTATCGGCGTCGGGACCACTGTCAGTGGCATTTTAGTCTCCTCCTATCATGTAGGCTTCCTGCAGCTGCGGTGTCTCTTTCCCCTCATCGTCAAGCACGAAGAGGGGAGCTTCTATTCTGAGTCCGTGCTTTGAGGCCCTTATTGCTTCCACGAGGACCACGGAGGCCTCCGCTCCGGGTTTTGGGTGGACCGCCTTCATCCTTTTTGGGGCTATGTTGTTTTTGTCAAGCATGGCAAAGAGCTCGGCAGCTCTTCCCGCGTATATCACGATATCAAGGTATCCCCTGTTTTTCAGAAGATAGCGGCAGGCCCGGACAAGATCGTCAAGCGTGCATTCAGAACCGTTCATTGCCGTCGCGATGGCCTTCGAGGGGCTTCGGTCCCCGCTTTCCGGTCCGAAGTAGGGTGGGTTGACCACTATGCGGTCGTAGCTCTGGGCTTCCCAGATCGTCCTGTGCAGCCTTATGTCGCCTGTGTAGAATCTTGCGCTCGCTTCCAGACCGTTGGCCGCGGCGTTTTCTGCTGCCATCTCGACCAGGTGCGGCTGTATGTCCACACCCTCTATGCTGTGTCCCCTCTTTGCAAGGATCAGTGAGACCGCCCCGTGAGCGCAGCCGATCTCCAGTATCTTCTCCCGTTTTTTGGGCCTTGCGTAATGGGCAAGGAGAATGGTGTCAAGATTGACCCTGGGGCCCTCCTTTTCATCGGGCTGCTTTATCTTCAGCACTCCCCTGAGGAGATCCTCGCTAACTTCTGTCATCACGCCCAGTCCTCAAGCCTTACGCCGATCACCTGTGAAAGCCCCGGTTCTGACAATGTCACTCCGTAGAGGACATCCGCCCTCTCCATAGTTACGCGCCTGTGGGTCATCGCAAGTACCTGCCTGTTTTTTGCATATTCCTTGGCGAGCTCTGAGAACCTTCTTAGATTGACCTCGTCAAGCGCAGCATCGACTTCGTCAAGCACTGCAAGAGGACAGTCGGCTACTTCCATGGAGGCAAAGAGCAGAGAGATGGCTGCAAGGGACTGTTCCCCTCCGGAGAGCTGGTTTATGCTCTGAGGGTGCTTTCCGGGAGGTCTTGCGACCACATCGACACCCGTATCCCATATCGTCTCGCCCTCTATCATCTCCAGGTGGGCCTCTCCGCCCCCGAAGAGTCTCTGGAAGAGAGAGCAGAACCTTGTGTCTACCTCCTGAAGCGCGTCGGAGAACACCTTGTATGCCTGCCTGTCCGCATCGGAGATAAGTTTTTCCAGTTCAGCAGCACCGGCTCTGACATCATCAAGGTGCTCACCCATGAAAGCAAGTCTGTCCCTGAGATTTCTGTCCTCCGAGAGTACTCCCATGTCGACTTCCCCAAAGACCTTTATCTTCCTGTCCCCGTCGCGAATGCTCCTTCTGAGGTCTTCGATATCCTCGCCGTCGGGCAGAGCTTCTCCTCCGGGATACGGATACTGGTCTTCCCATGTGTTTATAAGTTCATCAAGCTCCCTCTGAGTCTCACTCTTCTTTAGCTCAAAGGATGATATCCTCTCGAGGGCTTCTCTCGAACGGATGTTGGACAGTTCTGCCCTTTTCCTCATGAGATCACGTTTTGTTTCCAGTTTTGAAAAACCGCTGATATGATTTTCTATCTCTGCCGTCAGGACCCTGCGTCTCTCAAAAATATCAAGACAGTTCTTGCCGGTCCTTGAAAGGTTTGCCCTCTCCCGGACACACCTCAGGTCAAGCTCTGACATCTCTTCGTCCAGGCTGCGCATCTTCCTTTCCTCGGTCCTGAGTTCGTTGCTGACCCTTTCCATCAGCGCGAACTTCGAGCTGAGCCTCTCGGCAAGTACAGCAGCCTCCGCACGGAGCCTCTCACGCTCTTCTATGATCAGGTGATCGTCCTCAATTTTCGAGGGGCTGTCCCATTTTTTCTCGAGCTCCGCAAGGGATCCGAGCACAGAATTCCACTGTTTGCCCGCTTCAGCTATCGCTTCAAGGATCCTTCCGCGCTCTCCCTCTATCCTCTTCTGCTCTTTTGAGAATGAGGCCTTTTCATCGGCAAGCAAGGCTATCCTTCCGTCAAATTCCCTTATCTTCCTAGTGTAGTCTTCCTTCTGCTCGGAAACCCTAAGTTCCTCGCCCTCTGCGTCCTTGAACTTCTTAGCAAGCTCTTCCGCAGCCGATGTAAAGCTTGCCGCATCCTGCTCAAGTTTAACTATCTGGGCCTTCATCTCGATAGTTTTGCCTGATTTTTGTGACCTTCCGCCGGAAACTGTGCCTCCAGGCTGAAAAACATCTCCCTCAAGCGTTGCCACCGGTCCTTTGAAACCTGCCCTCACAAGGTCCTGTCCTACTGCGTAGTTCTCAACGATCAGCAGATCGCCCATTATCTGTTCAATTCCGGGCAGCCAATGATCGTCTACTTTTACCAGGTCCATTGCCCAGCCTGTTATCCCCTCTTTAGGAAGCCTGAACTGCTTGTCCGGGTACCTGGGACGGCACCTTTCGAGCGGGAGAAATGTAGCCCTGCCAATGGCGTTGACCTTTAATTTATCGATACAGCGTCCTGCTTCCTCAAGGTCTTCGACCAGAAGCTGGAACTGTCGTCCGCCGAGATAGGCTTCGAGTGCCGTTGAATACTTTGGATCACAGGTGAATACATCGACTACCGCGTGAGGCGATGCGTCAAGCCTGTTCAGCCTGGCGGCCGAAAGAAGATACTGGACGGGACGCGGGTACAGATCCGCCTGCATTGCTTCGGTGACCTCGTTCAGCTTTGAGCGGGCGTTTGAGGCTTCTCTCCTTGCGCGCTGAAGCTCTGCCGCCAGAGTCTGCACCTTTGCATAAAGGCCTCCGTGGACCGAGGCTGTCTCTTCCTGTTCCTTCAGGAGCCGGTCCCTCTCCTTTTCCAGTTTCTTTATCTCGGAATCTATATTTTTGCCGGGATCTGACGTCTCTGTCTTTTTATTTTTGATTTCAAGAATGTCTTTACCTAAGAATGAGAGCTTTGCCCTGATCTGCTGCAGTTCTGCCTCGAGACGGCCCTTTTCGTTGTTCCATGCCTCACGCTGCTCTTTTTCTTCCTTCAGGCGGAGGTTGTATGCCTGCCATTTCCTGTCTGCGTTTTCAAGGGCCTTCTGCCCTTTTTCGAGTTCTTCCCGTGCCTTTTTATTCTCTTCCTGGGTCTTTTTCTGCTCCTCTATAAGAGCCTCCGCGTGTTCTTTTGCTTTCCTTCGTTCCTCGGAAGCCTGGTCAAGCCTCTCTTTAGAGGCTTTAAGGTTTGAAGCGGAAGCATATCCGGCTTTTATGAGCGAATCGAAGTTCCTCTTGCTCTGTTCGAGTTCCCAGGTCTGCTGCTGTCTTTCCCTTGACAGCATAGCAATGCTCTTTTCAATTTCTTCCAGAGCTTTTTCCCACATTGATGACCATCCCAGAACGACCGCCTGTTCCTTTTTTACGCTCTCTAGGCTCTCTTCGGTCTCTCCTATCAGGACCTCTGACCTGCGCCTCCTGAGCCAGTATAGAAGTTTTCTCTCCTCTTCGATCTTATCCAGGATCTCTCTCAGTTCTGAAGCCCTTCTGACCTCCGGCGCGATCTCCTCACGACGGGACTGGAGCTCTGCCATGACATTCCTGAGCTGATCGTACTCCTCCCTGACTGTGACGAGCCTGTCGGATGCGTCCATACGCCTCTTCCTGTAAACATCGATCCCGAAGAGCGATTCAAGGCGCATCCTCCTTGCCAGGGGCCTCTGCTGTATGACCTCCGCAACCTCTCCCTGGCCAATAAAGGCGAATCTGTCTCCTTCGAGCTTCCAGTCCCTTTTTGTCTCATCCAGTTCAAGGAGTGTCTTCCTCGCATTGTCTACAAAGAGTATTGTGTTGCCGTCAGGCGCTGTGACCCTCCGTTTTACCGAACAGGACCTTGCGTCCTCCCTAAGCTGCAGGAGCACCTCCGCCTCTTTTGCGGCAGGAAGGCTTATAGAACCCTGGAAGAGGAGGTCGCTCTGTCTTGATATGCGCAGTCTGCCGGCGTGGCTGTCTCCCAAAGACCATCTCAGCGCGTCAAGTATGTTGCTCTTTCCGCTTCCGTTAGGCCCTACTATTGCGGTGAATCCCGATGAGAGTATAAGGTCATGGGATCCCCCAAAACTTTTGAAGCCCTTAAGCTGAAGACGACTTATGTACAATTGTCCAGCCCTCTCTCTTCTGAAGAGCGTTTATTCTGTGTTCGATCTGCGTCAGGCTGCCCTGCGCGTCAAGCCGGAACTTTCCCCACGAGAACTCGGGACAGCCTCTGATAAATAATTTTTTATCGAATTCCTCTTCCCAGGATGCCAGGAAGGTCTCCGCGATATATTCGGCAATGGATGAATATGCTTCGATCAGGAGCGCCTCGGACCTTGAAGACATCGTAATTTTTCTTATAAACCTCTTTATCTGAAGAGCTATGCTCTCTTCGCGAGGCACCCAGCCAAGGCCTCCGCAGAAGGGGCACCCGTGGCTCAGAGCCGCTCTGATATCGGTCCTTGCCCTCTTCCTGGTTATCTCTACCAGTCCCAGGCCTGTAACTCCATATACCCTTGCCTTGCACCTGTCGTTTTTGAAAAGCTCCTGAAGCTGGCGTATAAGCTCCTGGTTCTCCTCCTTTGAATCCATATCGATGAAATCAACGACTATGATCCCGCCTATAGCTCGTAGCCTCAGCTGTCTGGCGATCTCATCCGCCGCTTCCATGTTGGTCTGGAATATTGTGTCATTGAGGTTTTTCGACCCTACGAATTTGCCGGTGTTGACGTCAATTACGGTAAGAGCCTCAGTCTGGTCTATGACAAGATATGCTCCGGAAGAGAGCCAGACCTTTCTGTCCTGGAGCTCCAAAAGTTGGTTTTCAATGTTGTAGACGTCAAATATCGGCATCTTGCCCCTATAGAGATTCACCTCTACGTTTTTGCCGGGAAAGAATCGATCCGTGAAAGACCTGATATTTACCTTGTCTTCTTCAGTATCGACAACTATTTCGTCTATCTCTTCCGTAAGCTCATCCCTCAGTACCCGCTCAAGCAGGCCAAGGTCCCTGTGTATGAGGCATGGGGCAGCGTTCTGTCCTGCATTGTGCTTTATCGTCTCCCACTGTGAGAGCAGATTTCGCACATCGTTTTCGAGGCTTTCGATGTCGCATCCTTCGGCAACCGTCCTTATTATTATCCCAAAGCCTTCAGGACGTATCTCCTTTGATATCGACCTTAGGCGCGCCCTCTGGTCGTTATCCTCTATCCTTTTGGATACACCGGTCTCATGTCCTCCGGGGATGAGGACCATGTACCTGCCTGCAAGCGAGATCCTCGGAGATACCCGAGCTCCTTTGCCCTTCCTGGCATTTTTTACGACCTGCACAAGCATTTCAATGCCGGGCTTGACCTCAGTACCGTGGACGTCGTCAAGATATAGAAAACCGTTCCTTCCGTCTCCAAGGTTCAGAAATGCTGAGTGCATGCCCGGAAGTACGCTGTCCACCCTGGCCTTGTATATCTCGCCGGTCCGCTGATGTTCAAGCATCCTTTCGACGAAAAAATCGTAAAGCTTTCCCCTCTCGTCAAGGATCGCTATCCTGATCTCTTCAGGGTCGATAAGATTCGCAACTATTTTTTTTGCAGGTTCGGCTGATGTCATCGTTCATACCTCCCGGCATCGAATGAGAGGCCTTACGGTGCCTGAAGCGACATCCCATGTGCCTACGCATTCGCGGACAATGTAGAGATCTTTCCATCCTTCGCATATACCCTCATCCCTGAGGCTCCTTACAAGATTGCCGGCGCCGCAGTGTTCAAGATCCCCTACAGTGAGGATCACGGAATCTTTGTCCTGGGCATCCCCGTACAGTATACCGGTCCTCTCAGCCTCGCTCCGAAGCACGCTGAGGGCACGGCTTTTAAGTTCGAAGCCTGCACCTCTGATCCTGTATGTGGCCGCCGAGGCCAGTTTTGACAGAGAAGGTCCTTCAACTTCGGCATGGTCAACTATGCGGATCCCTTCGGGCAACTTTTCGTTCCATCTTTCAACATAGCCCTCATCCCAGAAGCTGAACCAGAAATCAGCCGGCTCATCCGATCCTTCTACTCCGGCAGCCAGTGCAGGGCCAAGGCTGATCCTGGGATGCGGAGAAAAGCCTTCCGTAAATTCCTGCAAGAGCCCTGCTCTCCTTGCTGCTCTTGAAAAGAGGACCGGCAGGTCCTGATGGTTCAGAAAAGTGATCCATCCTTTTTTTTCGAATATTATCCTTATCCTAGCCATTTGAGCAACCCTTCACAGATGTCCTCCCCTGCCAGCCGCATGCATTGCAGCTTTCCCGGCAGTCCCGTGTCACATCCCCTGCAAGGGACCTATGTCTCTCTTCCAGAAGGAAGGACCTTGAAACACCGGGATCGATATGATCCCATGGAAGGATCTCATCGATGCCTCTTTCCCTGCATGCGTATGAGTCCGGATCTATCCCGAGATCATTGAAGACCCCCATCCATCTTTCAAAATTAAAATACTCGGACCATCCGTCGAAGCGCTCTCCCCTTTTCCAGGCTTCTTCCACGGCATCCGCCAGTCTTGAGTCCCCCCTGGCAAAGACGCCCTCTATGTAGGTCTGTTCGGGCTCGTGGTAAGATATGGAGACCTTGCGGTTCCTGATGTTGTTCTTGACCCACCTGCCCCTTTCTTTGAGGGTCTGGCGGTCAAGCTGGGCTTCCCACTGAAAGGGAGTGTGTGCCTTTGGAACAAAACCCGCAAGGGAGACGCTGACATCTCCCCTTCTCTTATGTTTTTTCGCTATGGAGACTGCCCTGTTGCAGATCTCGTGTATTCCGGCGAGGTCATCTTCCCGCTCCGTCGGAAGTCCCATCATAAAGTAGAGCTTGACCCTATCCCAGCCATGAGAGAAAGTTGCCTCCAGTGCCAATTCGATGTCATCGTCAGTTACTCCCTTGTTTATCACATTTCTGAGACGCTGAGTGCCGGCCTCGGGCGCGAAAGTGAGTCCGCCCTTGCGTATAGGTTCCAGTTCAGCCGCCATATTGACGGAGAACGCATCTACCCTGAGGCTCGGAAGACTTAGCTTTATCTGGTTGTTTTTCAGCATAGGACCAAATTTTTTAAGTATTTCTCCCATTTCGCTCCAGTCGCAGGTTGCCAGAGAGAGCAGTCCGACCTCTTCCCATCCGGTGTTTTTTAGCAGTTTTTCGACCTGATCCGCAACTGATGCCGCGCTGCGTTCCCTTACAGGCCTGTCTATCATCCCTGCCTGGCAGAAGCGGCATCCCCTGGTACAGCCCTTGAATACCTGTACAGCTATCCTGTCGTGGACTATCCCGGTGTTGGGCACTATCATATCTGTATTATAGAAGGCGGAGTCAAGGTCTTCGACTATCCTTCTCATAATTGGCTTATTCTGCCTTACCGTTGGAACGTAGACACCTTCGATCCTTGATAACGCCCATATTTTCTCCTCGCGGCTTTTGTCCTTCATCCCATGGATCGCCCTCAGCACATCGGGAACAAGCACTTCTCCGTCTCCTACGCAGAATGCATCGATGAACGGCGCCATCGGTTCGGGGGCCAGTGCACCCGGTCCTCCGGCTATCACTATCGGATCCTTGCCGCTCCTGTTTTCGGAACGGAAAGGAATACCTGCAAGGTCGAGAATTGTCAGGATGTTTGTGTAGGACAGCTCATACTGAAGCGTGAAGCCCAGAACATCGAAATCCGACACCGGCCTCCTGCTCTCAAGCGCCCAGAGCTTTGTCCCGGATGATCTCAGCGAGTCCTCCATATCGGGCCACGGAGCATATACCCTTTCCGCATCGGCAAACGGAAGGGACCTGGTAAGTCCGTAGAGTATCTGGTACCCCAGATAGCTCATCCCGACCTCATATACATCCGGAAAGGCATAGCAGACTCTGACCAGATCCTGATCCGAGCTTTTTACCGGGCCGCTTCCCCACTCTCCGCCCGTGTACCTTGACGGTCTTTTGACCGATGCAAGGATCGCTCTGCGAGGGTCGGTTCCATTTTCTGACAGCATGCTGAAGATCCTCCTGATGCGGGAAAACCTCTCATCAGGGATATTCCCGCTCTCTAAATTTTACTGGTTCCGGGCAGTATAATGTCCGGGCCGCGTAATTTCAAACTAAAATCTGCCCTCTCTCGATACTATAACAACGCTTTGTACAAGTGCCAGCGCGATCGCAACTGCGAGCAGCGAACTTCCTCCATAGCTGAAAAGGGGGAGAGGCAGCCCCGTGATGGGCAGCAGTCCCATGCTCATGCCGATGCTTTCTGTTATCTGAAACCAAATCCACGCCACTATTCCCGCAGCAAGCAGCTTTCCTCTCGTATCACGGGTATAGTATGCTGCGTTGAGCATCCTCAAAAGCAGCACGGTAAAAAGAAGCAGCACCACCGAACACCCTATGAAGCCGAATTCTTCCGAAAAAACACTGAATATAAAATCCGTGTGCGGTTCCGGCAAAAAATGGAGCTTGCCCTGTGTTCCGTGAAGGAATCCTTTTCCAAAGAGCCCCCCAGATCCGACCGCGATCCTTGACTGGATAACATTATACCCTGCTCCCTGAGGGTCAATGGTAGGATCCAGAAAGACCATAAGCCTCATCTTTTGGTAAGGCTTGAGGAACACCCAGGCCGCGGGAAGCATAGCCAGCATTGATACTACTATGCCGGAAAGAAATTTGACCGGCGCACCTGCCGCTGTCAGTACCGCAAAGAGCATTACCGAATAGACCAGAGAGCTTCCAAGGTCGGGCTGGAGAAGTATCAGTATTATCATCATCCCGGCGAGTCCCATGGCAGCAGATATGCCCTTGATGTCGGTCGGCGGCATCTTCGAGCATACCTGTGCCAGCACGAGTGCAAGTATCACCTTTCCTGTCTCGGACGGCTGAAAACGCATGACGCCTAAGTTGAACCAGCTTTGGGCTCCTTTAGTGGTATAGCCCACCGCAAGCAGAACAACAAGAAGGAATATCATAAGCAGGAAGAGCGGTCCTGCAAGATCAAGAAACTTCCGGTAACCGATCCTCAATATCAGGATATATACGACAGCGCTTATGGACCCCCACATCAGCTGACGTACGGCATAAGAGGAGAAAGTGACGGCCTTGTTCGGGCTGGCACTGTATATCGCGGCTATACCCAGAAAAAAGAGGGCTGTGGCTGCGATAAGCATTATCAGGTCAATGTTGGACCTGATATCTCTCCAGCTGCTGCCGCTCTTTTCAGCCATTCTTCTTCCTTCCCCTTACTTGCTTTTGAGAGCTCTTAAGCGGTATGTCAGCTACCAGTGCGACTGACCTGCTCCGCCTTTCAAGACTCATTTTTATACCCGTTTCGTCGATCTCCAGGTATTTTTTCAGGAGACGTACCATGTCCACCTTAAGAGCCTCCAGTTTCTCGGGTGCAATGTCGTTGCGGTCGTGTATCAGGACAAGCTGGAGTCTCTCCTTCGCAACATCGCCGCTTTTTTCTCCCGAGAAGAGACGTGTTAGGAATTTAAACATCGCATTTGCCTCCTAGTTGCCGAAAATTCTTCTGAGGGAAGAGAAAAATCCCTTCTGATTGCCTGAAAGGTCCATAAAGGGAACTTCATTGCCGCAGATCCTCTTTGCTATGTTTAAAAAAGCCTTAGTTGCCAGAGAACCGTTCGAAAATGTCAGGGGTTCTCCCTTGTTGGAGGAAGTGACCACGCTTTCGTCATCAGGTACGGCGCCTATGAGGTCTACCGCGAGTATGTCAAGTACATCCTGGATGGCCAGCATCTCCCCCCGCTTTACCATCTCAGGTTTTATCCTGTTTATGATCAGGCTTATCGGGGCCTTCTCCATAGACTCCAGGAGTCCTATGATCCGGTCTGCATCCCTGACCGCCGAGACTTCGGGAGTAGTTACCACCAGTGCTTCGTCGGCACCTGCAGCAGCGTTCCTGAACCCTGCCTCTATGCCTGCCGGACTGTCGATGAGGACGAAATCAAACTCGTTTCTGAGCTGTCCGCATATTTCCAGCATCTGCTCCGATGATACCGCATCCTTTGTTCTGGACTGCGCTGTCGGGATCATGTAGAGATTTTCCGTCCTCTTGTCCCTTATCATGGCCTGATTGAGCCTGCAGGTCCCCTCTATGACATCCACAAGGGTATATACTATCCTGTTTTCAAGGCCCATTATCACATCGAGGTTTCTGAGTCCAACATCCCCGTCTATAGCTACTACCCTGTATCCCTCGTTTGCAAGAGCAACGGCGAGGTTTGCGGTCGTCGTCGTCTTTCCGACGCCGCCTTTGCCTGATGTTATGACTATTATCCTGCAGTCCATTATTTCATCCCCCTATATCGCAGGCCACTCAGTGAGCAGCACTTCGTCCCTGTTTACGGTTATCACAACTGATTTTCCCCATATGTCCGAACTCTTGTCTATAAGTCCCACCTTGCGTCCTATCCTTACCTGCCCGGATTCGAACGATCTCGCTGAGACCGAGGCAGCCTCATCTCCCCTATAACCGGCATGAGCCAGCCCCTGAAGTTTTCCCAGAACAATGATGTGCCCTTCGGCTGATACCTCTGACCCGACGTTCACATGACCTGTGATGATCACATCTCCCTCGTGGACTATCTTCTGCCCTCCGCGGAGCGTCGATGTATATAACAGTGCCCCAGGTACCTTGCGGCCTGCAGATCTTTCCTGGCGCGGCCTTTTATTCGTCTCCCCGACTGTAAGGCCCAGCCGCGAAAGGGCCGATGATGTCTCAGGATCTGTTACAGCCCAGCTGATGATCGTACATCCCGTCGGCTCAATGAAGTATTTCCATATCTTGGCGACCAGCGCGGCACCGAAATTTCTGCCCTGAAGGTCCATCACAACACTGCTTCCGTCAAGCAATTTTTTTGCGTTTACTGTGAGCTCCTCAAATTCTTCAAGTATCTTTTTTTCGCTGAGCTCTTCGGGGACTACGCATCGCAATATCCCCGTCTGTATACCCTTTAGATGGATCATCATTTCCCAATGCACCCCTATTCCGTTTTAGGCTTGACCGGGACCGGTTCAACATATTTATTTCCATTTATAAGAAAATTGAGCATCTTCCCTACTATCGGACCCGCGACCGCTCCTCCGCCCTTGCCTGCTTCAGCAATGACCACTACAGCATAACGGGGGGCATTAGCAGGGGCATACCCGGCAAACCAGGCATGGTCTTCACCGTGGGCATTCTGCGCCGTTCCCGTCTTGCCGGCGATCTGGATCCCAAATGAACTTGCCCGCCTTCCCGTACCGGTGCTCGTGACCTCAAGAAGACCTTCCTGCATTATCTTTATTATTTCAGGTGACACTTCAAGTTTCCTATATTCAGGAACAGCCTTCGAATTTATCCTTGGCTTGGGAAGCCTGCCTCCGTTGGCTATCGCCGCATAGGCTCTGAGCAGCTGGATCGGAGTCATAAGAACGTAACCCTGCCCTATCGAGTAGTTCACGGTGTCCCCTCCGTACCAGTTCTCCTTTACCCTCTCCTTTTTCCATTCAGGCCCCGCAATAGTACCCGAAATTTCTCCGATAAGGTCTATTCCGGACTTCTCTCCTACACCGTACTTGGCTGCAGTCCTTATCAGCCTGTCTATGCCGAGCCATGTGGCTGTCTGGTAAAAGTAGACGTCACATGAATCCCTTAATGCCTTCATCACATTTTCCGTCCCGTGTCCCGATCTCTGCCAGCACCTGAACCGTCTGTCGCCAAGCTCAAAGTATCCCGGGCACCTGACCGTCGTGCTCGTAGTTGCCACCTTGTTCTCCAGTACGGATGAAGCCGTAACGATCTTAAACGTCGAAGCCGGGGGATAAGCGCCCGATATTGCCCTGTTCATCATGGGCCTCTCCTTGTGGTCGTTCAGGGCCGCCCACTCCTTGTTGGAGATGCCCCATGTGAAAGGGTTGGGATCGTAGCTGGGAGATGAATAAAGGCATTTTACTGAACCGTCGTTGACATCCATCGCTACGACCGCTCCCCGGAAGTTACCTATGAGTTCGGCTGCGTAACGCTGTGCGGCAAGGTCGATAGTGAGGACCGTGTCGCTTCCTCTTTGCGGGGGGCTGTAGGATATGTCCCTCAGTTTCCTTCCCCTGGCATCGACTTCGACTACCTCCTCACCCGGTAAACCCTGAAGGTCCTCGTCATACCAGGCTTCGATCCCGTTCTTGCCTATCATGTCGCCGCCTCGGTACAGGCTCTCCTTTTTTGCCTCAAGCTCATCCTTCGTTATTTCTGAGACATAACCGACCACGTGCGCGGTAAAATTCCCTGCCGGGTATGTCCTCTTCCATACGGGAGTCAGGAAGAGCGCTTCACTGAAATTCCTGTCTGTTATAAGTTCCGCGGCCTGTGCAAAGGTGAGGTTGGACGCCACGGTTATCGCCCTGTAGGGCGCGGAATACTGTTTTTCGATCAGCTTTTTAAGTTCCTCTTCGTCTATCGGTATGCCGTTTCTCATCAGGACGGAGGAAACGAGCTTGAGGTTCCCCTCCTTCTGCAGGTCGACAGGATATCCGTTAACGCTGAAAGTCCTTACGTTCACAGCCAGAGGTGCGCCTTTTGAGTCTGTGATCGTACCCCTGGGCGGCGCCATCCTTATTATCCTGAGCCTGTTTTGCGATGCAAGCCTGACGTACTCGTTCGCCTTGATCACCTGGAAGAAAAAAAGGCTCATAACAAGCAGCGCAACTGTTATCAAAATTACGAACTGGAGGAACCTTAACCTCCTGTCAATGCTGAAACGGGCCTGTCTGTCAGACATTCCTCTCCGACACCTTCCAATAGATGAGCGCGAATAATATCACAAGGGGCACCCCAAGAAGCTGCTGTACAAAAAACTGTCTTAGAGCCACCTGGCTCGACACTGTCCACAATGCAAAATGGACGGATCCCGAGAAAAGTACAGAGGCCAGTAGGATAATTGCAAAAAAGACCGATGTCCTCCCCTGTGCGGGAATTTTTTGCCATACCCAGCATGAGGCAGCCACAAGGCCTGCATTGAGGGCAGCTGTGAGTCCGGGAAGGTTGGTCCACCTGAAATCCCATATCAGGCCTCCCGCAAAAGCCGCCCAGATAATGATGATCTGCCTCTCTTTCCTCGTCGCCGGCAAAAGAGACATCAACAGCAGCATCATAAGAAAAATATTGGGAACGATAAAAAACCCCATCAGAAAGACCTGAACAAAATCCTGTAAAAACCAAATCACAATCAGCCAGGTCATTCTTTCTTCTCCTCGCCCGTGTAGACTTCAACGCTGTAAAGTTGGGTAAGATGAGCGCCTGCCTGTATCATCACCGGCCTGAAACCGTCTTTGCTCTCCTTTGCACCTATTATCCTTCCTATGGGGATACCGGGAGGAACATGCCTGCCCATCAGGGATGTCGAGACTCCCATCCCCACTTTAAGTCCCCTCTCCTCCGGGACATATAGAAGAGTGAGATTCCCCTTGTCATCGCCGTTTATTACCCCGAGATCGCGGGTCTCGTCAACTGCTGCCGCTATAAGGAATGAAGAAGATGTTATCATGTGCACCCATGAGTAGTTCGGGGCTACCCTTGTGACACGGCCGATCAGAAAACCCTCCGACGTTGCCGCCGCGCCCTCTTTGATGCCGTCCCTGCTGCCCTTATCTATCCTGAAACCCTGCCACCAGTCATCAGGATAACGGAGCGTGATCTTTGCGGTGATTTTGCCCTCTTTAAGAGGGGAAACTTTTATTCCGGCCTTTTGGAGTTCTTCCGACATGACCCTGTTGGCCAGTTCAAGCCTGGTCACCTTCTCCTGGAGGCTTGACCTCTCAAGTACCCAGTTACTGCTGTATTTAACTATATTCCTAAGCTCCATCGCGGGTTTTTCAGGATAGTAAAGTGCGTTGTTTACTCCGTCCACGAGAGTGAAATGCAGTTCAGGAAAAGTTATCATTGCCCAAAGCACACAAAAACCAAGCAGCACAGATACTGCACCGTGCAGCCATGGTTTAAGCTCCCTGTCCAGAATATTCATTCTGACAGCACCTCCAAAACTGCTTGAAAAGACAGTGCAATTTTGCTCAGCTGCCCTGTCTGTCTATCGTTATTGAAACCTTGGTCTTCTCCGTGGGTGTCTCCAGTATCTTCCCCAATCCAAGCGCCACAGAGAAAAGGGGCTGCTCAGCGACGTGGACGGGTACGTTGAGCGCATCTGAGAAACGGAGGCTCAGTCCTCTCAGGAGAGCGGTGCCCCCTGAAAGAACTATCCCCTGGTCCACTATATCCCTTACAAGCTCCGGAGGCGTCTGCTCCACAGCGGAGCGGATCGTGTCTTCAATTTGAGCAACGACAGGTTCCAGTGCCTCTCTTACCTCAACAGAGCTTAATGTGACCACCTTAGGAAGACCATCTACCAGGTCCCGCCCTTTGACGTTCATCGTCAGTTCCTGTTCCATAGGGAGTGCTGAGCCGATCGCCATCTTTATCTCCTCAGCAGTACTCTCGCCTATGGCAAGGGTGTAATTCTGGCGCATCATAGATATTATTGCCTCATCGAGCGAGTTTCCGGCCACCCTAACTGCGTGGTTGACGACTATTCCGCCCAGGGATATAACCGCTACCTCGCAGGTCCCGCCGCCCATGTTGACAACGACGTTGCCCTGGGGTTCGTTTATGGCTATCCCTATGCCCACTGCAGCAGCAAGGGGCTCTTCTACAACTATCGCTTCCTTTGCTCCTGCAGCAAGTGTCACTTCAACGACAGCCCTCTTTTCAACCTCGGTCACACATGCGGGAACGCATACCGCAACTTTGGGGTATGAAAAGAGTTTCCCAGTTCCTGTCAGGTTTTTCATGTAATGCCTGATCATGTGCTCTGTCATCTCAAAGTCGGCGATGACTCCGTTGGCAAGGGGTCTGATGGTTTTGATGCCTATCGGGGTACGCCCGATCATCTTTTTTGCATCCGTACCAAAGGCTATTATCTCTTTTTGGCCCTTTCTGTCGAGGTTCCTCACAGCAACGACTGAAGGCTCATTGACGACCACACCTTTGGACTTCATGAAAATGACCGTGTTTACTGTACCAATGTCTATACCAATTTCATAATTGAACAAGTTCGGTCTGAACTTCAACACCCTGCCACCTGCTTTCAAAAATTTCCCTGAAAAAAACATCCATGTATATTATCTCATTTAAAAGCGCGGACCGCATCATGGAACTTGGGTAAGCCGCCCCCGCGCTGCAATGTAATGTCCCAAAAGCTCCACACCGAGAAAATCAAGACCCTTTCTAAGATGATCGGTTATGTTTATGTCTTCTCTGCTCGCAGAACAGCTTCCGTCAGGATGGTTATGGAGCAGTACGACGCCGTATGCATTTATTCTGACAGCCTTTCTGTAGAAAACAGGGATATCCAGATAGGCACCGCTCTGACCCCCGTAGGATATCTTCTCTTCTTCCAGCACCTTTCCTCCGGCATCCAGAAAGAGCGCCCAGATCATCTCCCTGTCACAGAAGCGGACCTCTTTCGCTATCATTTCCAGCCTTGTCTCCCACCGGTCCCGTTCTTTTCCTCCAAGGGAGGCGATCCTGTTGCCCAGTTCAATAACTGCTGCCACTGTTGCCACTTTTGATGAATTGAGACCTTTTTCAGTCATAAGCTCCTTGGCCCCCGCACGGCAAAGCCCCTCAAGTCCTCCCCAATCATTCAAAATCGAGGCGGAGAACTCAAGCACATCTTCTCCCTTTCTTCCTGTTCTCAGAAGTACAGCCAGGAGTTCAACCACAGAAAGAGAATTTGCTCCGTGGGCAAGAAGCTTCTCTCTCGGTCTCTCCTCTTCAGGCAGATCTTTAAGTTTCATTCCGGCCTATCTCGGCCAGTATGGGTTGTAGAGTTTTTCAGCGCCTATCGTCGTCTCTGGCCCATGTCCGGGGAAGACTCTGATCTTCTCCGGCAGATCAGACAATTTTTTCAGCGAATCGATAAGCACGTCCTCATTTCCGCCGGGCAGATCGCTTCTTCCGATCGAGCGGGCAAATAGAGTGTCTCCGGATATCAGAACTTCCTCCTCACCCTCTGTGACATGGAGACAGATCCCACCCAACGTGTGTCCCGGCGTATGGATGACTCTGACATTCATGTTGCCGACTTTCAGGATATCACCTTCACTCAGCTTTTTATCTGCTGAAGTCAGTTCTACAGAGGCACCCATGAAGGCAGAGAGGTTCCTGTTTGCGTCGACAAGACAGTCTGCATCTTCCGTATGTATCGCTATCCCGTTTTCAGAGAGGTTCCTGAGTTCAGATACGCCTCCTATATGGTCGCCGTGTCCGTGGGTCAGAATTATCCAGTGGAGCCTGATGTCGTTATCTCTGATATACTTCTCGACCTCAGCCGCAGGACCTCCGGGATCGACAACTATACCCTCGCCCCCTGCGTCGCTGATGACATAACAGTTTGTCCAAAGAGCCCCCAGGGCAAACCTTTTGATCTTCATGCTTCATTCACTCCCTGCTGTCTATCATCAGAGTAACGGGACCGTCATTGCATATCTCAACCTTCATCAGAGCCTGGAAAACTCCTGTGGCTGCAACTACTCCCCTTGACTCTATCTCTCCGACGAATTTTTCATACATCCTGTTGGCTTCAGTCGGTTCAGCGGCATTAGTCCAAGACGGCCGCCTGCCTCTTTTGCAGTCTCCGCACAGCGTAAACTGGGATACTATAAGTATCTCTCCCTTTTCGTCAATGACTGACCTGTTCATTTTACCTGACTCGTCATCGAATATCCTCAGATTAACAACTTTATCTGCAAGCCATGCGATGTCCTTTTGGGTATCACCCTCGGCAACACCCAAAAAGACGCACAGACCTTTCCCTATGCTCCCTGTCACATTGCCGCCGACAGTCACGCTTGCCCTGTCGACGCGCTGCAGCAGTGCCTTCAAACATGATCACCCCCTGGTTATCTCTATTACTCCCGATATGGTATTGAGCCTCGCTATTATTCTGTAAAGATGCTCCAGGTCCTTTATCTGGACATCGGCAGCTACCCTTGTTCTTGAATTGTTCACAACGTTTGCCCTTATACCCACAAGCACTCCGTCCATCGCCGTTATGGCCTGAACTATCTCTCCGAAGAGAGTAGGCTTGTCAATGCCCTCAACCTTTATCCTCGCTGTGTATCGGTGGTCCTTTAGTCTGCCCCACGATACAACTATCAGCTTGTTGGGGTCGGCCTTGTCTATGTTAGCACAATCTTTGCGATGTACCGTTATACCCCTGCTCTGTGTCACACATCCGATGATCTGGTCGCCCGGAACCGGACGGCAGCACTGGGCAAGCGAGACAAGAACGCCCGAGGCACCCTCGACAACTATCTCAGAGTCGGCTTCGCTCCTTTGAGCAGGTGCCTGGGCCGGGATAGGTTCCGGAGCCTGTTTGGTGTCGGATGATATCCTGCCAAGTATGCTGGCGGCTGTATGGCTTCCTGTCCCCACAGAAACAATGAGTTCTTCAGTGTTGAGATAGCCCATCTCTCTGGCTACCTGACTTAGGTGGGGAGAGAGCGATTCAAGCGGATTTTCCGCTCCGGGGTTCCTTCTCAGAGCCTCTTTTTCAAGGAGGTCCCTGCCCCTCCTTACCTTTTCTTCTCTTTCCTGCCTGTCCTGCTGGCGAAACCAGCTCTTTATCTTGCTCCTGGTCCTTGTCGATTTTGCTATCTTGAGCCAATCGCGCGATGGTTTGCCCTGAGGCGAAGTCAGTATTCGTACGATGTCGCCGTTTTGCAGCACATGATCCATCGGGGCGATCCTCCCGTTTACCATAGCCCCAACGCATTTATGCCCTATCTCAGTGTGGATGGCATAAGCAAAATCTATAGGAGTGGATCCGTTTGGTACTGATATCACATTTCCTTTGGGAGTAAAGACAAATACTTCTGTTGAGAGGACGTCTGTTTTCAGGTTGTCCAGAAACTGGGAGCTTACCCCCTCTTCTTCCTGACCTTCAGGCACTACCTCAAGGGCTTTTCTTATCCATGTGAGCCCTTCGTCAAGATGGTCCACTCTCCGGCCGCCCTCTTTGTAGTTCCAGTGGGCGGCTATCCCATACTCGGCAAGAGAATGCATCTCCCATGTCCTTATTTGCACTTCCAGAGGCTCACCGGCAGGACCGACCACAGTCGTATGAAGGGATTGGTAAAGGTTGCTCTTTGGGTTGGCTATATAATCATCAAACTGGCCCGGAATAGGTTTCCATATGGTATGTACTATCCCAAGGACCTGGTAGCAGTCAGCTACGTTTTTTACTATGACCCTTAGAGCCAGAAGATCGTAAAGCTGGTCAAGCGAAAGGTTTTTTCTCCTCATTTTTTCATATATGCTGTAAAAGTGTTTGGGCCGCCCCTTTATGGAGGCCTCAAGACCATCTTCTTCAATTTTCTGGGAGAGGATATCCATAGCTTCTTTAATTATCATTTCACGCTCTGGAAGTTTTTTTCTCACCCTGCGTTTTATGTCATAGTACATCTCGGGATCAAGGATACGAAAAGAGAGATCCTCTAGTTCCCTCTTTACCTGGTATATACCAAGACGGTGCGCAAGGGGAGCATATATCTCAAGGGTCTCCCTGGCGATCGTGATCTGTTTCTCCCTTTTATGGGAGGAGATGGTCCTCATATTATGAAGACGGTCGGCCAGCTTGATAAGGACGACCCTGATGTCCTTCGCCATGACCACAAACATTTTTCTCAGGTTTTCGGCCTGATAGTCTTCAAATGTCTTAAAAGGAAGTTTGCCAAGTTTGGTTACCCCGTCTACAAGGGTGACAACGCCCTGTCCGAATTTATCACGAAGCTCTTCAGTAGTCACCTGTGTATCTTCAAGGACATCGTGCAGCAGCGAAGCGATTATCGTCTCACGGTCGATCTCCATCCCTGCCAGTATCGCTGCAACAGATACGGTGTGTACGACATAGGGATCACCACTGTACCTCATCTGACCCCCATGTGACTCCGCAGCGAATACAAAGGCCTCACCTATGGCGATCACATCTTCCCTGGAAAGGTATCTTGAAATTTTAGTCCAGAGGTCCTGCCATGTCAGCCTGAGCGTTGAGACACGCTGAGACTCGGGTATGCGTCCCCAGTACCCTTCCATAAGAGATCTGCAGTTTTTTTCGCTCAGTCCGCCCTCTTCTTTTCTGCTTATTCCCGACATATGGGCAGAACGCACATTTATTATTCCCGGTTTGTTCTCTTCGCTCATTTAAGTACCACCGTGCCATTCAACAGCAGTTATGCTGTAACCATCTTTTCAAGCACAAGCTGGAGGGATGTCACATTACGCCATGTATCCACACGCGGTCTGTATACCCACCCCATCAGGCCTTCCCTGTCCTTTACGATATCCGCCGCACCAAAGCCGAGGAGCGTTGACTCGCCCAGATCGATCTTTACATGTTTTCCATTTTTGCCAAGCGGGATGATCTTTACGCTGCCGCTGTACGGGGAATATAGCTTCGGACATGGATTATCCATTCCGAAAGGTCCAAGCTTTTCAGCCTCGTACCATGCCTTGAGGTCAAGTTCCGATGGGATCCAGTACAGAAGATCTTCCTTGTCGCTTGACACCTTGACCTTCGAGAGCATCCTTTCCATCTCATCCCTGACTTCCTGCCATTTGTCGGTCTTCACGCTGAAGCCTGCGGCGAGACGGTGACCTCCCCACGTGTTCAGCATGGGAGCAAGTGTCTTAAGTATGCCGACAGCATCACCTCCGGCAGGCATCCTGAGGGTACCCCTCATTATGTCGCCGACAGCAGCCACGAGAGCGACAGGAGCGTTCCTCTCGCTGCATATCCTGCTCGCCACGCTGCTGAGTACACCTACGGACCAGTCTTTGTCAGTCAGTACATACTGGTAAGGTTCTGCCTGTTCCCCGTCGACCTGCTCGAGGATCTTTGAGGAGAGTTCTCTTCTTTTTTTGTTAAGTTCTATTATCTTGTCGACCTTATCGGAAAGATCCTCGGCATTAAACAGTATTTTCACTGCAAGATCTGCAAAGTAGAGCCTGCCCGCCGCGTTAAGGCATGGTATGATCTTCATCGCAAGATCTTCCGGATCATGTGCGGAAGGAATAATGCCAAGCTTTTCCATAAGAATTGCAAGGCCTGGTCTCGGAGCTCTCCTGAGTACATCCATGCCTCCCTGGACAAGGACTCTGTTCAGGGGCGAAGCAAGCGATACACAATCGGCAATTGTTGCCAGCGCGACCAGGTCAAGTAGTTTTCGCAGCCTTTCCCGGGGAAGAAGTTCATTTTGCCATGCCCAGCACCAAATGACCCCGGCCGCACAAAGCCTTTTGGCCGTGATATCGCCGCCGATCTGGGGATTTACCATTGTGTCCGAAACGGCAAGTTCTCCCTCAGCCAGATGGTGGTCGAGGATCACTACCGGAATGCCGCTGTCTCTTATCAGTCTGACGGATTCGGCATCCTGGGTCCCGCAGTCAACGACGATCACAAGGTCACACTTTCTCTTCGCTATTGTTGTTGCTACATCCGAGTGAAGGCCGTACCCCTGATTGAACCGGTGCGGGATGAAATACCTTACGCTTGCCTTCCTGTGCAGAGCCATTTCAACAGCCAAAGCAGTAGCTGAGATCCCGTCGACATCATAGTCTCCGTATACGACAACGTCAGATCTTTCGTTCAAAGAGCGGAATACATCAACAGCGAGCGAATTGGTCTCACCTAGATCCAGTGAGTCCAGCATGCTCTCCATGTCCGGAGATATCCAGCTTTTTATCACAGAATCACTTGTCTCCGAAGTCACTCCCCTCATCTCCAGCAGTGCAGCCTGGAAAAGAGAGCAGTCAAGGCGCGCAGCTATGTCTGCCGCTGTCCGACCCGGTCTGTAAATGTTCAGTTCATCTTTCGAACAGAATACTACCAAACTACTCGACCGTTCCGCCCGAAGTGTTTTCCTCGGCATTATGTGTAAGGCCGGCATCCTCGCTTATGGGCAGAGGGCTTCTCGCTGCTGCCACAGATTCAAGTATAGTCTTTTTTTCTTTTTCGACGGCTGCTATCCTTTCATCTTTCGCTTTAAGCTCTTTCTTGTATTTGCCTCTAACCTCAAACATGGAGAATATTGAGAATATCCACATTATCGCAGCGCCGGCACAGAAGATAAGGACCTCCCAGACCCCCTGCGGGAGGACCCATTCAAAGACAAGAAACCTGACTGTGACGTCACCAATGTTCTGGAAAGCAAAAAGTGCGGACAGGAACATGGTAACCGTTATCGCTAGTATATAGCTCTTCATAAAACCCCTCCTCATAGGCAAGCGATCAGAATGCTTTCTGTTTGATTATCTATGATACAACAAAATGATGATAAAAAGACAAAAAAAAAGAGGGGCGTAAGGCCCCCCCTTAGAACAAAAAATGATATTAAAATTTTGGAGAGCGCAGATACCATTCGGCGACGATAGAGCTCGCAATGTATATCGAACTATAGGTCCCTACGACTATCCCGACAAGGAAGGCAAACGCAAAATTGCTGATCACCTCTCCGCCGAATAAATACATTGCCAGTACAGGCAGCAGCGTAGTCAGAGATGTGTTTATAGTCCTTGCCAGAGTCTGGTTTATTGACAGGTCCACAAGTTCAAGGATCCCTTTAGTCTTTGCCGAAGCCCAGTTCTCCCTTACGCGGTCGAGCACAACGATGGAATCGTTGAGAGAATATCCCACCACCGTGAGTATGGCAGCAATGAAGGAGACTGACACTTCCTTGCCGGTGAAGCTGAACATTCCCAGCATTATCAGCGTGTCATGCAGAAGTGCAACGACAGCAGCTATCCCGAAGCGAAATTTAAAACGGAAAGCCATGTAAGTAAGAATGCCGGCCAGGGCAAGCGAAAGTGCAATAATTGCCTGAGCCCTGAGTTCTTTGCCCACAACAGGCCCTACTTTGTCTATCTTGAGGATCTTAAGGTCGCCGAAGTCATTTTTGAGCTTCTCCAGCACCTCTCTTCTGACCTCTTCATCCTGAGCCTGGAAACGTATCAGGATCTCATTTTTGTTATAAGCCTGGATTATCGCCTGCCCCTGCCCAATCGAGCTGAGGCTGGAACGTATTTCGGCAACTTCCGCAGGAGAAGAGAATTCGACCTGCAGAACAAGGCCTCCGGTAAAGTCTACACTGAGATTAAGCCCCTTAAAAGCTACCAGACCAATGGAAAAGGCCACAAAAACGAGGCTGATCAGAATGGCGTACATCCTGTATTTCATGAATGGCAAATTAAGTTTCGAAGCATTAAAAGCAACCATTAACAGCGCCTCCTTCCTATAGCGTTTTCATTTTCCGGTGTGAAAGCATAACACCGAGCAGCGACCGGGTAACTATAACATTGCAGAAAACAGCTGAAATAACACCGATGCTCAGAGTCACTGCAAATCCCCTGATCGGTCCGCTTCCGAAATAGAAGAGCACGGCAGCTGCGATCAGAGTAGTGATATTAGAGTCCAGTATTACGACCAGAGCTTTCCTAAAACCTGCGTCAAGAGCTGCCATCTGAGTTTTGCCGGATGCAAGCTCTTCTTTCATGCGTTCATATATGAGAATGTTGCCGTCGACAGCCATTCCTATAGTCAGGATGATACCGCCGATCCCCGGAAGAGTAAGAGTAGATCTGAGGAAGATGAGGCCTGCCATCACAAGCAGCATGGCTACACAGAGAGCCAGATCGGCAGCCAGCCCCAGGAAACCATAATAAATGACCATAAACATGACCACCAGGACAGCACCTACAAGTCCGGAGCGTATACCATCATTTATGGAGTCTGCACCGAGGGTCGGACCGACAGATCTGTTTTCAAGGATCTCCACAGCTACCGGAAGCGCACCTGCCCTCAGCATTATGGCAAGCCTGTTTGCTTCGGGAGTCGAGAACTTTCCAGTTATCTGTGCCTCTCCTCCGGAGATACGCTGCTGGACGACAGGAGCGGATATCACGACCCCGTCGAGCACTATGGCGATCTGCTTGCCTACATTGGCCGCAGTTGCCTCATCAAAAAGTTTGGCGCTTTCTGAGTTGAATTTCAGGGATACGGCTGCTTTGCCAAACTGGTCAAAAGTCGTGTCAGCCTTAGTAAGGTCCTTGCCGGTGACATAAGCCTTGCCCAAAAGATAAGCTGCGCCGTCTTCACCCTTGCCGACCACTATGTCCGGGTTCGCTTTTACAGCTTCCTCCATTTGTTTGACATATCCATCGACCTCGTTCTTTGCCTGCTGCCAGCGATCCTGCGCCGACCGGAACTGTTCGTCACTGTCATAGTTAGAGCGTACAGGTTCAGCGGGAACTCTCGGAGATTCTCCAAGTACCTGCCTGAACTCCAGTACAGCGGTCCTTCCTATAAGGTCAAGGGCCGCTTCCGGATCTTCTATGCCTGGCAGGTCTACCGCAATGCGGTCATCTCCCTGTTTCTGGATCACAGGTTCAGCGATCCCATACTGGTCGATACGGCTCCTGAGCACTGCAAGGAGTCGATCGATGCTGTCCGGCGTTACGGGATTTCCAGGTGTACCTTTCGCCTGCAAAACTATGTGAACACCACCCCTGAGGTCCAGTCCCAAACGGACTTTGCCCTGTATGGGGAAAACTATGTATGCGGCAATGAGTATCACTGTCAGAATAAAACCCAACCGCCATTTGTCTCTTTTTACCATAGAGAAAGCGCCTCCTTGCAAAGAAAACGGAGTGGACAAGCTGGTCGTCCTCTCCGTATAAACATACTGCTACATTTGAGACTAGATTCTAGGCCTCTTCCTTTTCTGTATCTTTTGATTCTTCAGCTTCCGCCTCGACCACTGCGGTCTCTTTTACCGGCTCTTCAGCTGTTTCAGCCGGGATCTCATCCTTTTTGACTTTCTTTTTCTTTGGCCTGGCATCTGATGAACCGTCTGTCTTCTTCATTGATACAGAGCTCTTGAGTATCCTTGCCTTTACTCCCTCGTCAAGCTCAATGATATAGCTGTCATCAAGGATCTCCCTTACTATTCCAAAAAAACCGCCTGCCGTGATAATCGTAGAACCTCTGCTGATGCTTGCGAGCATTTCTTCATGCGCCTTCTGTTTTTTCTTCTGCGGACGAATAATCATGAAATAAAAAATCGCCGCAAACATTGCGAGAGGAAGCATCATGCCTACAAGTCCGCCCTGCTGTCCGCCCAAATCAATTCCTCCTTAACATATATTTTATTTTTATATAAATCGAATTTTTGGGTCAAAAGTAACGTTGGTTATTTTAACATGACTTAAGCCCTTTGTGTAATAAAATGCACTAATGCTTTTCTTCTCTTTCTTTAAGGAAGAAGAGGAGTTTCTCAAGCTCCACGAAAATGTCCACCCTGTAAAAGAGGATCTTTTCCGGCACGACCACTGTTGCAGGCGTAAAGGCAAGTATCCCTTTAAGGGATGAGGACAGCACGGCCTTATCAACACAATTTTGGGCGGCGGAGGCCGGGACTGCGAGGATCAGAACTTCAATACCACGCTCTTCCATCACCTTTGCTATCTCATCTACATGCCAGCAGCGGACACCCATTATCTCGTGCCCGACCTTTTCTGGGTCTACGTCGAAAAGAGCGTCAACTTCAAACTTGTAGCTTTGGAATGCAGCGTGTCCCATAAGCGCTGTACCAAGGTTTCCTACTCCGGCGAGAGCTACTTTCCATACCTTTGGAGAGGCGAGTATATTTTCTATATGGAGGCAGAGGCGGTTGACATGATACCCGACACCTCTTTTGCCGATCTCTCCAAAATATGAGAGGTCCTTGCGCACCTGGCTTGCCTTTATTCCAAGGATCTCACCTATTTGAAGCGATGATACGACCTTCCGTTCCTCTTCCTTCATCTGGATCAGCAGCCGATAATACTGGATAAGCCTCTCGACGGTCGGTTCTGCCACCTTCATACAACGCACCTCCTGGTTTATGCTGGTAAAAAATTATAGAATGATCAAAATAGAAACTGTCCCTGCCTGTTGCTGCCTTTTCCCTTTGTCCCTGTCATTTTCTGCAAATGGGGAAATCTGTCCCGGCAAAATGCGACCGTCCTTCGAGAGATTCCTCTATTCGTATCAGCCGGTTGTACTTCCTGAGACGTTCTATGCCTCTCGGCGCTCCTGCTTTGATCTGTCCGGCTCCCGTGGCTACAGCAAGATCCGCTATAAAACTGTCTGCAGTCTCTCCCGACCTGTGGGATACTATGGTCCTGTATCCGCCGCGTCGGGCCATTTCAACAAGCTTGAGGGTCTCAGTCAATGTACCTATCTGATTGGGCTTTACAAGCACAGCATTTGCCGCGCCCCTGTCTATGCCAAGCTGGAGCCTGTCTGTATGAGTAACGAATATGTCGTCGCCGATCAGTTGTATCTTGTTCGACAATCTTTTGGTCATGTCTATCCAGCCCTGCCAGTCATCTTCGGCAAGTCCGTCTTCTATCGAGATTATCGGATACTTCTCACATATCAGCTCGTAAATGTCAATAAGCTCGCTCGCAGTATACTTGTAGTCACTGCCGTGAAACTGATAAGCGCCTTTGTTGTAGAACTGGTTTGCCGCTATGTCAAGACCTATCGAAATTTCCTTGCCGGGCTGATAACCTGCGCTTCGTATCGCCATGAGCAGAAAGTCCAGAACTTCTTCCTGATCCCTGAAGTCTGATGCAAAGCCGCCCTCGTCTCCTGTACCGGTAGATTTGCTGTACTTGGCAAGGATGCGGTTCAGTGCATGGTAGGTCTCAGCACCCATCCGCAGAGCTTCCGTAAAAGATGGGGCGCCATGGGGTATGATCAGAAATTCCTGAATATTGAGGTTGTTGTTGGCGTGGGTCCCTCCGTTGATCACGTTCATCAGAGGAACAGGCAGGAGGTTGGCGTTGAGTCCGCCGAGATACCTCCAAAGCGGCAGGTTTTTCGAGTAAGCTGCTGTTCTTGCCGTGGCCAGAGAGACTCCCAGTATCGCATTGGCTCCCAGTTTCTTTTTGTGCATTGTCCCGTCCAGTTCAATAAGGGCTTTGTCAATATGATCCTGCTTTAGCGGATCCATCCCCTTCAATGCCGGAGATATTATCTCTTTTATATTCTGTACAGCCTTAAGTACTCCTTTGCCCATATATCTTCCGCTGTCTCCGTCTCTCAGTTCATGTGCCTCATATGTTCCTGTTGAGGCGCCTGACGGGACGCTCGCTTTTCCTACGATGCCTGAATCAAGGGTCACCTCCACCTCAACTGTGGGAAATCCTCTTGAATCCAGCACTTCTCTGCCATGCACGTTGGTTATGTATGACATACAAGCTTACCCCCTTCTTAGGTAATTCACCAGGGACGTTCTTCCCTGTCAACTTTTTTCTCTTCGAGCATTTCATAAGCCGGGGCGTTCCTCTTGAGCTGCACCTCGTCCGAAATCAGCACCTTTACCTTCACTATCCTCCCGGGGTAGGCAATCTCAATAATGTCGCCGGACCTGACCTCTGCAGCCGGTTTGCAGGTCCTGCCGTTTATTCTGACAGCACCTATCTCCACCATCTCCTGTGCAAGAGTCCTGCGTTTTATCAGCCTTGAAAGCTTAAGATACTTATCCATTCTCAAAAGACGATCACCATCCGCGCAACACCAGAAAGAGTATAATCCATATCAACCGCTCGTGCAATATTTATCAAACTTTCATTTTTAAACAGGATATCGGCTACAGTCATTCTTTTTGATAGTTGAATGTGCATATAGATGCAAATCAACAAGAAAACTCATTATTGTTTTTAACAAACAGACCTTTGGTACTTTTTCACAAACCTTGACTATTCCAGAAAATCTTTGAGTTTTTTGCTTCTGCTCGGATGGCGGAGTTTTCTCAGAGCTTTAGCCTCGATCTGTCGTATCCTTTCCCTTGTTACACCAAAACGTCTGCCGACCTCTTCCAGCGTGTGCGCATGGCCGTCCTCCAGTCCGAATCTGAGTCTGAGTACCTCCCTTTCCCGATCTGTGAGGTCATCAAGCATTTCATCGAGCTGTTCCCTTAGGATCTGGCTTGCCGCGGCTTCTTCCGGACTCGGAAGATCCTTGTCTTCTAAGAAATCCCCCAGTTGGCTGTCCTCTTCTTCACCGATGGGAGTTTCGAGGGAGACAGGTTCCTGCGCTATTCTTTGGATCTCTTCGACCCTGTCTGAGGCTATCTCCATCTCAGCGGCTATCTCCTCCGCGGCAGGCTCTCTGCCCAGACGCTGGACCAACTGCCTCGAGACCCGTATAAGCTTGTTTATCGTCTCGACCATATGGACCGGTATCCTTATAGTCCTCGCCTGATCCGCTATTGCTCTGGTTATAGCCTGTCTGATCCACCATGTCGCGTAGGTGCTGAACTTGTATCCCTTGCGATAGTCAAATTTCTCAACAGCACGTATCAGTCCCAGATTTCCCTCCTGGATAAGATCGAGGAAAAGCATCCCCCTGCCGATATATTTTTTTGCTATACTGACTACCAGTCTCAGGTTTGCCTCTACCAGCTTGTCTTTCGAGTCCATGCTGCCCGCCTCTACCCCTTTGGCAAGTTCAACTTCGTCTTCCGATGTCAGGAGGGGTATTTTGCCGATCTCCCGCAGATACATGCGGACAGGGTCCGAGAGGGGAAGATCTTCAAGATCACCCATCTCTTCAGTATTGGCATTGGTCGGAAGAAGATGCTCTCCTTCAGATGGATCGACCTTCGTCTTTGGTTCATCTACTACGTCGACTCCAAGTTCCATCAGATTCATGTAAAGGCTGTCAAGGATATCAGCTGTAAGAAAATCTTTGGGCATATGCTTTTCAATATCCTCGTAGGTCACAAACCCCTTCTCCCTTCCTTCATGGAGAAGGTCCCTTACGTTGTCTATATAGGCTGTGTAGTCTGCAGGATCGGCGTCCTCACCGCCGGTCTCTTTTACGGCATCGACCTCAGATATGCTTTCCTCCTCATCGTCACCGCAGATGACTTTGAGCTCTTCATCCAGATCAACGCTGTCGGGGGCATCCAGCATTTCGTCTTCTATTACTGAAGGATCGCACGCCTCTCCTTTTTCAGGATCTGAGATGTCTATCATGTCCGTGGATATCTCATCAACCGCATCCTCTCTGCTTTCATCGGTCAGTTTCGGAGTGTTGTCCGATATGGATGCGTCACTTTTTTTAGTTGTCTTTGTCTTTCTCATGCCCCGAATTTACCTCCTTTAAGGATTCTTGTCAGCCTAAGATGTTCTTCAACTTCAGGCTCCGTTGCAGTGCCCTTTTTCAGCTTTGTGTTCAGGGATAAGACCCTCTCTTCGATACACCTTCTTCTTATAGTTTCTGCTATGCCTTCCGCCTTATCGGGGTCGATGCCCTCTCTGGAGATCAATCCATTGCCGCGTGCGACCAATTCCGGGGATCTTCTGTCGCCGATCTGCCTCCATCTCTCCTCAAGATGTCTGGGATCCTCTCCGGACAAAAGGGCGGATACCATATTCTGAAGTATTTCATCTTTTATAAAAGGCACCACATACTCCGGGGAAAAACGTGATCTCAACTCTTCGCTTCCCCAGATAATGCTTGAAAACATGCATTCCAGATCATCCGGCTCAGAAGAGGGCTTTAGTTCGGTGTCTGTGCCCTCTCCGGTTTCAATGAGACCAACACTGTCATCTTCAGGCATTCTTCTTGATGCAGTATCGGCCTGACCGATGCGCCTTTCTTCTATCTCTCTCTTCAGCTCATGCGGGAATACTCCCATTTGCTGAGATATTTTCTCTATATGCGGAGCCACATCAAATGCAGAGAGTGAGGCCAGTCCGTCAAGCAGGTCATTTCTTGCTGCCAGCGACTTTTCCGGCATTTCCATCTCAGCCTTCCTCAATATGGCATGATATACAGGAAGAGGCATCGCAGACTCAAGCGCTGATGCAAACATCTGCAACCCGCCATTTGCCAGAAGGACTTCATCCGGATCTTTGCCTCCTGTCAATCTGACTATTCTAACCGACACTCCCTGCTTCTGGAGAGTATACATCCCTCGTAAAGCAGCTTCCTGCCCTGCGCTGTCCGAATCATAACAGATATAGCAGAGCCCTGTCATTCTTTTGATCAAAAGGGCCTGGGCTTCTGTCAGGGAAGTTCCCAGAGACGCGACCGTGTTTGTATACCCGGCCAGGTGGCATCTGATAGCATCCATGTATCCTTCTACCAGTATCACGTGACCCTTTTCCCTTATCTGAGTCTTGGACTTGTTCATCAGGTAGAGGTTGTTGCGTTTGTTAAAGAGCGCGCTTTCAGGACTGTTAAGATACTTTGCCCCGTCTCCGTCAAGTATCCTTCCCCCAAAACCGACGATACGGTCTGTTAAGCTGTATATTGGAAACATTATGCGTCCGCGGAACCTGTCATATATTCCCCTTGTGCCCATTGCAGCCAGGCCGCTCTCTATGATCTGTCCATCGTTAAGGTCAAGGTCATGAAGATATCTTGAGAGGGAATCCCATGAAGAGGGTGCCCACCCAATCTCAAAACGCATCATATCATCATTTGTGAGAGTGCGTCTGGCAAGATAAGCCCTGGCCGCTTCTCCCGAATTTCCGTGAAGCGATCTTATGAAGAAATCGAGCGCATGTTTCAGGATATCGACTCCAGCAAGGATCTTGCCGCGGCTGCCGTCAACAGGTCCCTGCAGTCTGACTCCCGCCCTCTCTGCAAGCCTCTCCAACGCTTCCCTGAACTCTAGGTTCTCAATTTCCATTATAAAAGTAAAAACATCTCCGCCTTTGCCGCAGCCAAAACAGTGGAATGTCTGCCTTTCGGGAGAGACGCTGAAGGAGGGAGTCTTTTCATTATGGAAGGGACATCTTCCCCAGTAAGTCTGACCGCTCTTGCGCAGCGCTACATAGTCACCGATAACTTCGGCAATATCAAGTCTGGATTTCACCTCTCTGACATCATCGCCGGCCATGGCGCACCTCCGATACAGAAAACCAGAGGGAGAGTAAACCTCTCCCCCTCGAACATTATCACATACCCAGCTTTAAATGATACAGGTGCTTTATGTTAAACAAGCAGCGGAGCAAGTACCGTCGCAACTACCGACATGAGTTTTATAAGGATGTTAAGGCTTGGTCCTGCCGTGTCCTTGAACGGGTCTCCCACCGTATCTCCGACGACTGCCGCTGCATGAGGCGCTGTTCCTTTTCCGCCGTGATGCCCGGATTCAATGTACTTCTTGGCATTATCCCATGCACCGCCTGCATTTGACATGAAAATAGCCATCATAACACCTGTTACGATCGACCCGCCCAAAAGACCGCCGAGGGCCTGGGCTCCAAGTCCGTATCCGACAACTACGGGAGCAAGTACCGCCATCAGACCGGGGAGGATCATCTCACGAAGGGCAGCCGCTGTAGAAATGTCTACGCAGCGTTCGTACTCCGGACGGCCTGTGCCCTCCATTATACCCGGGATCTCCCTGAACTGTCTGCGCACCTCTTCTATCATCTTTTCAGCAGCCCTGCTGACTGCCTGGATAGAAAGGGCACTGAATACAAAAGGCAGAAGACCTCCTATGAAAAGGCCTACCATTACTTTCGGATCCTTGAGGTCGATCGAGGCAAGGTTGGTCGCCTGAGCGTATGCGACAAAAAGTGCCAGCGCCGTGAGTGCCGCGGAACCTATGGCAAGTCCTTTGCCGACTGCAGCGGTGGTGTTTCCCACTGCATCAAGCCTATCTGTGATCTGGCGGACCTCTTCGGGAAGATCTGCCATTTCTGCAATCCCGCCTGCATTGTCAGAGATAGGTCCGTATGCATCTACGGAGAGTGCCATGCCAGTGATCGCCAACATTCCGACTGCCGCGCATGCGATCCCGTAAAGGCCGCCGAACTGCACTCCCGCGAGGATAGCGGCGCACACAAGGATGACCGGTATCGTTGTTGACTTCATGCCTACGCCGAGGCCGGCAAGAATGTTTGTAGCTGCTCCCGTCTCAGATGCAGCCGCTATCTCCTTGACGCTCGCATAGTCGCCTGATGTGTAGAATTCTGTGGCAGCTCCAATAAGTATACCGGAGACTACTCCTGACACGACCGCGTAGAAGAGGGTAAGATCACCAAGGAAGACCCAGCGGGTAAGGAAGAATGTTCCGACTATCATAAAGAGTCCTGTTGTTCCAAGTCCGTAGCGAAGGGCTTTGGCGGGGTCTCCGCCCTCTTTTACCCTGACAAAAAAGGTCCCCAGTATCGATGCTATAATGCCTACCGCTGAAAGAAGAAGGGGGTACATCACTCCCGACATTCCTGCAAACATGGCGCCGATCGCCATGGCGGCGATAATTGAGTTTACATACGATTCAAAGAGATCTGCTCCCATGCCTGCAATGTCGCCTACGTTGTCGCCCACATTGTCCGCGATGACTGCAGGGTTGCGGGGGTCGTCTTCGGGGATGCCCGCCTCTACCTTGCCTACAAGATCCGCTCCCACGTCAGCTGCTTTGGTGTAGATGCCGCCGCCCACACGGGCAAAGAGAGCGATAGAGCTGGCTCCAAAACCGAAAGCGGTTATGACGTTAGGATCGCCAAAAAGAACAAACATCGCAACCACTCCAAGAAGTCCCACCCCAACGACTGCCATTCCCATAACGCTTCCGCCGGTGAATGCTACCGTCAGTGCGCCGTTCATTCCGGTGATCGCTGCGAAAGCTGTCTTACCGTTGGCTTTGGTAGCAACTTTCATCCCGATGTATCCGGTGAGTGCGCTGCAAAGAGCTCCCGATACGAAACATACGGCACTTGGAACATTGATTTTCCAGGCCAGAAGAGCTGCAACGATTATTACAAAAGGAACCAGCGCTTTGTACTCCCTGTAAAGAAAAGCCATAGCACCGCTCTGTATAATGCCGGAAAGTTCATTGATCCTGTCATGATCAACTTTAAAAGAATTGATCTTGCTTGAAGCATATCCCGCATACAGCAGCGCTGCTACGGCTATGCCTCCTATGACGCCCAAAATTTCCATTGGAAAAGCGACCCCCTCGAAGGTTGTTGTTTTATGAGCCTTTCAGCTGACCCAATTTATTATTATATCTACTTTCAATTTAACTTACAACCTCTTAATTGACCTTTAAAAATTATGATCCCAAATCCTGCCTATTCTGGATCAACATTTTCAAACCGTTTATCCCTGTCGGTCAAGACACTGGCCAAGATAACTCTTTGGTAAAAAGCCTTATTTTTTGCCCTCCGTGCTCCCGTCTATGTATATCCTTATGGTTTTCTCAGGATCCTTTCCGCCCTTTAGTGAGGCCAGCATGCCCAATATGCTGCCTCTGATGAAGTCAGCAATGAAATCTTTCATCGGAAGAGGCGAATCTCCGAAATAGACCTTAGAACTTCTGTACGCCTTACCCCTTACCATGGATGCAAGCCTGAGCGCCATCTCTTTCTCTTCACCGCCGCAGTAGACAAGGCTGCTGTCTTTGTTTCCGCCACGGTCATAGATCATGAGTATTCCGGGATATTCAGGCCGGACTTCCCCCTCCGACCTCACCCATATTTTGGGCAGGTGGAGGTTTTTGCCTCCCTCAAGTATGATTATTTCCGCTTCGGGAAAATATCTGGACGCAATATAATAAGGGGTCGTATCTTCAGAAGCCGTAAGCTCGTATCTGAGACCGTCCCTCCCCCAGAGCACGGACCCTATCCCCATATCGGAGACTGAGCCCGTATCAGTATTCTTTTCTGACAGCACATCTTCGGCTGTCCTTTTTATATAGCCTGTCATTATCCCCATTTCCGACAGCTCTTTGATAAGCTTCCTGCAAAGCGTCGTCTTGCCGCTGTCTTTGCTGCCCGAAACAGCCACTATCCTTATCATCTTGTTGCCTCCAAACCGTTATGCTCTCAGTTAGCTTTGAACTTTTCTGAAACTATGGCCCTGTAAAGATCAAGGAGAAATATTCCGAGGGAGAGAATGAGCGGACCTATGAAAAGGCCAAGGAAACCCCAGTTGAAAAGACCTCCGAATATGCCTACGAATATGACAAGCATGTGTATTTTGCTTTCGCCCGAAATAAATATAGGCCTTATGAAATTATCCACCATGCTCACGACTCCTATGCCCCATCCAAGAAGGATCATCCCACCGGTATAATCTCCGTTTATAAACAGGCTCAGGACACCGGGCACCCATATTACCGGAGTGCCGACAAAGGGTATCATTCCGGTAATGAACATAAAGAAACCGAAAAGGACGGGATGGCCCAGACCCACGAACCACCATCCCAGTCCGCCAAGACTTCCCTGTATGGCTGCTGTCACCACTATGCCGTAGACGACTGCCCTCAGCATCTTGGCTGATCTGTCGATTATGTTGTCCCTCTCCGATTCGGTAAGAGGCATGATGTCCTTTACGTACTGAAGTATGATGTGACCGTCCCTGACAATAAAGAAAGAGGATACCGTAACTACCGCCAGCAGATAAAAGACTTTGAAGGCATTGCCAAGTATCTCCCTCGAGATCAGACGGACAAATCCTGTAATCCAGTTTACACTGCTTCCGATTATCGACTCAAACACAGGTATGCCGCTTATAATATCAAGCTGGTATAAGAGCGCACCGAGAAGGGGAACATCGTGCAGTTTGCGGAGTATCTCCGAGTAGGAGCCTGAAAGTATCCCGCTCTGAATTACCGCATCGTATACCCTTAGAAACTCTTTCGTCAGAAAAAGCCCGAAAAACAACATCGGGATAGCCATAAAAACAACTATGGTGAGAGTTGTTATGCCTGCTGCGATATTGGTAAGCCTTTCGGAAAAAATTTTGCAGTGAAGATATTTGTAAAGGGGGTACGCGAAATAAGAAAGGACGACTGACCACAGAAGAGGACGGCCGAGAGGAGAGACTATAAGCCAAGAGAGGAAGAGGAACAATATCAGGAGTGCCGTGAATGGCACTATACTCTCCCTGATCTTCTTCGACATCCTTAGGTAACGGTCATCCTGCAATGTCTCTGCCTCCGATCATGTAAACAGGCCCCGGAAGATGACCCGTACAAAGTTATAAATATTCATGAGATATTTACTGGCTACGGTCAATTATACTATGATTTTCCCGGGAGGATAAATCAGGCCTCAGGTCCGGTCTTGATCCTTGCTGCCGCAAGTGCTGAGAGGGCAGCTCCTACCCCATTGTCTATATTGACCGCCACAAGACCTGGGCTGCATGAACATAGCATCGACCGAAGCGCCGTCATGCCGTTCTCAGCTATGCCGTACCCAACAGATGTGGGAAGACCTATCACGAGGGAGGATACCAGCCCCGATACCACGCTGGGGAGGGCACCGTCCATGCCTGCAGCAACTATCACAACGTCTGCCTTTTTTATCTCGGGCAAAACATTGAAGAGGCGGTGTATGCCCGCAACGCCTACATCATAGAAACGGTCTGCCCTGGAGCCAAAAAATTCTATTATACGGGCGGCTTCTTCAGCAGCGGGAATATCTGTACTCCCCGCTGATACGACCGCGACTGCCGCCCCGTTTTTCTCTATGGTCCCGAACAATGTGTGTCCGACCCTTGAGACGGGATCATATTCAAAGTCTTTTATAAGGGAAGCAACAGCGGAATGCTGACGATCATCCATCCTGCTGAATGCGGTATCGAGCCTCTTGTTTATTATCTCTTCCGCTATTTCACGAAGCTGCTTATCCGACTTTCTCTCGCAAAAGATGACCTCGGAAAAACCCTTCCTCTTTACCCTGTCCAAATCAAGCCTTACTTCCATATCCAAGTCCCCGGCCTGTGCCTACTCCCACTCGATCGTTGCAGGCGGTTTACCTGTGATGTCAAGTACTACCCTGTTGATGGCAGGGACCTCATTGCATATCCTCCTGCTGACAGTATCCAGAAGCTCGTAGGGCAGGTGCACCCATTCAGCCGTCATAGCATCAAGCGATGAGACAGCTCTCAGGGCTGCTGTCTCTCCATAGGTCCTGACATCCCCTACGACTCCCACGCTGCGCACGGGAAGGAGTGCACAGAAAGCCTGCCATATGTCACTGTAAAGTCCAAATTTTTTTATCTCCTCTATAAAGATGGCATCAGCTTCCCTCAGCACATCCAGGCGCTCCTTCTTTAGCTCTCCGAGGCATCTTACCGCAAGCCCGGGGCCCGGGAAGGGATGTCTTTCAAGAAAGTGAGGTTCTATCCCCAGGGCTCTGCCGACCTCCCTGACTTCATCCTTAAACAGGTCACGAAGCGGTTCGAGAAGCTGCATTTTCATGTCATCGGGCAGCCCACCTACGTTGTGGTGGCTCTTGATGACGTTTCCTCCGCCGTGTCCGCTCTCGACAACATCGGGATATATGGTGCCCTGAAGGAGCCAGTCCGATCCTCCGAGCCTGCGGGCCTCCTCTTCGAACACCCTTATGAAGAGCTCGCCTATTATCTTTCTCTTTTTTTCAGGATCTATCACTCCCGCCAGAGCTGAAAGGAATCTCTCCTCGGCGTCTACCTTGTGAACATTCAGCCTGAGGGACCGGTATGTCTCCATGACCTGGTCTGCTTCATTCTTCCTGAGAAGTCCGTGGTCGACAAAGATGCAGTGCAGGTTCTCTCCGACCGCTTTTGATGTGATCACTGCCGATACCGTGGAGTCCACTCCTCCAGAAAGGCCGCATATTACCCTGCCCGATCCGACCTTTTCACGGATCTTCTCGACTTCTTTGCCGATCCAGTCCAGACCAAGGTTCCAGTCTGGTGTACAGCCGCAGATATCAAATATGAATGCCGAAAGGATGTCGCTTCCTCTGGGGGTATGGGCCACTTCGGGGTGGAACTGCAGTGCGCTTATTCTTCCGTCCGGGGATTCAAAGCCTGCAAGGGAGCCGTTTTCGCTCAGAGCCGTCGCCTTAAATCCCTGAGGAAGTTCTGTGACCTGGTCCCAGTGGCTCATCCATACACTGGTCTCTTTATCGTCCTTCAGTCTGCCAAACAGGCGCGCATTTCCTGAAAGAGAGATCTTCGCCCTTCCGTACTCAGCTGCCTGCCCCTTCTTTACCGTGCCTCCGAACTGGTACGCGAGGAGCTGCATGCCGTAGCATATCCCCAGCACCGGAATATCAGAATCGAGAATGTGCATCGGTATGGAAGGGGCATTCTTTTCAAGAACGCTCCTGGGGCCTCCTGAAATTATTATGCCCGACGGTGAAGAGGCCTCTATCTTGCCCTCTGGGGAGTCCCAGAAGAGTATCTCGCTGAAAACACCAAGTTCCCTTACCCTCCTGGCGATAAGCTGTGTGTACTGGGAGCCGCAGTCCAGTATGAGGATCTTGTTATCTCTCTTTTTCATCTATAATACCTGCCCTTTCACAAACATACTCTTTCGCGCTAGTAAGTATGACATAAAGAGGCACCGATTTCCACTCTTCTGTTTATGCCGGATGAAAAAAAACAGACGGGGTCTCCCCCGTCTGTCCTCTTATTTGTTTCTGATCCGGTATTAGTAGTCCATACCGCCCATTCCGCCCATGCCGCCCATTCCGGCCATGTCGCCGAGGGTCTCTTTCTTTTCGGGCTTGTCGGCAATAAGTGCGTCGGTCGTGAGGATCATTGCCGCGATAGAGGCCGCGTTCTGTACCGCTGAGCGTGTTACCTTTACGGGGTCGATGATCCCGGCCTTGATCATGTCAACATATTCGCCTGTTGTTGCATCGAGACCCTGTCCGGCTTTAAGCGTCTTCACCTTCTCGATGATGACGTCGCCCTGGAGTCCTGCGTTCGAGGAGATAAGGTGGAGAGGTTCGGTGAGTGACTTGCGGATTATCATAGCTCCGGTCTTCACATCGCCCTCAAGTTTCGCTATTTCCTTGTCAAGTTCCTTTGTGCACTCAACAAGCGCAACTCCGCCGCCCGCTACGATGCCTTCCTGTACGGCAGCGCGGGTCGAGTTGAGAGCGTCCTCTATGCGGTGCTTGAGTTCCTTCTGCTCTGTTTCAGTTGCCGCTCCGACCTGGATGACCGCAACTCCGCCGACTATCTTGGCAAGGCGCTCCTGGAGCTTCTCTTTGTCATACTCTGATGTTGAATCTTCGAGTTCCTTCTTTATCTGGGCGCCGCGGTCCTTGATCTTCTGAGGGTCGCCCTTGCCTTCCACTATTGTCGTGTCTTCTTTTGTCACCTTGACCTTCTTGGCTCCGCCAAGAACGGTCGTATCAGCGTTTTCAAGCTTCATGCCCACTTCTTCGCTGATCACTGTGGCACCGGTCACTACTGCGATATCCTGGAGCATCGCCTTTCTGCGGTCGCCGAATCCGGGTGCTTTGACTGCTACCACCTGGAGGATACCGCGGAGCTTGTTGACTACAAGTGTCGCCAGTGCTTCGCCTTCGATATCCTCGGCAATGATAAGAAGAGGCTTTCCAAGCTGTACTATCTTCTCAAGAACGGGGAGCATGTCCTTGACGTTGCTGATCTTTCCGTCGACGATCAGTATGTTGGCGTCCTCAAGAACTGCTTCCATACGGTCGGGATTTGTGATCATGTAGGGGCTTATGTAGCCCTTGTCGAACTGAAGGCCTTCCACCGTCTCAAGTGATGTTCCAAGGCTCTTGCTGTCCTCTACGGTTATGACGCCTTCTTCTCCGACCTTGTCCATGGCCTCTGCGATAAGTTCGCCGATCGCCTTGTCGTTGGCCGAGATCGATGCTACCTGAGCTATCATGCTGTGTTCTTTTACTTTCACTGCCTGCTTCTTCAGGCGTTCTACAACGATCTCCGTAGCGCTTTCGATACCCTTGCGGATAAGCATTCCGTTCGCGCCTGCAGCTACGTTTTTGATGCCTTCACGGACCATTGCGCGGGCAAGTACCGTTGCTGTTGTAGTTCCGTCCCCTGCAACATCGTTTGTCTTTGACGCGACTTCTTTGATGAGCTGTGCTCCCATGTTCTCAAACGGATCTTCCAGTTCGAATTCCTTTGCGATGGTGACGCCGTCGTTTGTGATGGTGGGTGAACCATATTTCTTGTCAAGCACTACGTTGCGGCCCTTCGGTCCGAGTGTGATGCCTACCGTGTCAGCAACTTTATTCATTCCGCGCTCCATAGCACGGCGGGCTTCTTCTTTAAAAAGCAGTATCTTTGCCATGATCATATTCCTCCCAGAATTATTATTATTTTCAGTATTACTTCGTTACTACCGCAAGTACGTCTCTTTCGCTGAGGATGAGGAATTCCTCGCCGTCAAGCTTCACTTCTGTGCCGGAGTATTTGCTGTATATGATCCTGTCGTCCACACTGACATCCATGGGCTGGCGCTTTCCGTTCTCAAGCACCTTTCCCTCTCCGACCGCTACTACGATCCCTTCGACCGGCTTCTCCTTCACTGTTTCGGGAAGGACGAGACCGCCCTTTGTCTTCTCTTCATGAGGCGCGGCTTTGACAACTATCCTGTCTCCAAGTGGCTTAAGTTTCATAAATTACCCCTCCTGTTGATTTTTTGTAATTTGATGTTAGCACTCACATTAATCGAGTGCTAACTTCTTTTCGAGTGAAAGTTTAATAAGATCGACGTATTTTCTCAAATGTGATCAGTGTCAAATATATATAATTATGGCTTGTTAAATTGATTTTTCTGTGGATCTCGTCCGTTTTTGAACATACTTTGACTTTTGCTTATCTTACGTAGTTTCTACAGTATATTTACAGTATGGAAGCAAGCCATAAACAGGCCTCTGTTCGGCGCACAATTTTTAAAGATCGTTTCAGCCAAAGAGAATCGGGAGACCGGTTACAAAGGAAAGTATCCAGGATCAGGCCTTTACCAGATCTGCCATGAAGGGTCGGGAGAGAGTGAGAGGTCAGACCTGTTTCCCCTCATGTAAGAGTCCACACCTGCGGAGGCTATCATCACGGCATTATCTGTGCACATTTTAAGAGGCGGGAGGAAAAGTTCCCAGTTCTCTTCTTCTGCAATCTCTTCAAGCCTTCTGCGAAGGCCTGTATTTGCCGCGACCCCGCCTGAAAGGGTCAGCCTTTTTATACCTGTCATTTTTGCAGCAAGCTTTATTTTGCATGTAAGGGAATCAATGACCGCCTTTTGGAAGGAGGCGCAGATATCCTCTTTTTTTATCGAGGTCCCGGTCTTCTCAGAACTTCTGATAATGTTCGCAGCCGCCGTCTTAAGTCCGCTGAAGCTGAATTCGACTTTATCCGTATTTGAAAGCGGCGTGGGAAGGGGGTAGCTTTCGGGGTCTCCTGTGTACGAAAGCCTGTCTATCACCGGGCCTCCTGGATATCCCAGTCCCATCATCTTGGCGATCTTGTCATAAGCCTCTCCTGCAGCATCATCTCTGGTGGATCCGAGAAGTTCGTACTCGCCGAAATCTTTAACGCAGACGATCTCGGTGTGTCCTCCCGAAACTATAGTTGATATGAAGGGCGGCGCGAGTTCCCTGTTCGCAGCAACATTTGCAAATATATGCCCCTCAAGGTGGTTCACTCCTATTATCGGCAGCTCCCATGCCTGGGAGAGTGCCTTGGCTGTCATCACCCCCACAAGAAGCGAACCCATAAGCCCCGGCCCCGCTGTGACGGCAATGAGGTCGATCTCCTCGGAAGGATAAAGTATCCCCGATACTTCCAGGACCTTTTCAAGAAGAGGCATGATCATTTCCTGATGCATCCTGGATGCCAGTTCCGGTACGACCCCTCCGTATACGGAGTGGGATTTGATCTGGCTTGAAATGACGGAGAAGAGGACTTCATTCCTGCCCTTCATCAGCGCAAGCGCAGTATCGTCGCAGCTCGTCTCAATGCCGAGAGTCACCATATCCTGCTGTTTCTTCAACATCCGCATCTGCCTCCGCAGGAAGAACAATTCCCTCCGCTGCAGCTGTATGACCCCTTCTTTTTGGGTTCTCCCTCTTGGTGTATCAGTATCCTTGATCTGCACTTCGGGCATTTTTCGGCTGTCTTATCCGATTTGAAAACATTGCCGCACGAAGCGCATTTATACTTGTGCATTTATTTTGGCACCTTCCATTTTATGAGGTCTTCTCCGTAGCCTACGGTGATCTCTTTGCCGGGTTTTGCATACTCCTGCGGGACCACAAAGGCAAACTGCCATGTCGTACCCGCGTCGACCGTGCCGAAAGGATTCTTCCAGCTTGAAGAAATGACATCCTTTTTGGTCAGGTTATAGCCGCCTATGCTTATCTTCTGCTCTTCTACCGTCCAAGGCTTGTTTGCCTCAAGGTTGGCAATGAAGAGGACCTTCTTTTTTGTCTCCGGCGACCCGTAGTACTGGTTCAGGTCATCGACCCACGGAGCAAGTCCCTGTTCAGCGGAAATCGCCTTGGACAGCTTCGCGTCGATGTAAATGAACTGTATCGTACCTCTTGAGCCAAGGATAAGGTCACCGAAGACCTCTCCCTCGACCCAGCAGTCTATCTGCCTTTCATCCAGCAGCGTCTCCAGATCCTTCTGAGCTGCCTCTGCCTTAAACGATGCCGGAGAGAGAATGATGCATAACGTCAATAACAGGATCGGGAATAATAAATATTTTCTTTTCACTCTTACGCCCCCTTGATTATCAACAGATCGAAGCAAAGCGAATTATCTGCATATACTCTTCAATGATAACATCTAACAATAATTATTTACTGAACTTCCCTACTTGTTTCAGAAAGTAGATCCAAATCCCTTCATTTCGCCTTCCCTGATCATAGGCATGCGGGAAAGACGGTGGGAAGATCGAGTTATTTTTTCTTTTTCAGCGCATCTTTGATCCATCCCCACTCAGAACAGCGGAGGAGTATCGTGGAGAGGGAATATAGGGCAACTCCGGCAAAGATCATCGCCGCCAGCCAGCCGGCCCTCATCAGGACTGATGCTGAAAGCGGGTATGGCAGAAGCATTTTTAAAATATTAAGAGCAAGAAACATCAATGCAGTGGAGAAGAATATCTTTGCGGTCCACTTAAGGCCGAATACACCCAGCGGCTCGCTCAGGTCCCTCGAAAGTGCCCACGCACCATAAAAGCTGGAGCATGTGAATGCAAGGGCTGTCGCTCCTGCAAGCCCGGCGTACTTAAAAGCCGGCATCAGCAATGTGCAGGCAGCAAGGTTGACTGTCACGGTCACGCCGGTCACACCCACTGCTCCCCGCGGCATCCTTCTCGCATACATTGCCCTCAGAATGACCGTACTGCTCGCCATCCCCGGAAGGCCCAGGCCGTATATGGCAAGCGCCGTTCCCGTAGCATGCCAGGCCCATTCGGTGAAGGCACCCCTGAAAAAGAGTATATGGACCGTCTCCTGTGAGAGTGCAAAGAGACCGACAGATACGGGGAGTATCACAAAAAGGTCAAACCTCAGGGCGTCCCTGATAAAATCCCTGAATCCGGCCCTGTCCTCTGGGTCCTGGCGTGAAAGCATGGGAAGCACGGCCTGCGATATAGCTATGACAAAAAGTCCAAGCGGAAGCTGGAGCACCCTGTCGGCATACGTGAGGACGGAGATCGACCCTCCTGTAAGGAATGAACCGAACATCCTGCTGATAACGGGGTTCACCTGATTCAGCGACAATCCGGCTGCATATGGGAAGAAAAGGTACATCATACTCTTCAGTTCCTCATTTTTCCTTTTTGGCATGGAAGGCGTCAGAACGAGCCCCATCCTTCCGCACCAGTACCACTGCAGGATCATGTGACAGGCTCCTCCGATGAGGACTGCCGCGGAAAGGTTCCATATCGTCAGGTCTTTCATCGTTGCGACAATAAAGAGTATGTATGCGAGGTTGCTGACTGCGGGAGCGACTGCAGGGACAAAAAATGAACCCATGCTGTTAAGTACTCCCATCGCCAGAGCTCCGACCGATACAAAGAGAAGGAATGGGAACATTATCCTGGTCAGGGATATCGCAAGCGCCCTTTCTTCGGCTGCGAATCCGGGGGCCATTATGCCCACAAGCACCGGAGCGAAAATTATTCCGACCGTTACAACAAAAGCGCCTCCGAGCATGAGAACTGAGAGAGCCTGCTTTGCCAGGTTCTCTGCCGAATCTTTGCCTTTGCTCTCAAGCGTCCTTGAAAAGACAGGCACGAAGGACGCAGAGAGCGCGCCCTCCGCCAGAAGCTGACGAGAAAGGTTCGCGAGGGTGTATGCAACATAGAATGCGTCAAGCTGGCGGGTCGCTCCGAACAGGGCTGCGGTGAGCATTTCCCTTACAAGCCCAAGTACCCTGCTTGCAAGAGTGCCGACCATCATCCTCATCGCATGTCTTACCATGCCCGGAAGGTTGTCGTTGCGGCTCATTTGGGAGATTTGGCCCTTACCAGTTAAAATCCGCGCCGAGGTAGAATTTTCTTGCCTCTTCGTTCGCCGTGATTTCCCCGGGCAGACCTTCCAAAAAAACTTTGCCCTGATGGATAAGGTAGGCTCTGTCGGTAATTGAAAGCGTCTCTCTGACGTTATGGTCTGTAAGAAGTATGCCGTAACCTTTTTTTTTCAGCTGTCTTATTATTGTCTGCAGGTCAGCTACCGCTATTGGATCTATACCGCTGAATGGCTCGTCAAGAAGAATGAATGAGGGGTCAAGAGCCAGGCATCTCGCTATCTCAACGCGTCGCCTCTCTCCTCCTGAGAGAGAGACTCCAAGGATATTTTCGATCTGTTTAAGTCCATAACCCTCAAGCAGAGTCTCAATTTTTACATCGCGCTCTTCCTTGGCGATACCGGCCTCTTCAAGCACCAGTTCAAGGTTTTGCCTCACAGTAAGCTTCCTGAATACCGAAGCTTCCTGAGGAAGGTAACCAAGTCCCGTCCTGGCTCTCTCATACATGGGCAGGGGCGTGATATCTTTTTCTCCGTTGAAGACCCTTCCGGACTCAGGCATTATCCTTCCTATCATCATGTAAAAAGTGGTGCTTTTTCCCGCTCCGTTAGGTCCCAGAAGACCCACTATCTCACCTTTTTTTATTTCGATAGATACATTGTCGACTACTCTTCTTCTGTTGTAGGACTTAACGAGGTGTTCTGCCCGGAGCACCTCGAATTTAGATCTTACGGCAATTGCCATTGCTCATTCCCCGCTTTTCGGCTTCTCTTCTTTAATTGCTCTTTTTCTCGTTAGTTATGAATGTGATCTTCGAGTTGCCTATTGCTTCTATGTCGTTGGTGTCTTCGTGCATTATTATCGAATCCGCCGATACGGTTTTTCCGTCGCTGCGGACAGCCTTTGCGTTGCCTGACATAACAAACGTGGCCTTTGTTTTTGAATAAACTCCTTTTTCACCTGTTACCCTGCTTTTGAGGCCTTCCTTGTCAACGAAGTCCATAATTACATTGCCCACTGCCACCAACTCGCTTATTTCTTCATTTACGGTGGTGCCGTTAACAGAATCAGCGCTTACAACAAGCTTCTGCTTGATATCCTCGTACCTTTTAACTTTTTTGCCCCAGAACTTATTTTTTGTCTGACCTGCTTCATTTGCGATCAGAATATTATTTTCAGTCTTTGCGTCTACATTGCCTCTTGCTGTGTAGTTTTTCGTTCCCAGCTCCCAGAGCACATAATCAGCATCGATCTTCTCGTTCGTTCCCCGTGTCAGGTGTACCTTGCCAAAAGCCTCAGCAATACCATCATTTTCTGCGCTTTTTGAACCTGTCCACTTGACTTTGTCTGCAGTCAGTTCAGTCTTTTCTGCAGGAAAGGTGCCCTTAACGTTCCCCTGAAGCGTGAACTCGGAAGTTTCAGTACTTCCTTCCCCTTTGTCCCCCCAGAGTATGGCTCCCTCTCTTTTTATTATTACGTTCCCCACAGCCGAAATCTTTTTCGTGTTTACGTTGTACTGGATGGTGTCAGCCGACATTGTGCCCTCGACCGGATCAGCAGAGAGGCCGGACTGCGCTGAGAATAACAGGATCAGAAGCGCGGCTGGAATCGATTTAAGGATATTTTTCATGACTGGCATTAACAGACCTCATTCCCTGAAAATAGATCAAAGCAATATTCATGAACATACAGGCATATTTTACAGCCTAAATCATCATTTGGTCTTAACGTTTTTGGCTTTATTCCATATTGTAAGGAAAATGTCATGGAGAAAGACAAAATAGTCCTGGTCTTTGGCAGGAGGGGGCAGCGTCAGCCTGTATTCATATCCTGTCGCCGCAGCCCTTATAATATCCGGGGTCCACGGATCCATAAGTATGAGCCAGTTACGCCTTTGAGCCTCATCCAGCGCGGCCTTGAGAGCCGTTGTGTCCCCTGCCTTCCATTTTTCCCATACGGGTGCCGGAGGCCTTACGGCACCGGTTATCGAGGAGCGTATCCATGTCCCTTCGGCTCCGGTTATGTCAAGCATCTTTGTGCTGCCCAGCAGATGCTTTCCGATATCTATGGTACTCTCTATCTTTGACTGGAACTCGGCAAGCCTTCTCTGAAAATAAGTGTACCTGCCCTTATCCTCTTCAGCCATTATCCTCATTACGCTCTGGGCAATAAACGGGAGCATAGCAGGGTCGAAGAAGGCGCTTCTCAGCTGTTCCCTGGTCATGGGCACCTCTTCGTATAGCAGCCTGAGGTTTTTATTGTTTCTTTTTATCCTGAAGTTTTCCGCGTCCTTTGCGTCTATCGCGATCACGACCTCTCCAGATCTCGGGGAAGCAGTCTTCACTACATTACCGGAAGTATCCCAGTTGGAAAGATAGCGGACATTTTTGGTGTCGCCGGATATGAAAGAGGCTATGAACCCCACCCAGGGTGAAGTCACAGCAAAACTGGCCGCACCCGCTTCCGCCGGCCGGAAGAATACGGCCATCAGAACGGAAAGGGTCAATATTATCTTATTCATCCTTATACGGAGGGATGTTTCAGGCATCAGCCCGGACGGCTCCCCGGCTTGACAAGCGGCAGTCCCTCTTTGCAGAGCGGGCAGGCCTCCTCTTCGTAGAGCGGGAAACTGAGTTTCCACAGAGAGATAAGATCCCATCCCTTATATGCGTCCTCTGTACGCCTGTCGATGATCGCTCCTGAAGAGACCCACTCCGCACCGCCCTCAACAAGTATCTCTGCCGTTTCTCTTGATGACTTGCCTGTAGTGACAACATCCTCGATCAGTGCAAAACGTACTTTTCCCGGATGGGGGAAGCGTCTGAGCCTCATTATCCCTTCCTGTCTTTCAGAGAAGATGAACGGGACTCCGAGCGCCCTCGCTGTTTCATGGCCGATTATCAGTCCTCCGAGAGCAGGAGAAAGTACCATCTCCGGCTTTGATGGAGCCAGCCTCTCAGCCAGCTTTTCTCCGGCGTAAGCCGCGAAACGTGGAAAACGGAGCATAAGCGCACACTGTATGTAGTGACCGCTGTGAAGTCCTGAGGTCAGCTTGAAATGGCCTTCCAGGTGAGCTCCGCTCTCCTTCATCATCTCAATGATCCTTGCTGTCACGGCTCCTTCGTCTTTGTTTAAGTGATCTGTCTCCATCACATTACCTCCGAAATTTCTCCTATTGTCTTTTTAACTTCAGCGATCGGGTCTTCTGCCTCCAGTATCGGCCGACCCACAACTATGAACGAAGCTCCTGCCGCGGCAGCCTCTTTCGCAGTCGCTACCCTTGTCTGATCCTCCGCAGATGTTCTCATTCTCCTGATCCCCGGGACGACTCTTGCAAGTTTTCCGGCCTTTCCTTTAAGAAGTGAAAGGTCCAGCGGAGAGCATACTATGCCGTCAAGACCGGCTCTTTCCGCTGCAAGCGCCCTTGCCTCAAGTGAACGGTCCAGGTCAGACCCCGGGTGCACTTCACTCCACAGATCTCCTCCGAGGCTTGTCAGTACCGTGATCCCGAAGATGTTCATCCTGCTTCCCGTCTTATCCCTCATTGCAACGGAACGGACCATCATCTCATGACCGCCTGAAGTGTGAATGGTAAGCGCCCACAGCCCCATACCAGACAGGGGCTCTATGGCCGATGCCACCGTGTTGGGTATATCATGGAGTTTCAGGTCAAGAAAAAGCTGGTATCCCCTGCTTACTATTTCATTGATAAACGGGGCTCCGCCCATCGCATAAAGCCTTGGACCTATCTTTACATAGGGTGTCGCCTTATCCAGCCTGTCAAGAAAAGCCCTTGCCCCATCCGGAGTCGGCAGATCCATCGCCACTATCAGTTTACACATATTACTCTCCAACCCTTCATCTCCAGAATTATATCTTCAGCCGGCTGCAGAAGCATCGGCAAAAAACCCCCATTGTCCCTATGAGATCGCACATTAAAACAGGGGCCCCTTTAAAGATGTCAAAATCTGCTCTCTCGATCTGACAAACTTTAAGATGCCCCCGCATCTATACTCCACGATGCCTTTCTGCCGGGTCAGCTTCTACAGTTCTTCGTTGTCCTGCCAGATCTTCCTGCCTTCGGCGAAGGTCATTACCGGCCAGCCGCTGAGTGCGATCCCTTCCCACGGACAGCACCTTGCCTTGCTGTACCATTCGTTGCAGTCGACTATCCTTGTCCTCTCCATGTCGATGACCGTCAAGTCCGCAAATGCCCCCTCTTCGATCCTGCCAAGGGAATGCCATTTTTCAGGAAGTAGGGATGCCGGAGAGCTGGTCATTTTTTTCAGTATAAGCCCGATCGGGACATCGGGATAGTTCTTGTTTTTGAAATCTATAAGCACCGCCGCTGCGCATTCAAGCGACGCGATGCCGAAGGGAGCCTCCTGGAAGGGTTCGTCCTTCTCATCCATGTGCCAGGGTGCATGGTCTGTAACTATGGCATCGATCGTATCATCGAGCAGACCCTCCCAGAGCGCTGCCTGATCCTCTTTGCTCCTGAGCGGAGGGTTGACCTTGTACCTTGAATTATAACCGCTGTTGATGACCGCGTTCTCGTTGAGCGTCAGATGATGGAATGTCGTATCACAGGTTATGTCAAGACCTTCCTTTTTCGCCTGTCTGATAAGCCCGACCGCTCCGGCGCTGCTGAGGTGCGTAAAGTGGACCCTTCCTCCCGTTTCCCTTGCAAGTGCGATGCCTCTGGCGACATCTATCTCCTCAGAAGCCGCAGGGATACCCTTGAGTCCGCTGAGTGCGCTGACCCTGCCCTCATGGACCTGCCCTCCCTTGAACAGGCTTATCTCCTCGGGATGTTCCATGATCCTCGGCTGGTCTTTGCCTGTATACATCAGCGCAAGGCGGAATAGCGAGCTTGTTGCTATGGGGGCCCCGTCGTCGGTGAAAAAGACCGCTCCGGCGTCCGCCATCTTTAGAAGCTCGGCCATCTCCTTACCTTCCCTGTTCTTGCTTACGCATCCGGAGGGAAGAATCCTGGAAGCACCCGCGGCCTTTCCGTGACTGAGCACATACTCCACAAGGGAGGGTTCCGATATTGCGGGTTTTGTGTTGGGCATTGCCACAAGAGTGGTAAAGCCTCCGGCAGCTCCCGCCTTTGCCCCTGATGCGATATCCTCATTCCATTCCCCGCCCGGATCCCTGAAGTGGGCGTGAAGATCTACAAAACCGGGCGAGAGTATCTTCCCGTATCCTTCTATCACCTCGGCATCTGTGCCGTCAAGTCCGCTGCCGACCGCTGATATCCTTTCTCCGTCAACCAGCAGTTCATGTGCATCTATGAATTCTGTCCCGTTGAAGATCTTAAAATCTTTGAACAATATTTTCCCCATTATCTTGCGCCCCCTCCGCAGAGATAGAGCAAAGCCATGCGTATGGCAACGCCTGACCGCACCTGCTCCAGTATTACGCTCTGATGCCCGTCCGCAACTTCGGAGGCAATTTCAACTCCCCTGTTGATCGGCCCGGGATGCATTGCAAGTGCCCCCGGTCTGGCATACTTCATAAGTTCGCCGTCGGCCCCCCACCAGCGGTGATATTCGTCCACCGAGGGGAAAAGCCCGTCCTGCTGGCGCTCCTTCTGTATCCTCAGGAGGTATACCATGTCCGCATCCTGAACTGCCTTTCTCGGGTCTTTTTCATACCTGCAGCCAAGAGAGGCGATCTCCCTGGGCATCATCGTAGGCGGACCGGAAAGCACGACATCGCAGCCTATCGTTTTAAATGCTATGACATCGCTCCTTGCCACCCGGCTGTGGAGAACGTCTCCCACCAGCGCTATCTTTTTGCCCTCGAGACTGCCCAGGTGTTTCCACGCGGTGTAGAGATCAAGGAGAGCCTGTGTAGGGTGTGCATGTGTGCCGTCGCCGGCGTTCAGGACTATTGCCCTCTTCAGCTTTGAGGCCAGGTACTGGGCCGCGCCCACAGCTCCATGCCTCATTACAACAATATCTGCTCCCATTGCTTCAAGGGTCCAGGCCGTATCCCTCATAGTTTCGCCCTTCGCATGGCTCGAACCTGATACAGACCAGTTGACCACGTCGGCGGAAAGCATTTTCTCTGCAAGCTCAAATGAGACCCTTGTCCTCGTCGAGTTCTCAAAGAAGAGATTGACTGCCATCTTGCCCCTGAGTACGGGGACCTTTTTTATCGGCCTGTCCATGACGTTCTCCATGTGGCGGGCCTGGTCAAGCAGGAAGTATAGTTCCTCCCTTGTAAAGCAGTCTACATCGATCACATTTCTGTGACGCCAGACTATCTGTCCGATCTCACTGGGCGTCGCGTTCACAGATAACCACCTCGTCCTTTCCGTCAAGCTCCGTTACTTTCACCTCGATAACTTCGTTCTTTGATGTCGGCACGTTCTTGCCGCACATGTCGGCATGTATGGGAAGCTCCCTGTGTCCCCTGTCGATTATCACCGCAAGCTTGACAGAAGAGGGGCGTCCAAGATCGACCAGGGCCTCCAGTGCCGCCCGGACAGTCCTGCCCGTGTAAAGGACGTCGTCTACGAGGAAAATATTCTTTCCCGAAATGTCCTGAGGCATCCTCGTGCTGTGTACCATCGGCTGTTCGAAGAGCATCGTCAGGTCATCCCTGTACAGGGTGATGTCAAGTTCACCGCAGGGCACTTTCGTACCCTCCACTTCCTCGATTATCTTCTGCAGTCGGCGCGCAAGGTAAACTCCCCTTCTGTGGATACCCACAAGGATCATATTTTCTGTACCCTTGTTCTGTTCGACCATCTCGTGCGCGATCCTCTTTATTACCCTGTTGAGGTCATCGGAATTCATCAGCTTCGCCTTTTCTCTTAAAACTGTCAATTTTACCCCTCCTTTTTGTAAATAAAAAAAGACCGCCTCACTGGGCGATCTTAAAGAATACTCCTCAAAAGCGGCATAATATGCCTGCGGGAGGGCTGAAGAGATATTGACGATGTTCTTTCTGTTCTCATTAGCTTCCCCTCCCTATGCTGGACTCGGGGTATTATAACTCCTTTTTAATTTTTATGCAATCGGTTGCAAAAATTTTTATCACTATCCATCATGCTCTTCTTCCATAAATCATAGGAGCGCGTGAAACCGGTCCTTTGCGGACAAATAACTGAGGAATCCGGCCTTAAGCCTATGGGAGGATATCAGAAAGATATCAGAGAGCGATAGTTTAGCTTGCAGTGCAGTATCAGGACACAATGAAGACCTGATGGATCAGGGATGATATATTTGTCAATAATATTTGGGGTTTAAAACATACATGTGGAAGTGAGCCTTTAAGGCCATATACCGCCTTGTTACCCTCGTATCTTTTCGAGCGCGGCTCCGGCGGCCTCGAATTCGGCCTCTTTTATCGTGCTTCCCCAGGCTTCGGCGAGCAGTTCGTCTCCGATCGTTACCTCAACTTTGAATTTCAGCGAATGGTCGGGACCTGTGCGTTCCACTGTTTTGTAGTAGGGAACGCCCCTCCCCATTGCCTGCAGGGTCTCCTGCAGGAGTGTCTTGGTGTCCTGTCTGTCAGGAGAGAGTTCATTGCTGTGAAAATCAAGGTAGGCTTTTGCCAGTGATAGCGCCGCACTATAGCCTCCGTCAAGGAAGACGGCTCCGAAGAGCGATTCCGCTGCATCCGCAGCCATTGCAGGTGTTGGGCCCTTCTTTATCAGGCTTCTGCCGAGTCTGATCGCGCCATGAAGTCCGACAGCAAGGGCCCATTCGTACAGTTTTTTTTCACAGACTATCTGTGAGCGTATCCTGGTGAGCTGTCCCTCATCCAGTTCTTTGTATTTTTTGTAAAGAAGGTCTGAGACGGTCAGTTCGAGCACAGCATCTCCCAGAAATTCGATCCTCTCGTTATGAGACAGCAATCCCGACTCATTTGCGTAAGACGAATGGGTCAGGGCTTCTCTGAGAAGATCTTTCTTCATGAAGATGTAACCTATCTTTTTTTGGATCTCTTCTGCCGGTTTCTCACTGTTGGAGCTTTTCATATCAGTCTTTGATGCGTTCGATCGCAAGTACTCCGTTGTGGCCCCCAAAACCGAAATTGTTTATCAGGACTTTGTCGACCCTTGCTCTTACAGCCTTGTTCGGTACTGTGTTGAGATCGCATTCGGGATCCGGATCGAACTGATTGATCGTCGGATGGACTATCCCTTCCTCGATTGCCAAAATTGCAGCTATAGTCTCTACAGCGCCTGCTGCACCGAGGAGATGGCCTATCATTGACTTAGTGGACTGTACCATCACTTTGTCTGCATGTTCACCGAGGAGCCTCTTGATCGCCGCGGTCTCCATTTTATCGTTCAGCGGAGTGGATGTTCCGTGTGCATTGATCAGATCGACCTCGTCAGGTGCCCATCCGGCATTTCTCATGGCCATGGCCATTGAACGGTATGCTCCGTCTCCTTCCGGATCCGGTGCGGTTATGTGATATGCGTCACAGGTATTTCCGTATCCCGTTATCTCAGCGTAAATGTGAGCACCTCGTTTTTTTGCATGCTCCAGTTCCTCGAGTATCAGCACTCCGGAACCTTCGCCCATTACAAAACCGTCCCGGCCTGAATCAAAGGGCCTGGACGCATGCTCCGGATCATCGTTTCTGGTGGAGAGAGCTTTAAGCGACGCAAACCCAGCAGTTGCTATCGAAGTTATCGCAGCCTCCGCTCCCCCTGAGATCATCACGTCAGCATCTCCGCGCTGTATGCAGTAGTAAGCCTCTCCTATGCTGTTCGTAGCGGAAGCGCATGCTGTGACAACAGCCATATTCGGGCCTTTTGCCCCATACCTTATCGCTGCATAGGCAGCTGGCATATTTGCTATCATCATCGGTACCATGAAGGGGCTCACCCTGTTTGGGCCTTTCTCAAAAAGGGTGGTGAAGCTGTCGTCGATCGTTCCGATGCCGCCGACTCCGCTTCCCATGTAGACACCGAACAATTCCTTATCCAGGGATCCAAGATCAAGGCCGGCGTCCTTTACAGCAAGGTCAGTCGCGGCAGTTGAGAGGTGCAGTATCCTGTCTGTGCGGCGCACTTCTTTTTTGTCAAGCCACCTTTCAGGGTCAAAATCCCTTATTTCCGCGCCAATTTTTACGCTGTGTTGGGAAGTATCGAAAAGGGAAATGAGGCCGACACCGTTTTTGCCCTCCTCAAGAGCCTTCCAGTACTCCTCTTTGCCGATTCCAATGGGCGTAACTGCACCCACTCCTGTGATCACTACTCTTCTCATTGATTTTCCTCCGTGAAGATAGGAGGGACCGGCCTTATGCAGCCCCTCCTAAAAAGATTCATTTACTGACCTAGCCTTCCACTCCCAGCTTGGCTTTAACATAGTTCATAGCCTCGCCGACTGTGGTGAGTTTTTCTGCGTCTTCATCAGGGATCTCGATGTCAAATTCCTCTTCGATGCCCATGATGAGCTCAACGATATCGAGGGAGTCAGCGCCGAGATCTTCGACAAATGACGCTTCCGGCTTGATCTGCTCTTCTTCCGCGTTAAGGCGGTCCATTACGATCTCCTTAAGTTTTGCCTGTACTTCTTCCAATTTCATACAGTTCACCTCCTTCCAATTATTCTCTTCCTGCACTGATTTTTCTCTTTACGGTGCTTCCTCTTACATAGTCATTCCGCCGTCAACGGCTATGACCTGCCCCTGTATATACTCTGAATCGTCAGAAGCCAGAAAAGCAACTGCTTTAGCTATATCAGACGGGGTACCTGTCCTTCCGGAGGGGATATTTTTCAGCATGGTTTCCCTGATCTCCGGCGGAAGCACCGATGTCATGTCTGTATCTATGTAGCCGGGCGCAACGGCATTTGCCGTTATTCCCCTTGAACCAACTTCTCTTGCAAGACTCTTGATAAAACCTGTCATTCCTGCCTTGGCAGCTGCATAATTGCACTGGCCGGGATTTCCGACAAGCCCAGTAACGGAACTTATCGCTATTATCCTGCCCCACCTGGCCTTCAGCATCGGGCGAAGAGCCTCTCTGGCACAGTAAAACAGCGATGAGAGGTCTGCCGTAATCACATCGTTCCAATCTTCGTCCTTCATCCTCATCAGAAGATTGTCCCTGGTGATGCCCGCATTGCACACGAGTATTTCTACGGGGCCCAGCTTGGAGGCAACTGCCGTAAACATCTCTTTCACCTCAGCTGCCGATGATACATCGGCCTTAAAGGCAAATGCTCTTCGTCCGATGGCTTCGATCTCAGCAACTGTCTCCCGGGCAGCTTTTTCTGACCTGCTGTAGTTTACTGCGACCGAACATCCCTTTCTGGCCAGTTCAAGGGCTGTTTCCCTGCCAATGCCCCTGCCGCCGCCTGTTACAAGGGCGATCTTTTCCTTCTGCATCAAATTCCCCCTTTCAAAAACTCAAGTGCCGCATCAAGTTCCTCGGGGCCCGAGACCGGGAAGGGCCTCTTGTTCTTTGATATTTTTCTTATCAGACCTGAAAGGACACTGCCGGGGCCAAGTTCAATATATCCCTCGGTCCCCTTGTTTTCCATCTCTATAACGCTCTGCATCCATAGCACAGGTGAAAATGTCTGCATGTAAAGGGCCTCTTTGAGAGTTCCCACATCCTGTACAGCCTTTGCTGCCGCATTTGTCACTATCGGACAGCAGGGAACATTCCAGCTGATGTTCTCAAATTCATCCCTTAGTTTTGATCCTACGGGACGCATAAGTTCGCAGTGGAAGGGTGCACTTACCCTGAGAGGAAGCACCTTTGCCCTGCCTGTCGCTTCTATTGCGGACGAGGCCCTGTCCACTGCGGTTTTGTGTCCTGAGATGACTATCTGTTCTTGCGAATTTATGTTGGCAGCTTCACATATCTCACCCTGCGCAGCTTCGTTGCAAAACCCGACAACTTCCTCCATGTTCATCCCTACGATGGCAGACATTGCGCCCACTCCAAGAGGAACAGCCTCCTGCATCAGAGTTCCCCTGAGATGGACCAGTCTTACTCCGTCAGAGAGGCTTATCGCCCCTGTTGCAACAAGTGAGGTGTATTCTCCGAGGCTGTGGCCTGCGGCAAGATATGGTTCAAGTTTTTTTCCGTAAGCGCTCTCAAGACCTCTCAATGCAGCTATACTCACTGTGAGGATAGCCGGCTGGGTTATCGCGGTCCTCATCAGGTCTTCCTTGGTGCCGTTGAATATGAGGTCGCTGATTTTGAATCCCAGCGCCTCGTCCGCCTCTTCAAAAACCATCCTCGATGCATCGAATTTGTCGTAAAGCTCCTTGCCCATGCCGGGTCTCTGTGCACCCTGTCCCGGGAATATGAGAGAATATTTCATCAGTCAGCAAACCTCTTCAATCTTTCGATCTCCGCCGCCGCGCCATTGATGATGTCCTCTATGATCGCCGCAGCGGGCTCAATTTTTCTGACAAGGCCGGCAGATTGTCCTGCCATCAGCGAGCCCCATTTTGTATCCCCCTCAACGACAGCAAGCCTCAGTTTGCCTGTGCCAAGTTTCTCGAGCTCTTCTACCGAAGCGCCCCTTTTTTCCAACTCTTCGAACTCTTTGGAGAGTTTATTCTTGAGGCCCCTCACGGGATGGCCTGTGGACCTGCCGGTCACCACGGTAGCTCTGTCGTTGGACTCAATAATTTTTTCTTTGTAATTGATGTGGACATTGGACTCGGCAGCACATACGAAGCGGGTGCCTACCTGGACTCCCTCTGCCCCAAGCGCAAATGCAGCTGCCATTCCTCTTCCGTCGGCGATCCCGCCTGCAGCGATCACAGGTATCGAAATGACATCTGTGACCTGAGGTACAAGGTTCATCGTGGTGATCTCGCCTATGTGTCCGCCGGCCTCAGTTCCTTCAGCCACTACAGCATCAGCCCCCTGCTTTGACACTCTTTCAGCATGAGCTGTGGATGCAATTACAGGCACCACCACAGTGCCGAGAGGCTTAAGCCTGTCAAGCACTTTGCCGGGCATACCCGCACCGGTCGTCACGACAGGCACTCTGTACTGGGCAGCGATCTCAAGCGCATCGTCGGCTGTCGGAGAAAGCAGCATTATGTTCATTGCGAATGGTTTGTCCGTCAATTTTCTTATCTTGACGATCTGTTGTTCCAGAAGTTCAGGCGGCATGCTTGCGGCGGCAATGACTCCAAGCCCTCCCGCATTGCTCACAGCCGCGGCGAGGTCCGCATCAGCCACCCATGCCATTCCGCCCTGGATCACAGGGTATTTTATTTTTAAAAGTTGCGTAACACGGTTGTGTTCAAACATTTTATCTTCCCTCTATGCCTGGTAAAGCAGGGCTCCGAGAGTCATGCCTGCGCCAAAGGCAACGAAGCACACTTTGTCTCCGTCCTTTATCCTGCCGGACCCCATAGCCTCGTGAAGCGTTATCATCAGCGATGCCGCGGACGTGTTGCCATACTCGGGGAGGTTTATGAGCGTCTTTTCCTGTGATACGTTAAGCCTCTTGAAAACTCCGTCGATTATCCTCGTATTGGCCTGGTGAAAGATCCAGAAGTCGATCTCTTCCGGCGTCAGACCCGAATCCTGGCAGAATCCCTTTATGAATTTAGGCATTACTGTATTTACAAACTTGAAGACCTCGTTGCCCTTCATCTTAACGATCGGCATGATATGGTCTTCATCGCTTTCAAGCCTTATCATCTCGTGTCCGGTGCCGTCGGCCAGCAGCCGGGTGGATGTAAACCCGCCATCACCCTCGGCAGCTCCCACCACACATGCCCCGGCACCATCACCAAAGAGGATGCAGGTCCCCCTGTCTGTCCAGTCTATTATGTCTCTGAAAACCTCAGCACCGATAACAAGGACTTTGTCCCATATCCCGCTCGATATTCCTGATGCCGCCACTGAAAGTGCGGTGAGGCTTCCCGTGCATCCGGCCTGGATGTCTATCGCTCCGGCATTAACAGCCCCAATCATTCCCTGGACCTTGCAGGAGACGCTCGGAAATACCGTGTCGGGCGAATTTGTCCCGACAAGGACCATGTCCAGCTGATCTGCCGTCAATCCTGCATCCTCAAGGGCAAGTACCGCAGCCCTGTATGCAAGGTCGCTGCATTTTTCTCCTTCAACGGCAAAGTGTCTCTTGCTTATGCCGGTCCTCTCGACGATCCACTGGTCGTTGGTCTCGACGATTTTTTCGAAATCCTTGTTCGTCATGATTTTTTCCGGGATATATTTGCTGGTCCCCAGTATTTTTGTTTTCCTGCCCGTGTATTTGATCATTCTGCACCACCCCTGGCTATTTCTTCTCTGATCCTTCCAACTCCGTTATGTTCTACAAAATTCGCCGCGCTCAGTATGGCATATGATATTGCCTTTCTCTTGGAACGGCCGTGTACCTTTATGACCGTACCGTTCACGCCAAGCACGGGAGATCCGCCGGCTTTTTCCCAGTCAAACCTTCCAAGCACCCTTTTCATGGCTGGCCACATAAAGAGGAGCCCTACCTTGGGCAGCAGATGGTTGACATACTCTTCCTTGAACTGGTTCTTAAGCAGTTCACCAAGGCCTTCCCCGAATTTAATGACAACGTTGCCGGTAAAGCCGTCGCAGACGATAACGTCAGATACGCCGTTCGGTATGTCGTTCGCCTCGGCAAATCCCTGGTAATTCAGATCACTGTTCTCTATCAGCTGTCTTGCAGCAGATATGACATCGTCTCCCTTTGTAAGCTCCTCTCCCATGTTGAGCAGCCTTACGGAGGGGTTTTCAACATTCCTGAACAGCTTCATGTAAATGGACCCCATCTGTGCAAACTGGAAAAGGTTTATTGGTTTGCATCTGACGGTACCCCCCACATCCATCAGGAGGGTAGGCCTGTTAAGCACAGGGAGCATTGCACCAAGTCCGGGCCTGTCAATGCCGGGTATGCGTCCGAGGAGGATCACTCCCCCGGCGGCTATTGCTCCCGTGTTGCCTGATGATACTATGCCGGCTGCCTCTCCGGACCTTACCATTTCAAACCCTATTACAAGGCTTGAATTCTTTTTTCTTCTTATGGAGATTGAGGGAGAGTCTCCCCCGTTTATCACTTCGTCCGCCGGAACTATGTTCAGCCTGGAGCGGACGTTTTTTTCTGCCTTTTCAATAATTGGTTTTATTTTTTCGCTGTCACCTATCAGCGCAACGGAAAGGTGCGGCTGTTCGCGGCAGGCAAGTATCGCTCCGTTGCACGGCTCTAACGGAGCATGGTCCCCTCCCATTGCATCAAGTGCTATCAGCATCTCTTTTCCCCCATCTATGCCAGTTCTTCAGAATTTTTTGCAACTACTACGAATCTTCCGACGAATACTTCCCTGTCAGCAACACGCGTATGAACACTGACAACGTATTTGTCACCTTTGTGGGTACCCACTTTTGACCTGGCAAATATCCTTTCACCTACAAAAGCCGCGCGCCGGTACCTTAGCCTTGCAGAGCCGACCACGACCATTTCCCTGTCTATGGTTGCGATAGCAAGAGTCGCAGCCTGGGCGTATATATAGTAATCACCAACAAGATTGGTATGCCTGAACGCCATGTCCCTGGTCGTGTTCAGGACAGAGAGGGCCCACCCGTCGGGCTCAAGTTCAATAAGTTCGCCTACGACTTCTTCAGCTCTTAAAGATTTGAGCCTGCTTGTTGCCTGCTCGGCCATGGTACGCATCCTCTCCCTCAGCTCAGGAATGGAGAGGATCCCGCGGTCAAGACGCACGGTACTCATACTCACTCCAAGGGAAACGGCTATCTCTTCGTCAGTCATGAGTGGGTTGGTCGATATGAGCTCTATCAGCTGTTTGTGCCTCTGCTTCTTAAGTTCTGAGCGCATTAAGGCATCTCCCGGCAAAAGTAATTGTTAGCAGGTCATAACACCAGACAAGATATTACAGAAATTGAAAGTTGTCAATAACAAATCACGGGTACAACATTTTTTTAAAGGCACGGTAAGCCAATGGCCATCAGCCTTACCATGACTTATGACAAGGGGCCATAATATAAGATCCGGAGCAAAAGGGATGACCCTTTGCTCCGGATCTTTCAGATTTCGTTCCATTAATCCTTAGCGGCTGCAGAGGCTTCTGAAACCTTTATAACCTGGCGTCCCTTGTAGTAACCGCATGCAGGGCAGGCTTTGTATGTTTCTATCATCTCGCCGCAATGGGTGCAGGCCGTGAGACTTGGTCCTGAAAGAGCACCTAGCCACTGTGCCTTGCGGTTGTGTGTACGTGAGTGGGATACTCGCCTTTTTGGAGTTGCCATAATTTGTTCCCCCCTTAAATCTTCAGCGAAAATGTCGCCTGTGCAATTCTATCACTTTTTTACTTTTTATGCAGTCAGTTATTTTCCCGGTCTTTCTGCACTAAAGATCTGAGTACTTCAAAGCGCGGATCGCCCTCGTCATCAGTACAGGAGCATGACGACTTATTGAGATCGGCTCCGCATTTGGGACAGAGTCCCCTGCACTCCTGCGAGCAGACAGGTGCGGACGGAAGAAGCGTTATCAGGACCTCCCAGATCAGAGGGCCAAGGTCTATCTCATCCTCCCATGAGTCAAGGATCATGACCTCTTCGTCTCCGTCTGCTTCAAAATCCGGTTCGGCTCTTTTGTCCTCTTCTTTGTCCAGTGAGAAAAGATACCTTAATTCTCCCTCAATTGCAACCCCCGCAGGTTCAAGACATCTTGAACATGGTACATTCAACCTTCCGGATACCGATATGGAGGTGATTATCCGGCCTTCCGTCCTGTAAGCCTCAACTTTGACCTCAAGGGGGCCCTCCACGGAGTAAAGCTGTCCCCAATAACTGATCTTCCTGTCAGCCGAAACAAAAAAACTTTCCGTAAAAGGAGTGCCGTCCTTCGGGACAGCCGGGATGACAAGCCTGTGATGCCAGCTGTTGGGCGCGGCTTCGATATGCTCAGCCATTATTCTCCGGTCATCTGGCCTCGCAGCAGCGTTTGGTATCCCTTGCAATGACCATTTCCTCGTCTGTCGGAACGACCATTACCGCTACCCTTGAATCCGGGGTGCTGAAAATGACCTCTTTCCCGCGGACCTTGTTCTTCGCGGGGTCGATCTTCACTCCCATGAATTCCAAGCCCCTGCAAACCTCTTCACGGAACGAAACTCCGTTTTCCCCTATGCCTGCAGTGAAGACCAGTACATCTATTCCGCCCATCGCGGCAGCATAAGAACCGATATACTTCTTGACATGGTAGATGAGCATTTCCTGCGCAAGCTTAGCGCGTTCGTCACCCTTCTCAGCGGCTTCCTCAACATCGCGGAGGTCGCTTGATATGCCGGAGACGCCCTGAAGGCCGCTCTTTTTGTGGACTATGTCGCTTACCGTCTTTACGTCACCATGCTTCTCCATCAGGTAGAGCATTACCGACGGGTCCAGATTTCCGCTGCGTGTCCCCATAAGAACTCCTTCGGCCGTACCGTAGCCGAGGCTCGTATCTACCGATTGGCCGCCGTCAACAGCGGTGATGGAACTTCCGTTTCCGAGGTGACATGTAACTGTCTTGAGTTCCTCAACCGGCCTTCCCAGTATCTCGGCTGCCCTGTTGGCTACGTAGTAATGGCTGGTGCCGTGGAAGCCATAGCGGCGCACCCTGTCTTCCTCGTAATAGCTGTAAGGAATGCCGTATGTAAAGGCCTTCGGGGGCATTGACTGATGGAAGGCTGTGTCAAAGACGACTACGTTCGGTGTCCCCGGGAGGACTTCCATGAGAGCACGGACACCCTGAAGGTTCGCCGGGTTGTGGAGGGGCGCAAGATGGATAACTTCTTCTATTGCCTTGATGACTTCGGGTGTGACAAGCACTGACGACGTGAACTTCTCTCCGCCGTGGACCATCCTGTGTCCTGCCGCCGAAAGCTCGCTCAGGTCTTTTATAACACCATGTTCGGGATCGATGAGCATTTCAAGTACATACTTGATCGCTACTGTATGGTTCGGGAAATCAACTTCACGGGACACCGGGTCTTTCCCTGTTTTCGTATGTTTGATCTTTGAGCCGTCAATGCCGATGCGCTCAACAAGCCCCTTGGCAAGGACAGCTTCACCGTCCATGTCGATAAGCTGATACTTGAAAGAAGAACTTCCGCAGTTAAGAACTAGAATTTTCATTAGAATGAGATTGCCTCCCTTATTCTGATTATCCCCGCACCTTTGTGGTATTCTTACCATAAGAGGACGGTGATTGAATATATGCATACTCCCATAACAGGGATAGTTGCCGAATATAACCCGCTCCACCACGGACACAGGCATCATATGGACCAGGCCCGCACACTCTCCGGTGCGGAGGGCATCATAGTCGTGCTCTCCTCAAACTTTGTCCAAAGAGGAGAACCTGCCCTGATCTCAAAGTGGGAGAGGACAAAGGCCGCCCTTGGATGCGGAGCTGACCTGGTGCTTGAGCTTCCTCTCGTCTTTTCTGCCCACAACGCAGGAGTATTCGCAAATGCCGCCGTCGACATCCTGGCAATGACAGGCATCGTAACACACATTTCCTTTGGGTTGGAATCCCCCGACTGGCAAATGGACAAAATCTTAGATATTCTAATCGAAGAACCGGAACCTTTCAAGTTTTGTTTAAAAGAAGAACTTGACAAAGGCTTTTCTTTTGTTGAATCGAGGGCCGCGGCTCTTGACCGTATGATCCCCGGAACAGCCGAAAAGCTGAAAGGTTCGAATAATTCCCTTGCACTATCATACATGCTCAGGATAAAGAAACAAAATTGGGAAATAGATGCCGTTCCGGTAAAGAGGCTTGGTGCAGGATATCACGAAAATGAGCTTGCCGAATTTTCAAGCGCAACTGCTGTAAGGAAAGCTATTTCAAAAGGAAAAGTCTCGGAAGCCCTCTCGCAGCTCCCTGATTTTTCAGCAGGGATATTAAATGAGGCGATCGGAAAAGGACGGACCTGCACCGACGAAGGAAAGCTGTGGAATATTCTCCGCTCCAAACTCGTATCAATGTCACCCGAAGAGATCTCAAATTACGCAGAGATAGGAGAGGGCATAGAGTACCTGCTGAGAGAAAAAGCTATAGTGAGCTCATCCTTCACCGAGTGGGGGAAGGCGTGCACCAGCAGGAGATATCCGCTGGGGCGGATACAGAGGCATGGCATTCACATACTTATCGGCCTCGAACATTGGACGAACAGGGCATTCCAAAGGATAGGGCCGCCCTACATAAGAGTGCTGGGAATGAACGAAAAAGGCAGAAAAATGCTGAGGCGCATGAGGAAGACAGCATCTTTGCCCGTTATCACAAGGTGCGGCGCCGCTTCTTCAATATCTGATGCCGCGTCAAAAGTCATGAACTATGAACTCATAGGATCCGAGATATGGGAGCAGCTCGTGACTGAGGGAGAATTCGGAAGGGAACATTCCAGAAAGATCATTATAAGCGGGGAATAATATATGGGCATCGTATACAAATGTGGGATGACATCGATGGATTTTGAAAGGGTGGCAGATATGCTCTCGCAGGCATACTGGTCCCTCGGCATAAAGGCGGGTGAGATGAGAAAAGCGGCGGCAAATTCTGCCCTTGTGATCGGAGCTTTTTCCGAAGACGGCAGACAGATAGCTTATGGCCGTGTTATCTCAGACAAAACAAGATTTGCATACCTGACAGACTTTTATGTTGACGTGGAGTTCAGGCAAAAAGGCATCTGCCGTCAAATGGTGAGGCTTGTCATGGACCATCCCGACCTTGCCGACGTCTACCAGTGGCTTCTTGTCACAGGGGACGCACACGGGATTTACGAAAAATGCGGATTCAAAGTCATTTCCCGTCCGCTGGATTTCATGGAGATCCGAAACCCACGTCCGAAGGACAGGTGACGACTATACGTTGCGCGGGGGTATACGCTCCCTCAGGCGCCTGAATACACCGGGCGGGACCATGTCCTTTATCGCACCTCCGAACTGGAAGGCATCCTTGATCCCTCTGCTTGAAAGATAAGAATACTTTGCGTCTGTAACGATGAAGAAGGTCTCTATCTCAGGAGCCAGCTGCCTGTTCATCTGCGCGAGCTGGAATTCATATTCAAAGTCAGAAAGTGCGCGAAGGCCTCTGATTATTATCCTGCTCTGTTCCTGCCTCATAAAATCTACCAAAAGCCCTTCGAAAAACTTCACCTTGACGTTCGGAAGGTGGACCAGTGCCTCTCTGGCCATGATCTGCCTCTCTTCCTCGCTGAAAGTCGATCTCTTTTCGGGATTTACGAGGACTGCCACGACAAGCTCATCAAAGAGGGCTGCCCCTCTTTCGGCTATATAAATATGCCCGTTGGTTATCGGGTCGAAAGATCCGGGATAAACGGCCCTTATCATTGGTCAACACTCCTTCTGTAGAATGTGAGAACTGTGCCGCCGTAAGTTCTCTCCTCCCTCTCCCAGCCCGGAATATCATCTGCATCTTCTTTTTCGGAGTGTTCGAAGATCAGCGTTCCGCCGGGAGAGAGGACTTCGCTGTGTTTATGAATAAGTTTGGGGAGTTCGGTTCCCCAGCCCAGTCCGTATGGCGGATCGGCAAAGATGATGTCAAACGACTCCCCGTTCCTTTCAAATTTTGACAAAACCCTTCTGACATCCATGCAATGACATTTTACATCCTCAGGCATGGTTTTAACTATATCGCCAAAGCGCTTTCTCTCCGATTCAACCAGACAGACCGGAGCCGCGTCCCTTTTATATGCATTGAGAGCTATCTGTCCGGTGCCTGAAAAAAGATCAAGAAAGCTTTTGCCCCTCAGAGGACCAAGTATGTTGAACAATGCCTGCATGACCTTGCCCGTGGTAGGTCTCATTTCTTTCATATCAGTTCCACCCTGCTTCACCTATTCATGACATAAAAAGAGTATAATAGCGAACATTAAAAGTGTATACAAACACGGAGGGCAAATTATGCCGCAGCACATGGAAAAATCTTCAATGACACCAGAGGAACAGAGCGACAGAAAGAGCCTCCTCGGCTTTTCTTTCCTTCATTTCATAAATGACATGCACTCAACAGCTTTACCCACAATTATACCAATGCTTGTCAATTCCATATCGATAACTTTAAGTCAGGCAGGACTTTTGAATGCCGTTTTCGGGTTGACGAACCTTTTCGGCCAGCCGGTAGCAGGATATTTAGCAGACAGGCAGAAAAGACCCTGGCTTGCAGTATGGGCGCCGATGCTGAGCATTGCGGGAGCATGTCTTTTGCCTCTTTCCCCCAATTACGCGATCGCCTTCCTGTTGGTAGGACTGATGAGCATGGGCACAGCCTCATTTCACCCACAGGGGCTCGGACGTGCGGGGTCGTCAGCCGGAAGCAATGACCTTGCACTTTTCATAGCGCTCTTCGCGGCATGCGGAAGTTTCGGCAGCGCGGTCGGCCCTGTCTATGTCGTATTCCTGACATCCCTTATCGGGAAAAAGATGTTTCCGATCGTCCTGATCCCCGGCTTCATCATATGTATGTACATTTGGAAAAGGATCGTTTCGGATCAAAAAGCTGAGAACATTACAAAAGAAAAGGCTGAATTCAGAGGATTTTTCTCGAATATGCGCGGCATTATGCAGAAGATCACTTCCATAGTCGTTGCAGCGACAGTAAGGGATGCAACACTGCAGGGGATAAGGATATTTCTGCCCATGCTCGTGGTGCTGAAGGGAGGAAGCATCGCTAAAGGCGGTATGCTCCTCTTTGGCATAACAATGGCATGCACATTGGCAGGCATAATCGGAGGCAGGCTCGCCGATTCGAGGGGCGACGAGAAGGTTATGCTCTGGACGATGGGCTTATCACCGATCTTTCTTATCACGGGCCTCAACACGAGCGGAGTCCTCTCTGTTGCCGCACTGATCGTAGGTTTCGCCTTTTTGCAGGCAAGCACCTCTGTAACCACTGCAATGGCGCAGAAAAAGTGTCCCTTTTCCCGCAGCTCTGCCAGTTCTCTTGCAATGGGTGTCTCGTGGGGTCTTGCAAACCTCTTTACGACACCCGTCGGTTTCTCTGCTGATATCATAGGATTGGAAAAGACTCTTCAGATCGTGGCCTTTCTCCCCTGGACCGTTACAGCATGGTATACAGGAAAAATGATCCTGTCAAAAAGAGTGCTGTAGTGTAAAAGACAATACGGAGTTCAGATCCTTCCTTCGGCTCTGTCAAGGGCATGGCGCAGGGCGGCGCGCATGGCGGGTGTCCTGTATGGATGTCCTACCGAGTCCACCTTTATCTTATAACCGCGGCTGCCCGGTATCACCTTCAGATAGAAATGCTGTTCAAAACCGTCGTCAGTTGTTATGACAAGGATCAGTCCCACACCGGAATCTGAAATGAAGGTCTCCCTGAATACCCAGTGTCCCTTTTCGCCCACTCCTCTTCCTTCCGCGTCCTTTATTCCCGCGAGCAGATCCTCAAGTTTCATTTCGCTTTCACACTCCATTTCCGTCGCCCAGTTCTCATCTTCTATGTTTTTCACAGCATATGTGTCCCTTTTGTGCAAAGTCAGGCGCCACGTGTTCTTTCCCATAGCCCTCCATTTTCTTTCATACTTTGTGAGATAGGGCCTCTTCGGGTCTTTCTCTATGGGGTCTGCTCCAAAATGCGGCGAATACAAAAAAGTTTCGGCTGTCTCCTGCGCATACCAGTCAACATCGGTCGCCAGTTCAAAGTATCCTCCCGGTGTGATCAGGTATGCCATGAGGTCTGCAAAAAGGGGCACTGTGACCCTCCTTGAAGCATGCCTTGTCTTCGGCCAGGGGCAGGGGAAATTCATGTAGACCCTCTCGGCAGACTCGGGGGCGAAACAGTTTCGGAGAAGAAAACGTGCATCACCGTGCATGATGCGGACATTATCAAGCCCTGCTGAAAGGGTTCTTCTTGCTCCTTTTGCCACACACCACTGTGAGACCTCTATGCCTACGATGAGGATATCCGGATATGTCTTCGCCAGATACTCGAGAAACTCTCCGTTCCCGAACCCTATCTCAACGAAGACCCTGCCTGACGGGGACATTGATCTCCAATCGACCGGCAGGTCTATGTTCTCATCTACTATGATCCTGCGAAGTTCCCAGGTCATATTCTTTCCTCCCTTTGGGCCTTTGGTCTGAGATAAAATTCGGGTTGCCTTGAGAGATTCTGCCAGACATCCAGCGGAAGTTCCTCTGCCCTCGCAGTTGTTTTCAGGCCGTTCCTTTCGAGTATCTCTATTGCCTTTTCCCGGTTTATTTCCGTGTAGCCGGAGATCCAGTTGTTTATCAGGGTCTTTCTCCTCTGTGTGAAAGACCTTGCCAGCAGACCTCTCCATGTCCTGTCACATGCGAGTGTCCTGTTGTTCTCGATTTTTATCTCTATAATGCATGAATTGACCCTTGGCTGAGGTCTGAAGGCAGATGGAGGGACGTTCCTAAGAATGGCTGATGTCCCCATGGCTTCGACTGTTATGCCAAGAGGAGAGCGTTCACGATGTCCGTGGGGCGATGTTATCCTTTGGGCCGATTCAAGCTGGACCATCAGCAGCATGTAATCAAGTCCGTGCGGGACAAGTTTTTCGAGAAATACCCAGAGGAGCGGAGTGGTGATGTGGTAAGGCAGGTTGGCTATCACCCTGTTGGGCATCCATGGCAGTTTATTTTCGTAATCGAACTGTACTGCATCTCCCCAAAGTGGATGGAGCCTGCTGTCTTTTATGGCCAGCATATCTATAGTGTGCTTTAGTCTCGTATCCAGTTCTACAGTACACACTCCCGAGCATTCGGTCGAGAGGAGCCCCTCTGTGAGTATGCCCTCCCCCGGCCCGATCTCAAGAACTTTGTCCTCAGGAGTAAGCTTTGCCCTCCCGATCATAAAGTCCACGATAGAACGGTCGATGAGAAAATTTTGTCCTATATCGGTGTTGTGGATGAAGTTAGGTATCCTGACCATCTCATATTTCCTTTACTTTGTATTATTGGTCTATACATATGACATTAGTCTGCTTATCTTAAACCCATTCTGACAAAAACAAAGGGGCTTCCATGATAAACGGAAACCCCTGTATCTTCTGGTCGGGATGAGAGGATTTGAACCTCCGACCACCTGCACCCCATGCAGGTACGCTAGCCAGGCTGCGCTACATCCCGTAAGCACGGAGTATAATAACCCGCGATAAGCTTTTGGTCAAGTGCCGCAAATAAAAAAATCCCAACAATTCAGTCGGGATTTTTCATTGATCAAAAACCTAAAAATATAAATACTACTTCTTCTTGCTGTTGACCGCTTCTTTGAGGGCTTTGCCTGCACGGAAGACGGGGACTTTCTTCGCAGGGATCTGGATGACTTTTTTGGGATCCTGAGGATTACGACCCTGACGCGCGGCTCTTTTCTGGACTTCGAATGTGCCGAATCCTACGATCTGGACCTTGTCTTCCTTCTTAAGGGATCCGTGGATGCCTGCAAATACTGCGTCTACAACTTCTGCGGCCTTCTTCTTAGTGATTCCTTCGACAGACTTTGCTACGGCGTTGACGAGATCTGTTTTTGTCACCTTCTGCCACCTCCTGACAAGATTGACACTGCTAGTGCAGTTCACTAGCATTTATACCGATAAAATCCGCTCAGGTCAAGTACTTTTGGGTAAATAGGTCAGTTTTCAGCCCTGTTTCGCATAAAAATCTTTATTGGTACTCCCGAAAAGTCCGCCATTGATCTTAAGCAGTTCTCAAGGTGCCGTCTGAATGATTTTGTGCTGAGCTCCGGATCGTTTACAAAAAATATGAACGCGGGGGGTGCTCCGTCCGCCTGCGTGCAGTAGTAAATCTTGAGGCTGTGCCCCTTCCCGTCTCCGGGCATCCTTTCAAAGATAAGGGTCTCCTTTACGAGCCTGTTAAGTTCGGAGGTAGGTATCCTCCTTCTCCTGTTTTCTTCTACTTTCATAATAAGATCAGGGATCTTGGATATGCTCCTTCCCGAATGGGCAGAAATAAATATCCTTGGGGCATGCGACGCAAAGGGCAGCTCTTCCTTCAGAAGCTCTGCCATCTTGTCGCCGATCTTTTCTTCCTTCGAAGCAAGGTCCCACTTGTTGACAACGATTATGAGCCCCTTGCCTCTTTCCAGCACCTGTCCTATCAGCCTTTTGTCCTGTTCGGTGACTGGGTCCTGTGCGTCAAGGAGGACTAGTGCGACATGACATCTGTCTATCGCCTGGTAGGTCCTGACGTTTGAGTAATATTCCAGGTCTGTGTTGACCCTGCTCTTTCTCCTGAGGCCGGCTGTGTCGAGAAATCTCATCTTTACCCCGCTGATCTCGACGAGAGAGTCTACGACATCGCGCGTGGTGCCTGCCATGTCACTGACCATCGAACGCTCCTCCCCCGCTATTGAATTAAGCAGGCTGGATTTTCCTACGTTGGGCCTTCCGACTATCGCCACCCTGATGTCGTCTTCCTCAGATTCGAAATCATCGGGCGGAAGTATTGACACGACGGCATCGAAGATATCATCGAAACCGGTGTTGTGTTCTGCGCTCGTTGCTATTACCGCATCAAACCCCAGCGAGTATGCCTCGCAGAGCATCTCATTTTCCTGTCTCTGATTGTCGAGTTTGTTCATTGCAACTATAACAGGTTTGCCGCCCTTCCTCAGCTTGATGGCTATGTCCTGATCCATCGGGGTTATCCCCTGCCGGCCGTCGATCACAAAAATGACAGCGCTGCTCTCGTCGAGTGCAAGGTCGACCTGCTTCGCAATAAGATCAATGAAGGGGTGGTCGACTTCGGACATTATTCCTCCTGTGTCGACGACATAAAATTTTCTGCCGGCCCATTCGGCTTCACCGTAGATCCTGTCCCGTGTTACACCGGGCTGATCGTCTACTATCGCGGCTCTCCTTCCGACCATTCTGTTGAATATGGATGATTTGCCGACATTCGGCCTTCCTACTATCGCGATTATTGCCATTTTGTTCTCCTTGCCGGCATATGGCTGGTGCCATGGTATGCCATGTGATTTTTATATTCCCTCAGTCAAGTTTTATGGTTATCCTCGGTATCCCGGATCTGGTATTTTTTATGTCGAAGTATGGCGCGATCATTTTTCTCAGAGCTCCGAACCTCTTTGTCCTGACCCAGATACTCTCAGCTCTCTCCTCTGACTCCCAGAAATCGAACCCGGCCTGCTCAAGATCTTGAGCGAGCCTCTTACGCTTAAAGGCCGGAATGTCTATCCTTAGCATTGGGACAAAGGGAGGGAGTTCCCATTCCCTGCGTTCCTTAAGTTCCCGGTCCCAGAAGTGCCCCCAGCCTATACCCAAGGCCTGCTGCCAGTTTTTGTCCGGTCTTCTGCTCTGAATGACGATCTTTCTGCTGTCCGGGGCCTCTCCTCTCCACGCCGATTCCCACATCAGAGAAAATGCTCTTGCCTTGGCATCATACTCTTCAACTCTTGCTTCTGCATCCGCATCTATCCATCCGACGGTACCCGGCGATATCTCATCGGTCAGGGAGAGTATCTTCCTGGTTCCCAGTATGATGCCTGCTTCCTGATGTTTTTTCATTATGGATATACCTGAAGGGATCTTGGCTCCGTCCTCGCTGAAGAGGATGATCTCCGCTCTCCTGAATAAGCTGCGCGCATGCTCCTCAAGCGCCTCGAGTCCCGGTCTCTGACCCTCAAGGAACGGTCCTCCGCACGTGGGACATTTTTCAGGCACAGGCTCTTTTTTGCCGCAGTCAAGGCACCTGAGCTGTCCTGTTTTCCCTTCCCATCTCATTACACCCCCACATTTGGGGCATCGGACAGGTGAACCGCAGTCTTCGCAGAATATCTCCCCTGCGTAGCCCTTCCGGTCCAGGATCCAGAGTGCCCACCTGCCATTTTCAAGGCTGTCCCTGGTCTCCCTTATTAAAGACCTGCTTATGGGAAGCCTGTCTTTGATCCCATCGGAGCTGTATGAAGAGGAGTCCTTCATGTCAACGAAAATCAGCCTCTCCCTGATCCTGCTGCGGCCGGAATCCCTGCCGACCTGCAGAAAGGCCTTCGCAGAAGGCATCCTGCCGCCCAGTATCAGACCGGCTCCCGCAAATCCGGCACGCGCAGCCAGTATAGTCCTGTGGTGGAACAGCGGATGTTTCTGTGTCTTCCAGGCACCGCTGTTTTCTTCGTCTACTATTATCGTTGAGAGTCCGGAGATGGGTATGAAAGACGCCGTCTGGCACCCCACTGCAAACCTGATCTCACCCTTCCTCGACCTCTTCCAGAAATCCCACTGCTTTCCCTTTGAAAGGTCCGGCCAAAGAATGCCCTCTCCTTTCAGAGGAGCAGGGAGCATATCCCAGAACTTTTTTGCACCCGAAAGCTCGGGAAACAGCGCAAGAAGAGGAACTTCCGATGCCGTGAGGATGTCCCGGTAAATTTCCATCCTATCGGAGTCCCTCGGCTCGTAAACATACTTTACGGATGAAGGACCTGGCCGCAGTTTGTGATAAATCTCTTCAAGCGGTTCACCGGCAAGGAAGGACGCGGGGAGAAGTGTCTTTGCGGCCATCCCTTTTCCTATAAACCAGGTCTTTGCCAACCAGCATACGGTCCTCCAAAGTTCATCCGGCAAAGGAGGCAGGTGATCTATCGCATCAATTATTTCCTTCAGGTCATCGGGGTGTCCGGCGTTTTCCTGATCTTCAGCGGTTACTGTCAGCCCCACTCTCGAAGAAGTGCCCAGAGGGACCCTTACCCTTGTCCCGGGGGGCAGAGAAGATCTGTACATATATGAGAGGTCAGTCCACCACGGTCCCGGGACCGCGACAGATACTATTTCCATTATTCCTTGTTTTTCTTTTTTATGACGGCGTCAAGCAAAGTGTCGGCCACATCGTCCTTTGTGCCTGAAAACTCTACTTCCGATCCGCCCTTTGTCATTATCATCAGAGTGTTTGTGTCCGATGCGAACCCTGCTCCGTTTGCAAGCACATCGTTGCAGGCTATCATGTCCAGGTTTTTCGCTATCATCTTTTTTTGTGCGTTCGCGATCAGATCCTGGGTTTCGGCTGCAAAACCTATCAGCAGCTGACCCTCTCTTTTCATTCTTCCAAGTTCGGCCGCTATATCCCTGTTCTGTACAAACGTAACCGTCAGAGGCTCGCCGTCGCGTCTCTTAAGTTTCTGTTTCATCTCTTCTTCAGCACGAAAATCTCCGACTGCGGCGGCTTTGATTATGATATCCATTGAAGGTGCTTCCCTTATGCAGGCTTCGTACATCTGATCCGCGGATACAACGTCGATCACCCTGACTCCCTCAGGCCTCTGTATCGACACCGGTCCGGAGACAAGCGTCACATCAGCTCCTCTGTACCAGGCGGCCTTTGCTATCGCATACCCCATCCTGCCGCTGCTCGGATTGCTGATATACCTGACAGGGTCTATGTATTCGTGTGTCGGTCCCGCAGTCACCATGACCCTCATCCCGCTCAGGTCCTTTTTGGGTGAGAGTGCATGCCAGACATGCTCATAAATCACAGAGTTGTCAGGGAGCCTTCCTTTTCCCTCATAGCCGCAGGCAAGCATTCCGCTGTCAGGATCCACCACTATGTGCCCCATCGTCCTTATCGTATCTATGTTGGCCCTTACCGCGGGGTTTTGCAGCATATTGGAGTTCATTGCCGGAAAGATCACCATCGGGTTCCTGTTAGCAAGCATCGCAGCTCCGAGAAGTGTGCTTCCGTCTCCCTGGGCACATATGCGCAGACCGTTTGCAGTACAGGGGGCAATTACAAAGACCTCCGCCCGTTCAGTCAGTGAAATGTGAGGTATCTTCCACCCCTCTTCAGCTGACAGAAAATCATTTTCACGCCAGACCTTTCTTCCTGTGAGGGTAGAGAGGACAAGCGGACTGACGAACTCTTCGGCTGAGCGCGAAAGGATCACATCCACCTCACAGCCTTCCTTCCTCCACCCGCGAAGGATGTCGGGTGCCTTATAGGCAGCGATCCCTCCGGTCACTCCGAAGAGGATCCTTCTATTTCGCTTCCAGGGACTCATTTTCTTCCTTTTTGGCAGAGGTCTCCACGAAGGAGTGCCTTATCCTCCCCTGCACGAGATCCTCAACTGCCCTGGTAATAAACTTTTCGTCATAGCCGCTTATGGCTCCCTTCCTCTCGCTAAGCTGGCGGGCACGTGCGGATACGACCAGTGTCAGTATGTACTTGTTTGGTATGTCCCTGTTTTTGTAAATCGTTTCGAGATCCATGTATATCATATTGAACCCTCCCGGTATTTTTTTACTATCCTGATAAGATCCTCGGCCGCTTTATCGACCCTGTCGTTAATTATCATATGCTCGTACTCGCCGGCGTGGCTCATCTCTTCTCTGGCGTTGCAGATCCTGAGCTCCAGTTCCTCCGGCCCTTCTGTCCCTCTCTTTTTGAGCCTTCTGATCAGCTCTTCGAACGAGGGAGGCTGGATAAAGATCATCACGGCTTCCGGCATCTTTTTCTTGACCTGAGAGGCACCCTGTACGTCTATTTCCAGAAGAACATCCCTGCAGCTGTTTAAAGTATCCTCGACTATGTCCTTTCTTGTCCCGTAAAAGTGTCCGTGGACATTTGCCCACTCGAGGAACCTCTCCTCACTCACCATTTTTTTAAAAGAGGTTTCATCCATGAAAACGTAATTTACGCCGTCTTTTTCTCCCGGCCTTGGCGCCCTTGTGGTACATGAGACGGAGTACGCTATGTTGTCCAGTTTTTCAAAGACCCTTCTGAGGACAGTACCCTTGCCCACTCCCGCCGGTCCGGAAAGAATGTAGAGCCTGCCTCTCATTGCCTCTCCTCTTTGCCTTCCTCTCCCTCAAAACGGCCTGTTATCGTCTCAGGCTGGATAGCTGACATTATCACATGTCTGCTGTCCATTATCAGGATAGCTCTGGTCTTCCTTCCCTGGGTCACATCCACGAGAAGTCCGGCCTCCCTGGCCTCTTCCTTCAGCCTCTTTATTGGGGCAGACGAGGGACTGATTATCGCAACTATCCTGTCCGCAACCACCATGTTCCCGAAACCTACATGAACCAGCCTGTAACTCATCTTCATCTACTCCAGATTCTGTATCTGTTCGCGTATACGTTCAAGAGCGGCCTTGGAATCTACCGCAAGCCATCTGATCTCTGCGTCTGATATTTTGGAATCCAGTGTGTTTACCTCCCTGTTCATCTCCTGGATTATGAAATCCAGCTTGCGGCCTGAGGATTCCTGATCTTCACCGGTTTCTCTGAATTTGGCTATGTGGCTTTTAAGACGGGCTATCTCCTCCGAGACATCCCACTTATCGGTCATTATGACTATTTCCTGCATCATTCTGGATTCTTCCAGCTTACCTCCGAGAGCCTCGATCATCTCCGACATCCTCTGCCGGGTCATATCAAATGCCTGATCCCTCGCAGGAAGCCATTTCTCCTCTATCAAGGCAGAAAGTCTTTCAAGTTCTGACAGATGGACGAGCACTTCATCTTTCAGATGCCCTCCCTCAGTTTCTCTCATCTTCTGCCATGACCTCAGCCCCTCTTCTATCAGTTCGCTGAAGGCACCTTCGAGCTCTTCCGCCTCGCTGCTCTCCTCGAAACTGGGTATGTCCAGTACTCCCGGAAGCGTTACTACGCTCTCCAGCTGGAGGTCTTTGGCCTGTCCGAGCATACGCTGTATCTGCATCAGCTCTTCACAGTAGGATGTCATTATTTCCTTGTTGATCCGCCCCATCCTGAATGTCGGCGCCCACAGCACTTCCATCCTGACCTGAAGCTTACCTCTGCGGAAACCTTTGCGGAGTTTCTGATGGAACCACGGCTCCCAGCTTGAAAATTCCCTGGGAAGCCTTACATAGATCTCCTGGTATCTATGGTTTACGCTGGACATCTCCAGGCTTACGGTACCCCATGATCTTTGGATCTGTGTCCTGCTGAACCCTGTCATGCTTACATACATAAGATCACATCCCGTCTATTGCATGCGTTATTCTTCCTGCGGAAGCGCCATCCTGCTCTCATAGTACTCCATGGCATGTCTCTTTACCCTCTCAATGAGCTCTCCGAAACCTTCTCCTGTAAGGGCACAAACCTTTATTGCATCCTCGCCCCTTGCTCTCAGTTCCATAGCTATAAACTCCGCTTCCGACCCTGTCTTGTCTATTTTGTTGAGAACAACTATCCTCGGCAGGTCGTCTGCCTTGAGTTCCTTCAGCGTCTCAAGGACGATCTCCATGTTCCCCACGGGATCTTTGTCCGCTGAATCTATGACCAGAAGCAGCAAGTCCGCTTCGGACACCTCTTCCAGAGTCGCCCTGAATGCCGCCACAAGCTCCGGGGGCAGCTTCCGGATAAAACCTACAGTGTCGGAGAGGAGGAAACTTCCCCCGTCTCTGAAGCTTATCTTTCTGACTACAGTGTCCAGCGTGGAGAAAAGCTGGTTTGCCGTCAGTATCCCGCTGTCTTTGGAGAGAGATCTCAAAAGGGTGGACTTTCCGCTGTTCGTATAGCCGACCAGCGCTGCCGTAAAAGCTCCGTCCTTCCTGCGCCGCTCGCGCCTGTCCCTTCTTCTCTCCTTGACTTCCTCCAGGCGGGAAGTGATGCTCTTCATCCTTCTTTCGAGCTTCCTTCTGTGCCTTTCGAATTCGGTCTCTCCCGGACCCCTGGTACCGATGCCTCCCCCCGTCCTTGACATCTGATGGCCAAGTCCTTTGAGGCTGGGGATCTCGTATCTGTACTGGGCAAGTTCGACCTGGAGCTTTGCTTCGGCTGTATGGGCCCTGCTTTCGAATATCTTCATTATAACAAAGGCTCTGTCCCAGACTGTCATTGATGTCAGCTTCTGAAGGTTGCTCTTCTGGGTCGGGCTTAGAAAATCATCTACCACAAGCAGCGTTGCCTCTGATTTCTGCGCGAAATCCCTGATCTCCTCCGCCTTGCCTGCACCCACAAAACTTGCTGGATCTGGTGCAGACCTTTTCTGGGTGACCCTGGCAAGGGTAGGTATATCCAAATTTTCAAGAAGCATTACCAATTCGTCAAGCGAGACCTCGGTGTCGTCCGAGCTGTTGATGTCCACTCCGCAAACAATCGCCTTCCTGGGTCTTATAGAGAGGTCTATCGATAACCTTTTTTGTCTGCTCAAATCTCTTTGCCTGCTCCCAATTCCCTGGCCAGGCTGACTATTACGTCAGTTACCTCTTCGATCGTCATTTTTGTGCTGTCGAGTATCACACAGCCCGGCGCAGGGCGCAGCGGCGCTATTTCCCTGTTCATGTCGCAAAGGTCCCGCTCGTTGACATATTTGAGTATTTCGTCAAAGTCGGCATTTTCGCCGCGTTCAACTCTCTCTTTATAACGGCGTCTCGCCCTCTCCTCCGCGTCTGCCGTAAGGAATATCTTGAGGTCCGCGTCAGGAAAGACAACGGTACCCATGTCCCTCCCGTCAGCGACAAGACCTTCTGAGGCCTGCCCCCTCTGAAAACCTATAAGGGCGTCCCTTACAGGCCTGAGTGCCGAAAAGGAAGAAACAGCGGCGTCTATGGCCGGTCTCCGTATCTCTGCGGTCACATCCCTTCCGTTTACCAAGACTCTTCCTCCGGAAAGAGAGACTGATATGTTCTGCAGGGCAGCCGTTATTTTCTCCGTCTCATCCGGGGCGGTCCCATCCTGAATGAGCCGCCATGTCACGGCTCTGTATATTGCCCCTGTATCAAGATAGGGCAGTCCCAGCTTATCTGCGGCTATTCTGGCAACAGTGCTCTTGCCTGCTCCTGCAGGCCCGTCTATCGTTATCACAAGCTTACGCGCATTGGTTTTATCCATTCAAAACTCCCCTGATGCCTGACGGCAACACAAAAACATTCCGGGCCTCTTTTGCCGGACCGAAACTTCCTTTAACATACATTCCTTAAACTATTATTATACTATCTTTCCGTTCTTAATATAACTCCAAAGTTCTTCTCTGCTGACCGAAATAAAGCTGCCCGAAGCAAGCTCCCTGAGCTCGAGCCTGCCTATCTTCCTTCTTACGAGTCTTCTGACATCATTTCCAAGCGAGCGCACCATAAGGCGTATCTCTCGCTTGATGCCCTCGCCAAGCACTACTTCAAACCAGCATTGAAGCGGACGCCGTCCGATCCTTCTTACTGAAATTGGCTTCAGGAAAAGTCCTTCCGCCTCCACTCCGCGGGTCCATTCTATCAGCTTCTCTTCCGGAAGGGGGTTCCTCAGTTCCACTTCGTAGGTCTTGGTTATGCCCATTGATGGATGGATCAGCTCCTGCGAGAACATACCGTCATTAGTAAGGATGATCAGCCCTTCGCTCTCCCGGTCAAGCCTGCCGACCGGAAAGAGGCGGAATCTGTCCATCTCGGTCGGCAGTATGTCGATCACTGTCCGCTCCCGCTCGTCTTCGACCGCACATAGAACGCCCCTGGGTTTGTTGAAGATGAGGTATTTCTGCTCAACCGGAGAGATATCCTTCCCTTCAAAGGTCACCCTGTCGGATGCCTCTACCTGCCTTCCGGGCTCAGTGACGACCTCTCCGTTGACAGAAACTTTTCCGGCCAGGATGTGTTCCTCTACCTTGCGTCTTGCGCCTATCCCGCACAGAGCAAGATACCTGTTCAGCCTTATGCTATTGTTTGATCCACTCATCGTTGTCCTCTTCTTCCGACACTTTGTCCGGTCCCTCAAAGGTGCCGAAGGCCCCCTCATCTGACCTGTAGTCTTTAAGTTCTTCCAGCGAGGGCAGCGAACTTATGCCGGCCAGACCGAATATCTCAAGAAAGCGTTCCGTGGTCCTGAAAAGGAGGGGAGAACCTACGCTCTTCTTTCTGCCGGCGATCCTGACAAGCCCATGTTTCAAAAGTGTGTCTACGACCCTGTCGCATCTCACTGAGCGGATATCCTCTATTTCAGAACGGGTCACCGGCTGATTATATGCAATTACAGAGAGAGTCTCGAGTGCCGCTTTGCTGAGTCTGACCTTCTGGAGTGAGACAGAACCGTAAAATGCTTCTATGGCCTCAGCGAGATCGGGAGCCGTAGCCATCTGCCATCCGCCGGCTGCAAAGAGTACCGCAAGTCCGTGAGATGCGGCATATATCTCTTTGATGGTCCTTACCGCGCTCTCCACCCTCGCGGGCGTCACTCCCAGATACGAGGCTATCTCCTGACTCGAAACAGGCTGCGGGGATACGAAGAGCATCGCCTCTACCTGCCGTTCAAGCAGCCCCATCTCTCTCTTTACGTTTTCGTCAGACTGCTGCAACCATAACATCTCCCAACGTTTCCGACTGTTTGATCCTTACCATTCCCAAGCGCGACATTTCCAGCAGTGCAAGAAGAGTAACAATGAGTATTTTCTTGTTTTTCTCCTCCAGAAGGTCCCTCAGGGAAAGCTCTTTTTTTCTTATTCTGCGAAGAAGCTCCTCCATCCTCTCCTCGACCTGACGTTCTTCGGGGATGGCATCGGGTATGTCCTCCCACAGCGACTCTTCACTGCAGTTCCCCGTCTCCCTCTTTTCGTTGTATCTGTCAAGAAGCTGCCACCAAAGGGATGCCAGCCCATATAGATCGCCAAGGTCATAGAAGGGGGTGCTTTCTTCATCGGCTATCCTTACAAAAGATCGCTCCCTGTCCTTCTGAAGGGCAGCCAGGTGCGCCGCCGCGTTCCGGTATGGCCTGAAGACCTCAAGCATTCTCCTGAGCTCTTCTTCATCCGCAAAGGGCTCTTCATCAGGGAACTCTTCCTCTTCACCGGCATCACGCTGTGCAGGAAAGAGAGAATGGACTTTCCTCAGAAGAAGCCTGCTGGCAAAAGAAAAGAATTCCGCCATCTCATTCAACGTAGTACGTTTGCTGTTTACGAGGAAACTGACATACTGTGAAACCAGTTCGGTGAGGTTCAGCTGAGCGGGATCCATCTCCCTGCTCTCGACAAGATGACACAAAAGGTCGAGCGGACCGGAAAAAGCTCCGAGCTGAACCTCGAAACCCCTCCGGTCCTCATTTTGCGTTTTGGGCAAGGCTTCGTGCTGTTCTGTCAATTTCCCCTCATCAGTGAAGAAGCCCCATCACCCTGTACACGTCTTCCATCGTTTTTTCAGCTACCGAACGTGCGCGTGACGCGCCTGACTCAAGTATCTGCATCAGGTCGTCCTCGCGTCCTTCGTAATATGCCCGGCGTTCCTGTATGGGCCTCATCATCTTTTCGAGGTGCACCATCAGCTTCTTTTTGCAGTCGACACAGCCTATCCCGGCTGTCATGCATCCCCCGTGTATCTCCGACATTTCCTGGGCATCTTTGTTGAAAAACTTATGTATGTCCCAGACAGGGCACTTTTCAGGTGTACCGGGATCTGTCCTTCTCTCTCGGGCAGGGTCTGTCGTCATCGTCCTGAGCTTCTCCCAGATAGTCTTCATATCGTCTGCTATGTCAAGGGCATTCCCATATGACTTGCTCATTTTGCGTCCGTCCGTGCCCGGCATTTTGGCAGTTGGGGTGAGCAGTGTCTCCGGTTCAGGGAATATGTCGCCGTAGAAGTGATTAAACCTTCGCGCGACCTCCCTGGTAAGTTCAAGGTGCGGCCCCTGATCTTCACCGACAGGTACGGCCCATGACTTATAGAGCAGGATGTCGCCGGCCATCAGCACAGGATAGCCCAAGAAGGCATAGGTAGAAAGGTCCTTGTTCTGAAGGTTCAGTATCTGTTCCTTGTAGGTCGGACAGCGCTCAAGCCATCCCAGAGGAGTTATCATCGAAAGGGCAAGATGTATCTCGGCATGCTGCTTTACATGGGACTGGATAAATATTGAAGACTTCTCCGGATCAACTCCTACCGCAAGCCAGTCTAGGAGTATCTCCCTGCAGTTTGCCTTTACTTTGCTGCAGTCAGCATAATCCGACATCATCGCATGCCAGTCGACTATCCCCCAGAAGCAGTTGTAATCGTTCTGCAGCTTTACCCAGTTGATCAGGGCACCGGCCATGTGACCGTAGTGAAGTTTGCCTGTCGGCCTCATTCCGCTGAATATCCTCTTTTTCTCATCCATTCATTCCACTTTCCCTTCTACTGTTACGCCGATCCGCACAGGAACGGCGGAATGTTCCAGTCTTACTGAATTATGAAACTCTTTCTCTCTGTCTCGGGGATCAGTTCAACAGCCAGCCCCGTCTCTTTTTGAATTATCGACCGGAGCTTTGGCAGGCTGGCTCTCTCCATCTCGCCGTGGTCGACTTCGGCAAGTCCCAGCCCACAGCTCAGGGCATCCTGTCTTTCGTGATATGAGATGTCGGCCGTAACGAAGAGGGAAGCGCCCTTATCTGCAGCCAGAGGCCACATGCCTCCGCACGAACCGCCTACGAGCGCGATCCTCTTTATCATCAGCGCAGGAGCGGTTCCGTAAGTCCAGCAGGATGAGAGCGACCACCGCTCCTTTATAAGTTTCATAACTGTATCAATAGACATGGGCATCATAAGCTCGCCCACTGCTCCCATTCCCCATGAAGAACCGTCGGATGGATCTCTGAGAGGTCTGATATCATCAAGACCCAGCAGTTCCGCAAGTGTGAAGTTGACGCCTTCCGGTGACGAGTCCCAGTTGGTATGCGCCGCATACAGGGAGAGCCCGTTCCTGATGGCACTTACCACTGCTTTGGCTGCAGGCCTGTCCGGTATTATATTCCTGAGCGGTCTGAAAATAATGGGGTGGTGCGATACGAGAAGGCCGCATCCGCTCTCTGAGGCCTTATTGACAGTATCTTCGGTCACGTCCAGCGCAATGCCTATCTTTGATATCTCGGAGCCGGGATCCCCCACCTGAAGTCCTAGATTGTCCCAATCCTCGGACCAGCTCAGTGGTATCCTCTTTTCTATAAAGCATATGACATCGTGCAGTTTCATGACGTCCCTCCCAGTTATCACAGCTTTCCTATTCTAATATACGCGGCCTGACCAGTCAAAGAAGAGAAATTGGTCAGCGGTAATCTCCACGTTCCGCGACCATCTCATAGCCGATGCTTTCTATCTTCGCTTTTACATAGGCAAGGCTCTCGGATGCGTCGTCTGCTGTGCCTATCTTGTTGTCGTAGAGCAGGTAATTTTTTCTTGCGTCAAGAGGGGATATATTAGGCATCACAACATTTGCGCCTGCAAGTATGCCCCGTTCCCTTCCGTCTGACAGCACTGTCCCAAGCGCAGTTGTAGCGGGCAGAAGGACTCTTGGGTGCATAAGCCTTACCAGGCTTACCATAAAGAGTGAGTCCTCGGCGCTTCCGGCAGGGCAGTCCCTGAAGGGGGTCTCACTATGCGGAATGAAGGGACCGATCCCGACCATGTGTGGACCGAACTCTTTCATGAAGAGAAGGTCTTCCGCAAGATTCTCCCTCGTCTGGAAGGGAGAACCCACCATCAGACCGCATCCTGTCTGGAAACCTATCTCTTTGAGGTCATAGAGGCACCTCTTCCTGTTGGTCAGCGTCAGAGAAGAGGGGTGAAGTTTGGAATAGTGTGCTTCACATGCGGTCTCATGCCTGAGAAGATATCTGTCCGCCCCGGCGTCGAACAGCCTCTGGTATGAGGCTTTCTCTTTTTCCCCGAGAGAGATGGTGATCGCGCAGTCGCTGTATTTTTCCTTGATCCTGCCTATGATCCTTACAAGAAGGTCGTCTGTGAAGAAGCTGTCTTCGCCGCCCTGAAGGACAAAGGTCCTGAACCCGGCCTCATATCCCCAGTCGCAGCAGTAATAGATCTCATTCAAAGAGAGCCTGTACCTGACGGCTTTGGTGTTGCTTCTTCTTATCCCGCAGTAATAGCAGTCATTCCTGCAGTAGTTCGATATCTCTACAAGACCCCTTGAAAATATCTTTTTGCCAAATACAGAGAGGGAAGTCTCCTTTGCCTTTTCAGCTGCGTAGATCCTGTCTGCTTCGCTGTAATACGAGAGCAGCTCCACAAGCTCTCTTTTCGGCAGGGTCCCGGCCTTTGCAAGATCGTCTATCCTTGTCATGTTGTCCATTAAGTTTATCTTCCCTTCTCTTCTGGTAAAAAGCAAATATTCTAGTGAATCGTATCACGAAGGTTTTTCACCTACAAGGAAAAAACCACTACTTTTTGATCATATCTGACACTCTCCTTCTCCCTTTCTGATTTGACAACTAAAGAACAGGGGGATGATAATGTGAACATGAAAGGCAGATGATCACAATGTCTTACAGTCCGGATCTAAGCTCAGGGTTCAACGGAACAAGGCTGAGAACTCCAAACCACGCATCGTGCTCAGGAATGTGTTCCGATTGTGTGCAGGAGTGCCCGGCGCTTTGCGAGATAGGGCTCTCAGCGATAAGGGGAACTGAGGCAGCGTACCCGGCAAACCCTAACGGAAGCCAGTTCGCCTCGGAGAAAAAATACCCCATTGATTTTTCTGATTTCAACATAAACGGCAGGGTATTCGGGGCACGGGGACTCCCGGAGGATGCTGACATTGCCCACCCTCTAAGCGTAGACCTTTCCTGCGGTTTTGGAATTGCGCATCCGGTAGCGCAAAAAATGCCGGTCATACTTCCGGCCGTGGCAAAACTGAACTGGCAGGACTATTATGCGGGAGCGGCAATAGCCGGGGTCACAGCAGTTATAGGAGAGGCTGTGGTAAACAAAGACAGCGGTGCCGAATTTTCTAACGGCAGGCTGACCTATTCTCCGCTGATCAAAGATATGATCTCACGTTTCAGGGTCTACGACAGAGGTTACGGCGACATTGCACTCCAGGCAAATTACGACGATGTCTCTTTCGGGGTCCTAGAATATGCTATTGAAAAATTAGGAGTGAAAAGCGTAGAGCTCAAATTAGGGCAAGCAGCAAAGGGCATCCAGGCAGTTTCAAAAACGATGTCCTATGAAGAGGCAACGGCGATAAAAGCAAAAGGCCGAATGGTATACCCGGACCCCGCATCACCGGAGATACAGAAGATGCTTTCTTCAGGATTCAAGCCGGTATTCAGGGCGATGGGGCGTCTGCCAATGTACAGAGAGGAAAGCCTTACATGCTATATCCAAGATCTGAGATCACTCGGAGCAAAAAGGGTAATGCTCAAGGTCGGCGGTTATGACAGAAAAGAGCTTGAACTGGTGCTAAGAATAGCCTCCGCAGCATCCGTTGATCTGGTGACTTTTGATGGTGCCGGAGGAGGAACGGGAGACAGTCCCTGTAGAATGATGAATGAATGGGGCCTGCCCACGATGTTCCTTGAGAGCATCGTCTGGGACATCCTGGATAAAATGAGAAAAGAGGGAAAAAGCCTCCCCGGAACAGCAATTACCGGAGGCTTCTCGCTCGAAGACAGCATATACAAGGGACTCGCTTTCGGTGCTCCCTACATTTCACTTGTGGGGGTCTGCAGAGCTCCGATGGCAGCTGCAATGTTCTCAAAGATGGTAGGAGAGGGAATCAAAAAGAATGATGTTCCTGTTTCAGTTAAGAGATTTGGATCATCTGCCGAGGATATTTATCATGATATGCAGGATCTTAATCTGATGTACGGAAAAGAAGCTGAGAATATCCCTGCCGGTGCGGCAGGAGTATTTTCTTACCTCAATAGGGTCTCCTTCGGTCTGCGGCTCATGATGGCGCTTAACAGAAAGTTTTCTCTGGGGTTCATTGACAGGACAGATCTGATACCTCTAACAGAGTCGGCAAAGGGACTGTTGAAGGGGCCGTGGCTATAGGTCCGGGATTTTGCACGCGACCCTCTCATTAAAGGCTTTCTATGAGAACAGAAAATAAATAATGTCATATTAAGATCCGGCCGGTGTCCCTTATGTGGAATACCGGCCGGCCTTTGAACTCCTGTCAAATATTCAGTTAAGGGTTGTTTTTACATGCCCATGTATGCTTTGCGTACTTCCTCCGAGCAGAGAAGCTCCTGCGATGTGCCTGAGTAGACTATTGTTCCGGTCTGGATGACATAGCCTCTCTTTGCGATCTCAAGGGCTTCCTGGACCATCTGCTCGACGAGGAGGATCGTTACGCCCCTCTTGTTTATCTCAATAACAGTCTCAAAGACTTTCTCAACAAGACTTGGCTGCAGGCCCAGGGAGAGTTCGTCAAGAAGCAAAAGCTTCGGCTTCGACATAAGTCCCCTTGCGATGGCGCACATCTGCTGTTCGCCGCCGCTCATCGTCTCTGCGGTCTGGTCTCTGCGGTCCTTGAGTATCGGGAAAAGGTCGTACATCTCCTCCAACCGCCCGTCAATTTCTTTTCTGTCCTTTGTGGCGAAGGCTCCCAGTTCGAGGTTTTCACGCACCGTCAGTTTGGAAAAGAGGCGGCGTCCTTCAGGAACGTAGCTCAGGCCCTTCCTGATCGTTTTTGAGGCCGAAGTCTTTGAAATATCCTCCCCCATAAAGCTTATCGTACCGCTGACCGGATGCATAAGTCCTGCGATCGTCCTCATGGTAGTGCTTTTGCCGGCTCCGTTCGCTCCGATTATTGCGACAAGCTCGCCCTCGTTTACCTCAAGTGAGATGCCATGGATGACCGGGACCGCGTCATAGGCACAGTGTATGTTTTTAACTTCAAGCATGGCAGACATCACTGTTCCCCCTCACAGACCCTGAGTCTCTTCGCAAATTTCTCGCCGAAGTATGCCGTGATGACTGTCGGGTCGTTGATTACTGCCTGCGGGCTGTCTTCCGCTATCTTTTTGCCGCTGGCAAGGACAACTATCTTGTCGGCTATCGGCATAATAGCCTCCATGATATGCTCGACCATCAATATGGTCACGCCCTCTTCCCTGAGCCTCACAATGACTTCCACCATCTCTTTTACCTCGGTCGATGTCAGTCCGGCAACAGACTCGTCAAGAAGAAGGAGCTTCGGGCCTGTCGCAAGGGACCTTGCCACTTCAAGCCTCTTCTTGTTGCCTATGGTAAGGCCGCCAGCCAGCTTGTTTCTGAGATCTCCCAGGAAGCAGAGGTCCACGCAGTACTCAGCGACTTCGTTTGCCTTTGCCGTGTCGCTGTATCGCATATAGGCTCCGACCAGAATATTTTCATATACGGTCATCTCCTTGAGTGGCCTTACGACCTGGAAGGTCCTTGCGAGACCAAGGCGGGCCATCTTCCACGACGGGTATCCGGTCACGTCGAGTCCGTCAAATGTCACCTTGCCTGAGGCTGGCTTGTAGAGACCTGCAACACAGTTGAAAAGGGTCGTCTTGCCGGCTCCGTTGGGGCCTATAAGGCCAACTATGGTTCCTTTTTCCACATCAAAGGAGACATCGCTGTTGGCAAGCAGGGACCCGAATTTCATGGTCAGATCTCTGACTTCAAGCAGTGCCATTACGCGTCACCTTCTTCTCTTACGATTTTTTTTCTTGTGAAGTACCTGATCAGGCCCATGATCCCCAGAGGCTGCTTGATCATTACGATTATTATGATCAGGCCGAATATCATCAGGTCAACGCCTGCTCCGAGATTTGAAAGGTACGCGCGGGTGTATTCCTGAAGAGGTATAAGCACCAGTGCTCCAAGGAACGGCCCCCAGAATGTTCCAAGTCCTCCAAGTATAGTGATCAGGACAAATTTCATTGACATGTCAAGGGACATTACCATCGGCGGATCTACGCGGTAGTTGTACTGGGCGAAGAACGATCCGCAAAGTGCTGCCAAAGACGCCGAAAGGGCCATTGCAGAGAGTTTAACGACGGTGCTGTTGACTCCGAGGGATTCAGCGGTCTCCTGTCCTTCGCGTACGGCTCTCAGGTAGTATCCCATCCTGTGTCTCTCTATCCACCTGACGATACTGAAGACAAGGATAAATATGGCAAGCGCTCCGAGGTAATAGCCGTTCTTCGTGTCGGACCAGGAGAAATTCTTCCATCCGTCGGGAAGGATGGGATAGTCAAGCCCCAATGCTCCTCCCACAGCATCCCATATCATAAAGAGACGGTTGAATATTTCTACGATCGCGAATGTCGCTATCGCGAAGTAGTGTCCCTTAAGCTTAAAGCAGGGATAGCTGATTATGACTGATACGAGAGCTGCGACGACCATTCCGAGCGGCGCGCCGTACCAGGGAAGGCTCTCGAAAGTGACCACTGCCAGTGACGCCCCGTAAGCACCGATACCGAAGAAGACAGAGTGTCCGAATGAAGTCTGTCCGCAGTAACCGCTTATTATGTTCCAGGACTGTGCCATGGCCGCATAGAGCAGTATCATAGTCGCGACGTGGCCGAAGAAGGATCCGCCTATGACACCCGGGATAAAAGGCAGCACGACGGCGGCAGCAAGGAATCCATACCAGAGTTTGTCTGATTTTTCTTTAAACATCGCCGTCACCACCCGAACAGACCCTTAGGTCTTATTAGAATTACAACAAGATAGATGGCAAATACTGCCACGTACTTAACGACCGCAGCCACATAGAATCCCGCGAAGGACTCGACAAGCCCGATCAGCAGCGCAGCAAAGAGGGCTCCGGGAATACTTCCGAAACCTCCGAGCGCAACGACCACAAATGCGATAAGGCTGAAGAGCCCACCGACTTCGGGGTGAACTGCCAGATATGTAGTCATAAGTCCGCCCGCTACGCCGACACAGGCACCGCCGATCCCAAAGACGAGCAGATAAATATTTTCGGTGTCGATCCCCATCAGTTCGGCTGCTTCCTTGTCCATGGCCGTAGCCTGGATGGCCCAGCCCACCCTTGTCTTTTTAATGAGCCAGTAGACGCCTAGCAGGACCACCAATGAGAAGATGGCTGTTACAAGCTGGGGCAGCGATACGATCGCACCTGCCACCTCAAATGTTTTGCCTTCCATTATTGTTCCGGACAGCAAACGGAAGTTGGGGGTAAAGCGATTCATGCAGAAGTTTTTAAGGAGCATTGAAAGGCCGAATGTCGCGAGCAACGGTGCCATCGCGGCTTTTCCGAGACTGTTCTTTATTATGAGCCTGTAGGTCAGGGCTCCCATAAGGAACAGGAATATTCCGCCGGCTATCCATGAGAATAGCGGGTCAATTCCAAGTATTTCACCTATCCAGTAGCAGAGGTACATTGCAACCATCAGGAATTCTCCGTGTGCGAAGTTGATGACGTCCATAACTCCCCACATCATGCTTAGTCCCGCCGCGACAAGCGCGTAAAGGAGTCCGCTGAGGATCCCGTCTATTAAAACCTGCAAAAAGTTACTCACTGTAAAAACCTCCCTAAAAGAGGCGGGGCAATCGCTCGCCCCGCCTCATAACGCCTAAGCTGTAAGATCGACTAGCGTTTGTCCCACGGGGTCATGGGGAATACAGGCTCCGACTTCTTGTACTTAAGCGGGAAGACTGTTTTGTAGTCCTGGTCCTTTATCTGTGTGATGACGCTGAGTGCATAGACGTTCTGTCCGCCGGGTTCAAACTTGACTTTTCCGCTGAGAGACATCACTGAGGGGAACTCTTCGGTCCTGAGAAGCTGTACGACCTTTTCGGTATCGAGGGATCCGGCCTTCTCTATCGCCTGTGCGAGCACGAAGAGCATTACGCCTTCCTGGATGGAGTCACTGTCAAAAGGCTGGTTGCTTCTTGGGGTATAGTATTTCTTCTCAATCTTTATCGCTTCGGGCATGAATTCCTTCGCGAGTGCTGGTGAATATCCCATTCCGCCCATGAAGTGGTCGCCGTCACCTGCAAGTTCTTTCTGGACTGCAGGGTTCTGATAGCCGGTGCAGTAGTTGAGGGCTATCTTCGGCAGCCAGTTTACCTGCTTCATCGTACGGACCCACAGTGAGTAGTCGCCGCCAAGTGCTGCGCCGAAGACCGCGTCGGGGTTTGCAGCCTTAAGGGTCTGGACTTCGCTGTTGAGGTTGGTTGCGCCGTTGTTGAAGGGAACGTCGGCTACGACTTTAAGACCGATCGCCTTTGCAGCCTTGTGAGCCTCTTCGGCAGCGTGCTTTCCGAATTCTGTGTTCTCGTAGATAACTCCAAGGGTCTTGATGCCTGCTTTTTTCTCTTTGTTGAGATATTCGATGTAATCAACAAATTCCTTTGATTCGATCGCATCTGTCGGAGCGTGGCGGAAGAAGTACTTGTAGTCGCGCTCTGTGAGAGCCGCTGAGCTCGAGCATCCGCACATGAAGATCTTCTTTGCGCGCTCTGCAACAGCACTCGCCGGTTTTGTGGCTGAGCTGTTGTAGCATCCGATCACCGCAAAGACTTTCTCCTGGTTGTAAAGACGCTCTGCTTCTGACTTGGCGACATCCGGTTTTCCCTGGTGGTCGGCCTTGATTATTTCGATCTTGTATCCGTCCAGAAGGCCTTCCTTTGCCGCAAGAGGAGCGTTGATATCCGGGTTGGCTTTGTTGATGACATCTGCTGCCGCAAGAACAGCATTGACGCAGTTCTGTCCGGAAACAGCTGCCGGACCTGTGAGGGGGAAGAGCGCGCCTATCTTGATGACCTTGTCAGCAGCAAACGCTGACGAACAGACCATCATAGAGAAGACCAAAACCATAAGTACCGCAAACATGGAACGCTTTCTGAGTTGCATTGAAAATCGACCTCCTGTAATAATGATTAAGTTGCTAAGACCAGAAAACTCTGGTGTATCAGTGACTGGCTTATTATAGTTAATTGAGTAACAAGATGTCAATTTTTTGTCATATTTCACATTTGTTATTAACCACCCTGAATTCTTATTGCCAATGGATCGGATGACATTTTAAACTAAATACGGAATATTTTCCTCTTGTTTCAATGTTCCGTATAATTTAGTGTTTCACAAAATAAAAAAGGGCAATTATGGTTGACATTTATTTTATAGGGGAATATATTATGAACAAGCTGGTGAACAATTCGTTCTAAACCAACAAACAACTTAAGGAGGCCGTCTGTATGATCTTTCAGGCTGAAGTACTTATAACACCGCGCGAGGGTGTGCTGGACACGCAGGGCAAGGCAGTGGAGAAAACACTGACTCACCTGGGGTACAAGGGGATCAACGAGGTAAGGGTCGGCAAGATAGTAAGGATGCAGCTTGATGCGCCGACAAAGGAAGAGGCCGTTAAAGATCTCGAGTCCATGTGTTCAGACCTTCTCTGCAACGACCTGATCGAGACCTTTAATATTTCAGTAAGGGAAAAATTGTGATGAAAACTGCCGTCATCGTCTTTCCCGGGAGCAATTGCGACAGAGATGTCCAGCGGGCTGTGAGCGAATCACTGAACACCGCTGTAGATATGGTATGGCATGAAAATGATAATTTTGCCTCCGGAACGGACCTTGTGGTACTGCCGGGTGGTTTTTCGTACGGAGACTATCTCCGTTCAGGGGCGATGGCAGCAAGGTCGCCGATCATAAAGGCCGTAAGGGAGCATGCGGACAGAGGCGGGCTGGTGCTGGGGATCTGCAACGGGTTCCAGATCCTGACCGAAACAAAAATGCTGCCGGGAGCCCTGCTTCCAAACACCTCCCTCACCTTTATATGCCGCAGATGTCATGTCCGGGTGGAACGTACAGACAACAAATTCACTGCGGGCCTGAAAGAGGGAGATGTCATGCAGTTTCCCATAGCCCACCACGAGGGGCTGTTTTTCCTTCCCGATGACGAGCTGAAAAAACTGGAAGAGGCAGGACGCGTGGTCTTCCGGTATGCAGACCCAAAGACAGGCAGGGCCGGAGCGGAATACGCACCTAACGGCGCATTGAACGGCATTGCAGGGATATGCAGTGAAAAAGGAAATATACTTGGACTGATGCCCCATCCCGAACGTGCAACGATCCCTCATCTTAACGGAGGTACGGACGGCATCAGGTTCTGGAATTCGATCGCAGGGGCTTTCAAAGAAAGAGGTGCATGCTGATGGACTACAAGAGCGCCGGTCTTTCCGACTCGGAATATAAACGCATTAACGAACTTCTTGAAAGAGAGCCCAACCCACTTGAAACACAGCTGATCGGGGTCATGTGGTCTGAACACTGCAGTTACAAGTCGACCAAGAGGCTCCTTAAGACTTACCCCTCGACCGGCAGATATGTGCTCCAGGGACAGGGAGAAAATGCCGGGGTAGTTGACATGGGCGAAGGCTGGGGATTTGCCTTTAAAGTTGAAAGTCACAACCATCCTTCAGCTGTTGCCCCGTTTCAGGGAGCCGCCACTGGGGTCGGCGGGATAATAAGGGACATAATAGCCATGGGAGCACGTCCGACGGTATCGATGGACGGACTCTTCTTCGGCGATCCTTCACTTAAAAAAACAGAAAATCTCTCCAAAGGAATAGTTGAGGGGATCGGAGCTTACGGGAACGCTGTCGGTGTGCCCATTGTCGGAGGAAAGACCTTCTACTCCCCCTGTTACACTGACAACCCTCTTGTAAACGCTTTCAGCGCAGGATTCGTCCGCCTTGACAAGATGGCAAGCTCGCAGACCGCGAAGAGCGGAGACCTTGCGGTGCTCCTGGGTTCCAAGACGGGACGCGACGGGATCGCAGGAGCTTCATTCGCCTCCCGTGAACTGGATGAGGACTCGAAGGCAAGCAAGCCGCAGATACAGATCGGGGACCCGTTCGAGGAAAAACTCCTGATTGAATGCTGCATGGATCTTCTTGACAAAGACCTGATCGCATCGATGCAGGACATGGGAGCGGCGGGGATACTCTCCTCTTCAAGCGAGATAGCCCACAAGAGCGGGTGTGGCATAGACATTACCGTTGAAAAGATCCCCCTGAGGGAAAAGGGAATGGCTCCGTGGGAGATATTCCTCTCCGAGTCACAGGAGCGCATGCTTCTTATAGTTGAAGAGGACAAGCTTGATCCTGTCTTTGCACTGGCTGCTCATTACGGGCTGGACTGCGCTGTCGTCGGGATCATGACTGATTCGCACCGTTACAGGGTATATGAAAATGGAGAACTGGTGGCTGACCTTCCCACATCCATTCTGGGAGACACACCGGAAGTGATTTGGCCGTCGTCAGAGCCTGCGGATATTATTCAAAGAGGCACAATAAATATGTCTTCCTTGATCTCAAAGGATCCGGAGTCGGATCTCCTGTCCCTTATAAGCTGCCCTAACGGAAGAAGCAAGCATAATATATGGGAGCAGTATGACTCAATGGTCCAGCTGCATACCATCGAGGGACCGGGTGCGCCTGCAGCCGTTGTCGAAGTGCCGCAAACCGAAAGGGCATGCCTGCTTACTATGGAGGCTGAACCTAACAAATGCTGGACAGACCCCTACATGGGAGCTTCAGAGACGATGGCCCTTTCGCTCAGGGGACTCTGGGTAGCCGGGGCTGAAGTCCTTGGGATGACGAACTGTCTCAACTTCGCCTCACCCGAAACCCCGGAAAAATTCTACGAACTCGAGCAGTGCATCAAGGGGCTTGCGGATACGTGCAGGGATCTGGACTGTCCGGTAGTTTCAGGAAACGTGAGCCTTTACAACGAAACGGCAAGCGGACAGATCTACCCCACTCCCCTCGTCGTGACTGCGGGACTTCTTGTAAACAGAAACAGACGACTGGAATCAGGAAATGCACAAACCGGAGACATTCTCTACGTTGTCGGAGATATTTGCGGTTCACTGGGAGCCTCACGCTACCAGGTAATGAAAAATGGCAGACCTCTCGGTAAAACAGTCGGACCGGATCATGATAAGGAGACGGCTTTTAGGGAAAGGGCAATGAAAACTGCTTCTTCCGGAGCCGCATCTTCCGGACGCGCTGTTGCAGGCGGCGGTCTTGCTATTGCAATTGCAAACGAGGCGATAGCCTCAGACAGGGGCATAAATGTTGATATAAGCTTATCACTCTCGGCAGAAGAGCTTCTCTTCTCAGAAGGTGGTGCAAGAGCCATATATGCAGTCCCCAAAGAGAAAGCCAACTCTTTTGAAAAGATCTGGGACGGTTTTGCCTGCACAAAGATCGGTACTGTCGGTGGAGATAAGTTTGAATGGAAAGATATGTTCAGCCTTGATCTCTCAAAGTTGAAAAAAGTTTTCACGGAGGGCGGCTTCTAAAAATGTGCGGCGTTTTCGGCGCTTACAGCATTAACGGCGCCCCGGTGCTCGAGGATGTATATCTTGGTCTCTGCGCTCTGCAGCACAGAGGCCAGCTTTCTGCCGGAGTGGCATGGATCGCAGAGGGGAACGTAAACATCAAGAAGGGGATGGGACTGGTCCACGAAGCTCTTGACCAGAGCTGCCTTTCAAAGATAGATGCATACACCGCCATAGGACATGTGAGATACGCCACTGCAGGAAGCACGAGAGTAGACGACTGTCAGCCGATAGGGGCGAACTACTCGCAGGGGCCTGTGGCTATCGCTCATAACGGCAACCTGACGAACGCCCAGGGGCTGAGCAGTTATCTTGAAAACAAGGGCGCAATATTCCACACATCATCCGATACGGAGACCATCCTTCAGCTTATGGCACACCAGCCCGGGGTAGTGCAGCTTGAAGCCCTTGAAAGATCCCTCGCAAAGATACAGGGGGCATACAGCCTTGCGGTCCTTTTCGAAGGATGCCTGATCGCGGCAAGGGACCCATGGGGCTTCAGGCCTCTGATCATAGGGCAGAAAAATGAGACTATATACGTCGCCTCGGAATCCTGCGCACTTGACATACTGGGGGCGGAGATAGTCCGTGACGTTGAACCCGGAGAGATCCTCGTGATCGACAGAAGGGGGATGATTTCGCGAAAACTCCCTGTCCTGCCGCCGAAAAGATGCCACTGCTCGTTCGAATACGTATATTTTGCACGGCCGGACAGCGTGATAGACGGCAGGTCAGTCTACAGGGCAAGGAAAGAGCTTGGCGTAAAACTCGCAGATCTGGATGTCCCCCAAAATTCTGTCGTGACGGGAATGCCCGACAGCGGAACACTGGCGGCTCTGGGATTCGCACAGAAGGCAGGACTCCCCTTCGAGATGGGTATAGTTAGGAACAGGTATGTAGGAAGGACATTCATACAGCCTACTCAGCTTGTCAGGGATATTGGGGTCAAGATCAAGCTCAACCCACAGCGTACGGCCTTCATGGGCCGGGAGGCCGTGGTCATCGACGACTCCCTTGTACGCGGGACTACGGCGGGCAGGATCATATCAATGATAAGGGAGAGCGGGGCAAAAAAAGTCCATCTGAGGATCGCGTCACCCCCTGTCTGCTTCCCCTGCTATTATGGGATAAACACTCCGAGTTCGGACGAACTTGCTGCTGCGCAGATGGACATCCCGTCCCTCTGCAGAAAGATCGGGGCCGATTCCCTTGAATACCTGACCTGTCAACAGCTCAGAGACGCAATAGGACTTCCGTCGTCGGAACTGTGTACGGCATGCTTTGACGGCAGTTATCTTGAGAGTGAGGATTACTCTGATCTTCTGGAGGTTTGATCAAAAGCTTATCCGATGTAATTCAGCAGCTCATTGAGGAAATAATAAAACAATACAAAAACATTGCACATAAAACTTTTTGGAGGTGCTTGAAATGGAATTGAATAAAAAGGATTTTATCTATGAAGGAAAGGCAAAAAGGCTCTACACAACAGATGACCCCGATCTTGTTATTGTGGAATATAAGGACAGCTTCACCGCTTTCAACGGAGAGAAGAAGGCTACCATGAGCGGAAAAGGCCAGCTCAACAACAAAATCAGCTCGAAACTTTTTGGTTTCCTGAAATCAAAGGGAGTCGAGTCACATTTTGTAAAACAGATCGATGACGTTCATCAGGTCGTGACCAGAGTCTCAATTGTCCCGCTTGAGGTCATAGTGAGGAACATAACTACGGGCTCACTATGCAAGAGGCTGGGCGTAAAGGAAGGAATGACTCTTCCGCGTCCTTTGGTTGAGTTCTGCTATAAAAACGACGAACTGGGAGATCCCCTTATTCTGGAGGATCATGCAATACTTTTCGGATGGGCAACAGATGAGGAGATCGCAAAAATTAAGGAGATCTCGCTCAAAGTCAACTCTGTGCTGAAGGAATATTTTGCAGGAAAGGGCATTGTCCTGGTAGACTTCAAACTCGAATTTGGAAAAGACTCAAAAGGAAACCTGATGCTTGCCGACGAGATCTCACCGGACACCTGCCGTTTCTGGGACAGCTCGACCGGAGACCGTCTGGACAAGGACCGCTTCCGCAAGGACCTGGGAAACGTGCTTGGAGCATACGAAGAGATCT